>ERZ795060.260-NODE-260-length-76567-cov-6.676783_pt1 | contig 76567 bp, 83 predicted proteins | sample MGYA00375144_ERZ795060 | MGnify/ENA primary metagenome ERZ795060 (study PRJEB30189, sample SAMN05720157) | activated sludge metagenome | isolation source: anaerobic digester from wastewater treatment plant | place: Japan | collected 2015-05-15 ... | reverse complement strand
TTTTTTAAATTCATAATACATTAATTATTTGTTTTGAACACACAAGTTATACCTTGTGAATATTTATTAATTTCATCATTTTATTTTGTGTACTGTTGTGTATACCGTTCAAATGCATATCAGATACACCTGGAACTGGTACTATGGGTTCTGTGGAACTGTTGTGTATACCGTTCAAATGCATATCAGATACACCAACTGTTATACATTGAATTAACAGTTGCTTGTTGTGTATACCGTTCAAATGCATATCAGATACACCCCTCTTTAATGGTATCATTGCAATCACCATGTTGTGTATACCGTTCAAATGCATATCAGATACACCCGTTTCATCTTTACAACTCTTATCTACTACGTTGTGTATACCGTTCAAATGCATATCAGATACACCTTCTTGTTGGTGTCCCTAACTGTATCTTCGTTGTGTATACCGTTCAAATGCATATCAGATACACCATACCACAATATAAAGTATTGTAATAGTGATTGTTGCATTTAGATTTAAATCAAAAAAAGAACGATATTTAGTGAGTGTACTAATGCTATTAAGTGATTTTTTTATTACAATTATATTATAGCAGACCTCACTTTAGGAGTGCACAACCACCCTCACATCCCAATAAAATATCAAATCGGGATACCATTCAAAATATCAAAGAACCTTAAATTCAAATAAGAACATTTAACACAACAAATATAATAATAATATTAAAAATAAACAACTTTTTTAAAAATTATTTTGATTTTGCAATATTTAAAGCAGCATTATAATCAGCATGAATTTCTTTACCATAATTAAAAAATTTAAATCTAAATAAAAAACTTTGTTTTTAACTCATAAATACCACTATCCAATCTCTTAACTAATACCATTAATTTAATTTTACTTACTTGATTATTTTTATATAATGGGATTATACTTAATTTACTATCACCAACATTAATTACATTATTTTTAAATTCTTTCCATAAATCACGCTCATCAACAGTGTATCCGTTTTTTTCAACCTTGTTTCTAATCGAATTTATAACACTATCAATTGTTCTATACATAGTATCTACATCAACATCAACAGATTCGCCAACATTGTGTGGTTTATAACCCAAAATAATTTTTGTCAATTCATCATCGGAATCATCATCAACATCCATCGCAGCACCATATTGTGCACTTTGTTCAGGTGTTTCTTTTCTTGTGTAATATTCAGGGTCTTCGGTTAAATGATCCATAACAATTTCAATCGCTACCATTGGGTCGTTTGTATGTTCTTTTTCAACTTTTAACCCTTTTATTATTTGTTCACGATTAAATTCTGTTGGTTGTTTATAATCACCCTTACCACCAATCAAAATTTCACCGACTTTTTTTTTATTGTTAATAATTTGTTCAATATCATTTTCATTTTCATTCATTAACTCCAATCCATTTCTAACTATTATTACAATTTCACGACTTAATTCATTCAAATATCGATCTTTAGGTAAAAAATGAATTCTATCACCATATTTAATTTTTAATTTTTTCTTTGCCCGATCCACGACAATTTTTTTACTCTCATCACTTAAATTATGAAATGTATTGTATATTGTTGATGTTGGTAAATCATTCACACCACTTTTTTCTACCTCATTCATTAATTCCAACATATTTTTATATAAATCAACAACTTTACGCCCTAACAAATCCAAATATTCGATATTTGAAATTTTATATTTTTTATCACCTAACTCATCATCTAACATTTTTTTTGCATTATTAAATATTTCATACCTTTGATTTAATGGGAGTTCATTAAAACCATTAACAAGTGTTTTATCTAACGAAATATTAAATTTATCAATATTTTCAGGTAAAAACATATCAGCCCATGATGGATAAACTCTTTTTTTACCCTTAGCCATCATATTGCCAAACTTACCCTTCACTTTTTTATCATTAGGCTCTTTTTTAATATTAACAGATTTAATTCTTTCAATTTCTTTATCAATTTCGAATTTGGTTGGAGAATAATTCGGATTTTTTGATGTTTTATTTTTAGCAATTAAATTGTTATATGCTAATAAAGTTAAATTTGATTCATCTGATTTATTATCAAAATCTTGATTATTAATATAATCTTCAAAATTATCGATTGTAATGTTATCCTCATTGTCCTCATCATCCAATTCAATATCATCTAAATTATATTCTTGTGGTAGTTCAAACATATCATCATCCTTCTTATTAAGTTCATCATTGGTATATTCATCATCAACAAAATCATCATTATCATCAATATCATCATCATTCAAATAATCATCAACCACATTTGATGTTTGTTCCAATTCTTTAATGGTCTCATCTAAAGTATCAACAATATTTTTTTCAAAATCAACATAATCTGCAACAATATTCACAATATTGTTGCCATATTTACCATTAAATTCATTTAATATTAAATTCCCTTCAGGAATATTTAATTCATATGTTTCTGATTTAAAATTAAATTCAATTAATTCGGCTTTATCAACAGTATAGACATCATCTTGTCCCATTTCCAAACCAATTAATCTGAATTTAAAAACAATATCATTACCTTTATTATCAGTACAAACAATGGTGATTAAATTTTCATCACCATTAATTTGATTGATGGTTTGTTTTATATTTAATTTATTATTAATTAAATCATTAAACGCACTATCTAATATATTTGTTTTAATATTATCTTCAGTTAATTTAATTTTATTTACCTTTTGAAACATTTCAAAAAGCCTATCTTTACTACCGTATTCATAATTAATTTTCATAATAATTTTATTTTAAATCATTATATTATTCATATATAATTGGATTTTTTTTTCCATAATTTCTTAAAACAATACCTGCAATTGAATTCGCTTCATTTTCTTCATCACTACCAGTCTGTCCTGAATTTTCGTTCAATCTTCCTTCTAAATCTTGTTTCCAATGCACTAATTCATGTGCCAATGTTCTAAGAATATCTGCAAGATTTCTATTTGCAATTACAATATAAATTTCTTTTTTTGATGGAATATATCCACCAAATGAGCGCAAATTAACTGCATCACTAGATTTATTAGATAATGTTATTTTAGGTAAATTATTGTTAAGATTTAAAAAAACATCAACAAATTTTATAAAATCCTTTATTACATTTAATCTTTCATTATGAGGTAAATACGATTCATCTAACTTATTAACTTTTTTCATTAAATCAAAAAGTCTTTCTTTAGTACCATATGGATATATGCTTCTCATAATGAAAAAAACTTATTTAAAATTCCTGTATATTATCAAAACTTTTATTTATATCAATACTTGATTTTGATGGTAAGTCATCAAAATTTGCAACATAAGTACCATCGGGCAGTCTTTTAATACTGTCGTTATTTGAATACTTATTTTTAAACCAATTATCACTCCAATAATCATTCAAATTAAAATAATATGGATATGAAACCACTTTTTTACTCATTAATTTTTCGACATTGCTAGGTTCACGAACTTCATCAACATCTGAACTTAATTTTTCAACCCTCGTATTCAAATCAGTTACTAATTTCGTTAAATTTTCTAACTGACTATGAATATTTTTCATCGCCTCTATATTATGTTTTATTATCTCATTCTGAATTTCATCAACATGCATATTGCTTGAATTAGTATCGTCCACATTTGGCGCAGCATTATCATCAGAATTTACCACATTATTATCAAATGATGGTTTAGGTGCGGGTGTTGGTACGCCAACATTATTTGCCGTATTACCACTATTATTAGTCGCCACACTATCATTCGCTTCATTAGTTATTTCTGGAATTGTATCAAAAACATCACCATCATTAATAAGTGGACGATATCTTGGTGTTTCGTTTATATTATATTCAATAAGATATTTAATCTTTTGAACACCATTCGAAAGATTTTTATCCAATGCTTTCATATGCTTTTATTAGTATTGTTCTCTTAATAATTGTCGACCGTCATTTGTTACATAAATCTTATCAACACGTTCAATAAGCCCCTCACGTTCATTCATAACAACCTTTTTATAATTTTTATATTGTTGCGATGAATTTGGGTTTTGAACATTTGAATTGTCATTCTGATCGTCAACAAAATCATTAAGAATTTTTTTAATATTATTTTCCATAGCATTTATAATTTAATATAAATACTATAAACAAATAAAAAAATCACGAACAATACCAAATACTATTCAACCAAGGTGACAATATATCTTTTTAAATTTGAAAAGGTGGGAAATATTTTATAATATTTTATGTATATATCACCATATAAATCATCATAATATGCAAATGCACTCGACTTCACTAAATCAATTATTTGTGGTATGTTAAAATCAAAATAACCATACACTCTTAAATCAATTCCAATTATATCGTTACCATATAATAAATATAACATCTCATTTTTATAATTATAACATTTTACTATTTTTTTGGGTGTTAAAATAACACACAACTCATTAATATCATTAACAGAAAAAAATATTGGATCTAAATTAGTATATCTAAATTTAGATGTGAAGTATAGTTTTGGAACATTATTAATAAAATTTTCTACACCTCTTACGTGTGATGATTTGTTTTCAACAAAACTAAATTCCCAATATAATTCATTTGTTATAATTTTCTTTTTTAATATATCGGCATTTTGAATAATTTCATTATTAGGATTACATGATTTCATAAAATTCCAACCGACATATAATGTTGGTTTTGATTTATCAATCAAATCATATTCCATCGGTTTATTAATATAATTAATATAATCAACTTCTGTGTGATTAATTAACTCGTTTTCAAATATAATATTACCGATTTTCATATATTAAATTATTTAAATATTTAATTACACCTTCTTCTAATTCGTAAAAATTATTTAAAAATCCAACATTTCTCAATTTATCGATTTTAGCCTCAGTATAGTATTGATATGAATTCCTAATTTCAATTGGCATGTCAATATATGTAATATTTTTTGGTAAATCAAGATAATTAAAAATAATTTTTACTAAATCATTAAAACTTCTTGATTTACCAGTACCAACATTATAAATTCCACTATCAGATAGTTTATTCATGAAAAACATACAAACATCTACAACATCTTCAACAAATATAAAATCTCTAAGTTGCATACCATCACCATAATCATTATTATACGATTTAAATAAACTAACAGTACCAGTATTTTTTATTTGATTATATGCTTGATATACCACAGAAGCCATTCTACCCTTATGTGATTCACCATAACCATAAACATTGAAAAATTTTAATCCATACCAATGTTTGGGTTTGATTTTATTGCTAATAGCCCATATATCAAATTTTTGCTTAGACCAACCATATAAATTTAACGGAACTAAATTATCAATTGGTTTTTCATCATCAAAACCAGCACTACCATCCCCATATGTTGCTGCAGAACTTGCATAAACTAATGGAATATCGAATTCAGCACATAAATTCCAAATAAATTTACTGGCATTATAATTATATGTATTAAACAGTTTTTCATCTGATAATGTTGTATCCGTAATTGCACCTAAATGATAAATACCTTTAATTTTATTTGCATTATTAAACAACCATTTTTCAATGGTATTTATATCATTAATAACTATATCTAAAACAACAATATCATCATTTGTTGTTCGCTTTAATTTATTCACTAAATTTTGCCCAATAAAACCTAAACCGCCCGTAACAACAATCATAGTGTTTTTATTTTATTAATAATATTTGTTGTTGATAACCCGTTTACTATTGGATAGTAATCAACACCGATTTTTACAAAATCACTACCAACAACTCTTTTATTTCTATACTCCTCACCAACTATAATATAATCAATATCAAACAACGTTATATATTTTTCTAATTCACTATCATTATTAAAAATAACAACATTATCAACCATTTTTAAATTCGACATAATCTTTAATCTAGTCATCGCATCATTAATTGGTCTACCATTTCCTTTATACTGTTTAATACGATTATCCGAATCCAAACCAACAATCAATCTGTTTTGACTGAATATATCTAATTCATTTGTTTCATTGGTTTTATATAGTTTGGCAAACCATAACAAGTCAATATGACCAGTATGTAATATATCAAAACAACCATTAACCCATATATTCATAAATTATCAATATTTATTGCTTTATCATCTATTAAAAGATCGTATGATGGTTTATCATTCATCGACAATTCGTGATATAAACACCCCCAATCCAATAGTTGCTTTTTTGTTAATTCACTCCAATCAATACCAGTTTTTCTACCTCTTGATGTCCAATATACAATAACATTACCATTATCATACAATTTATTAATTTTATCAATGTTTTTCTTAATTGGTATTGCATTTTCATAACCATTACTACTATCACAAATAGTCCCATCAATATCAACATATATTAACATATCTCAATTGTTTTTTATTTGACTATCACCCGCTTCAATCCTATAACTATCATCATCAAAATGTGGTGTACTTACTTCAAAAATTTCACCGTCAGTTATTGCCATTAATTGATGTGGTGTGTTTCGTTCAATATGAATAATATCACCAACACCAATTCTTAACTCGTGTTTAACCGCACTATTCGTATCAATATAAATTAATATAAATTCACCTTTATTCACATACCACGTTTCACTTTTTTTTACGTGATAATGTAAACTAAATTTACAACCTTCAATAAATCTCAACAACTTGCCACAATATTCGTTATCATTATGGATTATTATTTCTTCACCCCATCCTTTAGATATAATATTATTACTATCTGTTGTTTTTTTAATTTTTATCATAATTTTACTTGTTTTAAATCAATAACACTAACACCTTTTTGAGTAACAACCCAAGATGAACATTTATTTGCAAAATAAATAGACTTACTGATATTTTTATCAATCAAATAACTATAAACCAATGACGCTAAAAACGTATCACCAGCACCAGAAATATCAATAACATTAACTACATTATCATTTAAAAAATATTTTTTTTGTAAAACACCCATTTTTTTTGAAAGTAACATAGCACCTTTTTTACCTAATGTTATTATTGAATCATGTTGATGTATATTTTCAAGATAATAAATGTTTTTGTTATATTCCCTTTCATTAACTTTAATAAATTTAATATTATCACACCAAGAACCCATTTCTTTTTTTGTATCTAAAAATGTTAGTGGATGATTATTTGAAATTAGTCTAATATTATCTTCAGTTAAAAAACCTTTATTATAATCAGAAATAACAACAGCATCATATTTTTCATAATCAATACTATCTAATATAGATTTTTCAACATTATCAACATAATCATTCTCATCTACTCTTAATAACGTATAGGTACTTTTTTCATCAACATATCTAGTTTTAATTGGATATTTTGTGTTTGTAATAATATCAACATCAACGTTTAATGCAACTAAATTATTATAAACATTATAACACATACCCATATTATTTAATTTATACTCAGGTATAAATATTGGTGTCGGTGCTTCTGGTGATAATTTATCACATCTACCATACCAAAAAATATCAATACAACTATCACCAATAACCAAAACTTTTTTCTTTTTTTTCTTAAAAAAATCAATAATAGACATAATCAAATATTATTTTGATATTAATTTATTATTTTTTCTTTCAACACCATTCATTAAAGATTCATGATCACCATGAAATGCCATGCTTCTTATTGGTGTAAATATTGGTATTTTTAAATCACGCAATCTTATTGACAATTGTCTACCAACACCTGAACTCATTTTATCATTTTTTATTTTTATTGGAAATATTGTAAATTTTAATTTTTCTAATGTTTTTCTATTTGTAAAAAAACCACAATCAGTAAAAAATGATATATAAATATCATCTGAAATTTTATATGATTTTTTTCCTGTCCACGATTCTAACCTACCATCATTAATAATATTAAAAACATAATAATACTCTGACAATAATGATGCGTATTTAAATATTCTACTAAAATTAATATTTAAAAAATCATTTGGAATGAAACAATACACATCATAATTCGATTTTTCACACATTTTAAACATCTCATCAAATGTTTTCCAATATTGATGTTTACCTCTATGCTCACTATTCACAATAAAACGATTATCATCCAAAACATAATCTGACCTATCATCAAATATATAATAATCAATATTATTATATTCTTTTATTTCATTTAATATCATAGTCAACATGTCAATTCTCATATAATTTGAGATTAACACCAATGTTTTTAATTCTGTATTATGTTTTTTGTTATTAAAAATATAAGCATAATCATATGTATTACTAATATTGTTAACATCAACATCATTGACTATTAAATTATCATTAATGTTTTTTTGGTTAATATATATTTTATTGTCATTAATATTATTTTCAATAAAAATATTATTAGAATTAATAATATTAATCCTTTTTTTTATTATTCTCTTAATATTGTTTTTATTTTTTCTCATTATTATCACAATTATAATCAATCTCGGTGTAGTTAATCTTACTTTTATTATTAAAATAATTTGGAAATTTTAATTTTTGTAAATTAAAATTTAATTCTGGAAACACATCAATATGCGACACAATTACATTTAAACACTTTTTTAATTGATAACCACGTTTAAGCATTTCTTGATTTATCATAAAATCCCAATAAACAGATTCATCACAAACCCAATAATTAATATCATCAATTACTTTTCTTCTCTGTATATTAACACAAGTTACCGTATTAACATCACCAAAAAAAACACCATTATATTCTTGAATATTTATTGGTTGAATTATATTACCAACACCCGTTCTTTTTAACATTAATTGACCAATATTTCGAAAGGCATCCATTATATTCACAATTTTATCCAAAAAATTTTCTGTTATTGGTGGACGATCATTATCCCATTGCATAGTATAAACACAATCATCATCCAAATTTTCATAACCCAATTTAGTCCCACCAAAATCACCTGAATTATAATCTAAAAAAATTGGCTTTATTTTATAATATCCATCAACTACAATAGATTTTAACCATTGTGTTGTACCATCAGTACTATTATTATCAATCACACCTTTAAAAATACGTTATTAATAAAATTAGTTTGCACACTATCATCGTTTTTGTGTTTATCAAAAACATAATTATCTTCAGGATATTGTTTTTTGTGTTTTAAATACCCTTCAACATGTGACAAAACATACCGTTTTATCCCATTTTTTTTCGCAAAATAATTAACATATAAATCATCCATTGATACATTACCACAGTAATCATACCATTTATCTAAATCATTATAAAAATTACGCTTAAATAAACTACCACAATTACTAACAATATCGACTTCTTGATCCAATAAAACAGTACCTAACGCCCTATAAACAATTCTATCTCTATAATAACTATTAATAATACCTTTCAATAATACAACACCATGTAATGAAACATGTGCATTATATTTCTCACAACCATTAATTAATTTACCTAAATAATCGTGTGGATATATTAAATCATCATCAGCCAACGCAATATAATAATTATTACCATGAGCAATATATTTTAATTTTTCATTACTACCCTTTTCATTATTACCCCTATATAATTTAATTCGCATATCATCGCCCAATTCTTTATTAATATATTCCCATTGCTCATCAGTCCAATTATTACACGTAATTGTTGCTGTACCAAATTCTGGTTGACTTCTTAGCGAATTAATTGCAACAACGGCATGACCTTGTCGCCATAATGTTGCCATATACACATCAACCTTTTTATCAACACTATTTTCCATTGTTTAGTTAATTTTGTGTGTTTTATTAATATTATTACACTATTTTCCGTTTTTTGGTTTATCTTGTGTTTCCGTTAATACTAAATCAATCCATTTTAATTTTAAACCCTTATTTAATAATTGCATACATACCCTATAATCACCATAACTCCAACTACCCCAATCTACTGGTAAATATTTAGAATGAAACATAAAACCAATACCAGAAACATTACCTGCTTCAATTTTTTTACTAAAAGCACTGTCACTTGGAACAATCCAACCTTGCTCATTTATATTTATTTTTACTCTCCAAACAATCAATTCATTTTCACTATCAATATTATTAACAATAATTTTTAAAGCATTTTTATGTACAAATTTATCATCATCATCTAAATACATCACCCAACCATCTTTAACATATTTTGCTAATTCATTTAAATGTAAATTCCAAGGTGCTGGATATGTATTATATTCAGGCATTAATTGTGGATATTGTACATCATTTATTGTTAATCTAATCGCTTTATCGTAGTAATCACAATCAACATCACTACCAACAATATGATTTATTTTCTTATACGTTTGATTTAAAATTGACTCCCTACACACCTTAAAATGTTTGGGTCTATTATGTGTCCTAGTAAGAATATTAACCAATATATCATAATTATAATATTGTGTGTATAATTCAGGTAAATCACAATCATATTTTTTTATAAATAATTGTCTGTTTTCTTCCCATTCTTGATTTGTTATACCAATTGATTTATGTAATATTCTAATATCGTTAGTTACACCAATATTAACACCATCCAAATAATTTGGAAAACAAAAACCCAAATCGTAAAAATGAAACCCTTTAAAATTTTCATCAAATAAATGCATTATGTTGGTACAATCAACCGCCATAAATAACCCATCAATTACAATAACAGGTTTTGTATATCCCACTTTTGGTGATGCATATTCATTAACCCACACATTATATCCATCTGTATGCTCAACAACACCAAACATTTTAGACCTATCATGCCACCAAACACCATTATCATGTAAATATGTAGTACCAGCAACACCGATTATTGAAAAATCCGAATTATTGAACTTTGTTAATAACAACCTACCCCAATTATTTGTTTTAATCACAATATCATTGTGACAAAAAACCATTATTGAATTTGGTTTATAATGTTCTTTAATTGCTCTATTATAAATTTCAGATAATGAATATTGATTAAAATTTTTATAACAAAACACTGAATGATTTACACCAATCGTTTTGCTTATATGTTCAATAAATCTATTATTTTCATCATCTGATAAATGTGATGAAAATACAACAATAATAGTATCTTTCTTCATTTCTTATTTTAGATAATCGCAAATATATGTTTTTTTTTTTATAAAAAACAAGACTTTTTTATTTGTTTATAGATACTATTGATTCATATTGTGAAATCGCTAACGATAATGGGAACGGTATTCTAATAATTTCACCATCTGGTATATCAAATTCTGAAACATATTGACTATTTGCATATAAAATCAGAAAATCATAAAATGGATTTCCATAATATTTAAAAGATAATTTATCTAATCGACTTGTATTTGCCGACCAATATTCATATTTATCAGTTTCATTAACTGGTAATTTAACAAATGGCATTATATTATAACTACCATCATCGTTTTTTAATTGTGCGTATCTATTATAATCAATATATGGCATATAGTATTATTTTTGTTTTATATTTTATTCAAAAAATGTTGAATTTGCATAATAATTGAACGATGCTGCATTTTGCAATACATCAACAGGTCCTTTTAATGATTGACCACCAATCAATTTAACTTGTAAAGTAACCTTAACTATCATTGGTTGTACACCCATCCCTTCTGGATTTAAATCCCAAATAGTATCTTGATAATCAAAATTTACGTTATCAACAATAATTTTGGAATATATAAAATCACCAATTCTTAATACACAAATCGGTTGTCTACCAAATACAGAATTTTTATATCTTTCAATACCCACATTATCAATTTCTGATCTTGTTCTTACAGCAGTACCTTGTCTAGTACATTGGTTTAAAAATGTTAAACGTCTGTGTAAATCTTCAGGTGTCATTGAATGTAATGCAGGTTGATACACATTTTTTATGAAATAATCAGATGATGATAAAAATTTATCATTAAAATCAATAAAACTAAAATCATTATCACTATTATTTTCATTAATTTTATTACCACCAAACGCAAAAAACTCTGCAATTCTTTTTTTATTATCGTTACTTTTTATATCAATAATGTTTTTTAAATTCATAGGATAATCAGCAATCATAATAAAATTAATTGTCATGCTTCTTTCCGAATTCATATAATTATATAATGGTTCATTTCTACCTAATAATGTTGTTGTATCAAATTTTGCACTCAATGTTTCATTAAATGACAATCCATACGGCGGAAACCACATAATCCTACCACCAAATGCACCAACTTCATTTAAAGGTATTTTTGAATTAGTATCACCATCAATAACACCATCATTATTAACTTTAATTGCAAGGTTTTCAATACTAAACATTAAATTTCTCACATCATATTTATTATCATTATTTTTTTTAGGATGTATTTTTGGTATTACTGAATTAAAAATAATCGAATTTTCATTACCACCATAAATTTTATTACCATTAAATCTAATTACCTTAGCATATCTATCATACTGATCAATTATTGTATGTTGACGAACACCAGTTTTACCAGACCATCCACTTTCTTTCGCATATTCACTATCATTTGATTTAAATAATAACGAACCATTAAAACCTACAACCTTATCACCTTCAACAAACACTTTTTTAGTCATATCAATATACTGACCCGATGTTGCATTAACTAAACTTCTTGTATATTCTAATAACCCCCTTTTTATATTAAAATTATTAATAATATCAGATTCATCATTTTGATATTCATCTTCAACGTAATCACCACGTAAATTTTTTGTTTTTGAAGTCAATTCAAAACCACTAATAACACCATCTCTACCCCATACCAATCTATTTTTAATATTATAGTTTATATCACCAAAATAACCATTTTTATCATATTTAAATTCTTCAGTTTTATTAGTTTTACCATAATTATCATTAATATCTTCAGTACTTATTGCGTAATATTGTGAATCTAAAACATTATAATTTTTTATATATAAATCATTAACTAAATTAACTGTATTAAATAAATTAACATCACGATAATTTAAATATGGATTTTTTTTAATATTATCAAAACTAAAAATATTTTTATTAATTAACGGATAATTTTGCGGATTTATTGATATATCTGCATGTTTTTTATTTGCATACTCAAAAAAAATTGTATCATATTCAACATCAAAACCAATTGGTTTATATACATTTAAATTAATTGCTCTATAAAAATTAGATAACTGTGCAATTCCAGTATTTTCAATATAAGTAATATTATTAGATTCACTATTAAAAGGTGTTGCACTACTAAAAATATTTGAATTAAAAAATCCAAAACTAATTGCTTTATCAACTAAACTTTTATTTGAATTATTAGTAACACTATAATCTTCATATTTATGATATAATTTTCCCCCTTTAAATATTGCACCAGTAACATCAAAAGTTCCAATTTTTTTACTTAAATGTGCAGTTACACCATATGCTAAATGAACGCCTAACATTTTATTACCAACAATTTCAAGAGGTGTATTAGTTTTAATTAATCTACCTATTAAAGTATTTTGAGGATTTATAGCATTTAAAACAGGTATTGATGTTAACAAATTTGAAATTATTGGCTTAATTTTTCCATCAACATTTTTTAATAAATTATCTAATGATAAACTATCAATATTTTCATATGGTTTATCTTTTGAATAACCAAATTCAAGATTACGTTTTAGAATTAATTCCCTATACTCTTCAGTAGTTAATGGTTTCGTACCATTAGTAATTATTTTATCACTAACAATTTTTGAAGTATCATCAGGCATATAAAATATTTTTTAATAAATACTTGTATAATATTTTTTTATGTATTATTTTTACATTGGGAAAATATAGACAACCCCCCAATTTTTTTTAATTAAAATTCTATTTTTTTAAATTAAAAATTTGGAGTTAATAAATTTTTTAATTAAAAATTTGTAAAATTTTGAATATAATACACCCTATAATACAATGTTTTTTCTTAAATTCGTAGAAGTTAAGAAACAAACTTTGTGACTTTGTTCTTTACTTCGTAGAAGTGAAGAAAGAAATTTTATTTCGACGTTATTTTTATTTTTAAACTTTCTTATAAGAGAAAGTGAGAGAAATAAAATTTCGTCAAAGTTACAAAAAATTTTTGAATTTTTCAAGTATTTTTTATAAGGACCTCAAAAAAAAATTATATAAATCTACCACTTCTCGTTGAATTTTGTTTTTCTACAGCAATTACTGTGTTATATACTTTATTCATGAATTTATTACCATCAATATCAAGTGTTATATCGTTTTGTAGAACAATTTTATCATCACTAAATTTAACGTATATTGGTTCTTTTAATAATTTTATCAATTCAGCAAATGAATTATTATTACTACTACTATAACTTGATATTGATTTAACCGCATTTTCGACTGCAATAAAATCTTCTTTACTACCAGACATTACTGCTTTTATGTTATTAAATGCTTCACCTACTTTATTTATAGATTCTGCATGTTTTGCAATTCTACCAATAGCAAATGATAAACCCAACGCTGCGGGTATTGCACTAAGTCCTGCTGTAGAAAGGGTTAATGCTAATACACCAATACCACTTGCAACATTAAGGAATGTATTTTCACTACCCTTAACCGCATTAAACATTTCAGCCAATCCTTTTCCCATTAAACCAATACCAGCAGCAGCAATACCAATACCACCACCAATCATCATAATTGCACCACCTAATGCTAATAATCCAACAACACTTACCTCAGCAGATTTTCCTACTAAAAGAATTCCAACTGCTGCAGCAGGAAATGTTATTGCTAATGTTGTTGCAATCCATTGTAATGATTTTGCTTGTTCTGGTGTTAATTTACTCATTGAATCTGCTAATTTACTAATACCCTGTGCTGCAATATTGATACCAGCACCAGCACCTGCTAACGCAGCACCAATACCAGCACCAGTACCTAATGATTTTAATCCTGCGCCAGCACTTTCACTAAACGTTGTTGATGCTGGTGCAGTACCTGTAGTTGGTATATTACCGCCTATTGGTGATGTTGTTGTAGTTTTGTTACCCTTAAATAAATTAAACGTTTTTGAAAAAAAAGTACCACTTTTTTCATTAGCGACTTTTGTTGCCCAATTATTTATTGATTGATTTAAACCCTTTGTAACCCTATTCCATACACCACCAGCAGTAAGTAATATTCCCGCTGCAGTAGCAACACCACCCCAACCACTATCAGCAAGTTTACTAAAACCATCAGCAATTTTTATAAGTGGTTGAAGTAATATGTTAACACCTCTTAATATTGGAAGTAATGCTACTTTTAATGATTCGATTGTTGATTTTAATGTTTCATTAAAAGTCATTGCTTGTTTTGCTCTTTCTTCTAATGAACTTTTTTCCGATTCAAATCGTTTTATATCATCTTTTGTTAAAGATGATATATCTCTCATATGTTCACCAATTTTTACTTGAAATTTACCTGTTTCTGAATTGAAAACAGCAGCACCTTGTATTAATTGTTTTTCACGTTCACTTAAACCCATACCAGCAAGTTCTTGTGACATTTTATTAATGTCAAAAGCACGTAGTGCCATTTCAGTCATATTTTCTTTTGAAATACCCAATGCTTTTGCAACTTGATTTAATCTATCACGGTCTGCTGGGCTTATAAATTTTTCAAAACTACCATCACTATTTTTTCTTAAAGTTACTATACCTTTAGTTAGTTCAGCAATTTTTTCTTGTAACTTTGCTGGGTCATTACGTGCAAAATATAATGTTTCAAACATATCTAATTTAGCAAATTCACCACCCATTACTTGTAGTTGTGCAACCATATCAATAGCACCTTCTAATGTTCTTGCTGTATCTGCAGCGTTTAAAGCATCATTTACACTAATTTTAAATTTTTCAGCAAATTCTGCCATTTGTGCAAAACCCTTAACACCCTGCTGAAAATTATATGTTTGTAATTTTTTAAAATTATCTGATACATTTTTTAATACTTTAGTTGTATTTACACCCATTCTTTCACTTGTATCAACAACGCCTTGAACATATTCTAAAGTTTTTTTAGTATCAATTCCCATAATTTCAAATTGAGAACCTAATTTTGTAGCATTTTCAACACCTAATCCAGTCCCTTTACCGATTGTCATGATATCTTTTACCATATTTTCTGATAATGCTCTTGCTCTTCCAGTTTCATCAGCAAAACCTTCCATTATATTCTGTATATCTGAAAGACTACCACCAAGTCTAACTGCAAAACCTGCGCTTTTTTCAAAACTTGACCTAATCATTTCAGCCTTAACACCACTCATACCTAAATTAAGAATAGTGGTTCTAATGATTTTATCATGTGCTTGTAATTCTTTGTGAATATTTAATAATGCAACACCTAATGCTCTTGCGCTATCTACAATTTTTTTTCTAAATTCAATTTCATTTTGTAGTTGTTTATTAATATTTTTTTGTTCATTAACGGTATCAATAATTTGTTTTTTTTGTTCAACTTGTAATCTAACTAAATCGTTTAGTTTATCTTTTTGATCATTAGTTAAATCATTATAGTTTTCTTGTAATAAATTAATTACTTCTTGTCTTTCTTTATAAAGTTCTTGTTGATATCCTATTTTATCTTTTATATCACCTTCTTTATCAATTAATTCATTATATTTTTGTTGTAATTCATTAATTGAATTAAGATATTCTTGCATTAATTTACTTTTATTATTGTTATTAGAACCAGTATTAGCCATAATTATTTATTTGTTTAAATATAAATACAAAAAAACCGAGAATTGAATTATCTCGGTTTTTGTTTAATTTTTTTCATTTCTTTTTCTTTTAATTTTTCAATTTCTTCAATTTCTTTTTCTAATAAATATAAATAATACCTTCTTCTATATACGGGTATATTTTCAATATATTCGGCATTAAATCTTGCATGTTTTGTTAAAATATAAATTTCATCATTTACCATTTTTTTATATTCACCCGCTAAATGCTTGGGAAAAAAAAATCTAATCCAATAATTAAAGTTGATGTAAATTTATAATGGTCTTTTGTTTCAAATTCGTATGTCATATCAACGTCAGGACTTACTTCTAACATTTTTTTACGTATTGCATATGCATCTAAAGCAGGCATTGCATCAACAAATTTTTCAATATATAATCTATCAGTATTATCACCAATAGCAACAATACTTGATTTCAATTTCATTGTTGAATATTGGTTAAATTCATCGCCGTGTGCTTCTTGCAATGCTTGTGCTTTTTTATATATCATATTTTCCTCACCTGCTGTTAATAGTCTAAATTTTACAATTTTTTTACGCATTGGTAATTCAACAGTAAAATGACCAAATTCATCAGGTAATTCTTTAAGTTCTTTATATTTTAATTTTGTTAAATCAACTACAGTTTTAAATGTTGTATTATTACGAGGATCGGTAACTTGTACTGTATAATTAGTACCATAACTTGATGTTCGTAAAAATAAAATAATTGCATTTCGGTCACCGGGTAATAAATCTTCTGGTTTCACGTTAGGTGTTTTTATTTTTCTTTTCAATAACATGTCAATAACTGCACCACTTTCAATTAAAGTTGGTGTTGTTAACATATCTTCATCTTTTGATGTTAGATATTCAACCGCAAGTTCAGATAATTTATTTGAATAAAATAATCCTTTTGATGGTAATTTAACTAATTCATATGTTATCATCAAATCAGGATCGGTTTCTTTTTGTATTGTCGATTTTATATCGTTTATATCATTTTTATTAATAATTTGTTGAGTGTTGATTGTGATATTATTATTTTTATCTTGCAAATTAATTTGATTATCATCAATATTTGGTTTGTTTAATATTGGATTTTTTTGTTCATCAAAACCACCAATGTGATTACCATATTTTTCTTTATATTTTTTTAATAATTCGCTAATACTTTCATTTTTTTGGTTATTCTGAGCATCCATAATTTTATAAAAAATTATATATTATTATTATTTTTTCTATAAATACTATTTTTTTAAAAAAATTATAAAAATTTTCAAATATTTTAAAAAAATAACGTATTAATAATTGTAAATGATTTTTTAATTAAATTTAATTATGGCGAAAAATAGATATAGAGAACAAACTGATTTTGAAGAATTGGTTTTTAATAATTTTACGAATGAATTAAATAAATTTAAAGAAGATATCAGTAAATTATTACCAAATGATATTAAAATAGTTGCAAAAAATGAAAGTCAAAAAAAATTAATTAATTCAATAAAAAATAATGAAATAACCATATGTACAGGTCCTGCTGGTACTGGTAAAACGTTTGTAGCGATTGCATATGCGTTAAGTTTACTTAGGAAACCAAATAATTTTTATAAAAAGATTTATTTGGTAAAATCTGTAACAACACTAAAGGGTGAAGAAATTGGTTTTTTAAAGGGAGATATGAAAGAAAAAATAGAACCGTTTATGTGGAGTTTTTACATAAATATTGAAAAAATAATACCTAACAATATTTTAAAAACATTAATTGAGAATGAAATTATAAGACCATTTCCTTTGGCGTATATGAGAGGTGCTAGTCTTGATAATTGTATTATTATTGCGGATGAAGTACAAAATGTTAGTCTTGACAATTCAAGAACATTATTAACTAGAATTGGTAATAATTGTAAACTAATATTATTAGGTGATACCAATCAAATTGATATGAAAAATAAGGAAGATAGTTCACTTAATGTTTTAGTAAAAATGTTTGAAAATGTCGATAATATTGGTACAATAATAATGTCAGATATTGATACTAATATTAGAAATCCACTTATTACGGTTATTGAGAATAAATATAAAGAATTTTATTCAAAAAAATCATCAGAATATGATGAATTATTTAAAATACCATAAAAAATAATTGCAAATAATGGAAAGTAAAATACTTGTAATATATGTTGGTGTTGCTAATATCAGAAGTGTTGATATTGAATATTATGTGCATAATATTGCACGTAAAATAATACCCAAAACATTTGAAGGTGAAATTATAATAATACCAACCAATTCTGTTGATTCTAGAGTTGAATGTATAAATCCTAAATACATTACTGATAGTGAATTGGTTAAAGAACATACTGAATTAATGAAAAAATTAAATGATGAATTAAAATATCAAATAAGTTTAATTAATAACGAACAGGATAATAATGAGAAAGATTAAAGTTGGTATATCTATTGATGAAATATTAAGAGCCAAATGGTTACAATTTGATAGGTATTATGTACAAGAATTTGGCGAAGATGGTGTCCCCGATAATCCATATGTGTATGATTTTTTTAACAATTATAAATTTAATGATATTGTTGAAAAAATTAAAGAATTGAAAGAACCTGAAGATACACCAGATGATATTAACCCAATTTATTATGAGGTGGATAAAAAAACTGGTGAAGCACCTGCAGATGTCTTTTTATTTAAAAAAGAACAAGAGGTTAAATTAAACGCTAAAGAAGTTTATAATCGATTTATGTATGAAGATTTTTTATTTGAAATACATGGTGCTGCACCTGCAATGTATAAAAATATTGATTTAGATATAAATAAATTAATTAAAAAATATGAATCACGTGTAGATTTTCATGTACTTTCAGTTGAAAATTGGTTTACAATACCACCAACACTATTTTTTTTGAGTAAAATATCTTGTCGATTTAAAAATTATAGATTTGTTGATAAATCTATGGATATGTGGAATGATATTGATGTTTTAATAACTTCCGATCCAGTAATACTCGAATTGGGTGTACCTTGGGGTAAAAAACTAATTAAAGTTAATAGACCTTATAATGAAAATATTAAAAAATGTTCTTTTGAAATTATACAAATAAAAGAACTTATTGATAATCCACAATTTGAAAAAATAATTAAATATAAAAAATAGGTTAATATGAGTGAAATTATAAATAATAATTTAAATGATGTGAATACAGAAAAATTAAGTATGGTTATGGAATCATTAAATAAACTTAATAATAAAAAATCAAAATTTTTATTCTGTATTCCAGAATCACAAAATCCTGTTGCAAGCGTATATGAGTTATATTTTCACGCAACAGTTGTTAAGCGTATGGGTTTTGATGTTTATATATTAGTTGAGAATGATGGTTATAAAATTCCTGATTGGATTGAAACGGAATTGACTGATTTTAAACATTTACCAATGACAAACACTGGTTTAAATGTTGGTGCAGAAGATTTTATAATAATACCTGAGGTTTTTACTAATGTCATGGAACATGTAAAAACATTACCCTGTCATAAAATTGCTTTCGTTCAATCGTTGGATTATATGTATAATTCATTACTCCCGGGTATTGATTTAAGTTTATTTAATATTCGTGATATAATTACAACATCACAAATTCTAAAAGAAACATTAGAGAATTTTTATGGTGTAAATAAATTTAATATTTATACATATAATATAGGAATTCCTGATTATTTCAAAAAAAGTGATTTACCCCAAAAACCAATAATTTCAATTATCGGAAGAAATCCTAATGAAATTTCAAAATTTGTTAAATTATTTTATAGTAAATACCCACATTATAATTGGATTAGTTTTGATCCAATGTTAACTAAGAGTAAACCCCCACAGCAAATGAGAAGAATTGATTTTGCTAATAGATTACGTGAAAATTTTGCTGCAGTTTGGATTGACAGAATTTCAAATTTTGGTACATTTCCACTTGAGTGTATGAAATCTGGTGTGATACCAATTTGTTTATTACCTGATATTGTGCCTGAATATATTATAGAAAGAAATGAAGAAAACAAACCAGTTAAAATAAAAGATAATGTTGGTATTTGGACTAATAATTTTTATGATTTACCGATAATTACTGGTGAATTGATAACAAAGTTTTTGGATGATAATATTGAACAATCGATATACACTGAAATGGATTTGGTTGCATCGAAATACACACAAGAAGAAAGTCAAAAAATGTTGATTGATTTGTATACGTCTTTCATTAATCAAAGAAAAATGTTATTTGAATCTGCATTAAATAATAATAATAACGAATAATATAAAACAAACAAGTAAATATTATGAATAATACAGTAATAGTACCAATACACGAGATAAATGATGAATATCGTGATTATTTAGTTAAGGCGATTGAGTCAGTTGCAAATCAAATAAATATTAATGAATTACCTAAAGTAATAATAGTATATGCTGCTGATATTGATGATAGTTTAATGACAAATATTAAATTACCAGAAACAACAAATAAATTATCAATAACTTACTTAAAAAACACTGGTTCATCCGATTATCAAAGTCAAGTAAATTTTGCGGTAAATCATGTAACAACTGATTATTTTTCTGTTCTTGAATTTGATGATGAGTATAGTCAAGTTTATTTTAATGTGGTAAATAGATATATTAACACATATCCACAAATTGATGTGTTTTTACCAATAATTGTTGAAGTTAATGATAATAATCAAGGAATTAAACTAACAAATGAATTAACATGGTCGCAACAAGTTATTGGTGAAAACGGTGAATTAGGTTATTTAAATCACGATATTTTAAAACAATTTACAGATTTTAATTTATCTGGTGCTGTTTTTAAAAAATCTGAATTTATTAATATTGGTGGGTATAAATCAAACATTAAATTAACATTCATGCATGAATTTTTACTAAGAGCAATTAATAATGCATGTAAAGTTTATACAATTCCAAAAATTGGATATAAACATTGGTCAACACGTATAAATAGTTTGTTTGATAATTATAAGAAAACAATGAATTTTGTTGAAAGAAGATTTTGGTATAATGTTGCAATAAAAGAATACGTGTATACTAATGATAGACCAATCGATATGTCAGTAATATATGAATAGATAATGTTTTTTGAAATATAATATAATTTATTTATTATATGGTTAATGAAAGAGAAACGTAAAAATGATGAAAAATCGTTATATTTTGCAGAAAGAGAGGAAAAAGCGGTTTTTGATTATATAAATTCTAATTCGTGGGAAGAAAAAAATAGAATATATAACGAAATACTGCTTAATCCTTTTCGAAAAATGATTCAATCTATACTTCATAGATATCCAATACATGTTGGTAACTATGAATTCTCAGAAATTGAATCAAATGCATTAACCCATTTGATTGAACATATGGTTAAATATAGACCATATATTATAGAATATTATGATAGTGTCGCCAATAAATGGGTTAAATTAGATAATGAACATAGATTTTGGGATATTGTTGATGCAAAAAATGATTTAAATAACTTAATTGATAAAAATAAAAACATTCAATATAGAATTTTTTATTCTAAAGCGTTTAGTTATTGTCAAACAATTGTAAGAAATTATTATAAGGATCACAGTAAACGAACCTACACGGAAAAATTAGCAATGTTATCATTTGATGATCGTGTTAATGAAATTAGTGAAATGGATGAATATGTATATCATATTGATAACAATTCGCATAATTATTTAGACGAGTTGATTAATATTATTATTGTCAATATCGAAAATAAAATAGAAACAGATTTAACATTAAAAAAAAATGAAATAATTGTTGGTGATGCAATTGTTAATATTTTAAAGAATTGGCAAGTATTGTTTTTAGAAGAAACACCTGAAGGAAATTTCGATAAAAAAATAACAAATAAATTCGCAAAAAATAAAATACTATTATTTTTAAAAGAACAAACAGGATTAACAACCAAAGAAATTCGTCATGGAATTAAACCTTATAGAGATATTTATTATTTTGAAAAAATGAAATTATTATAATTTTTTTGTGTTTATTAAAATGTTAATAATTAGTATTTATATGTACTAAAATTAATGTAAATTTATAAAGAGATTGAAACAATGCCAAGACCACAAAGAAAAAAATTAAAATTTGATGAAGATAGTGTAAATAATCTTCTTCAAGAAATCTATGACGATTCACATAATATTAGGGCAAAAATTGCAAGACTTTTCACAAAATGGGAAGCAAAGGTTAAAGAAAATGGTGAAGTTGCAGCAATTGGTGATCAAATTGTTAAACTAATTGCTGCGGAAGCAAAAAATCAAGACCAAAAAATAATGTTATTGAAATATTTAAAAGAAGTTGTTTACGACAATAAAGAAAATTCAACAACTAATAAAAACGGTGATGGAAAAGATATTGTTGATAGTGAAAGAAGAAATGAATTATTAAATATGGTTGCTCAAGAAATAGAAAAACGTAAAATACAATGAGTAGAGCGGACGATAAAAGAAATGTGCTTAATAATATTAAAGCATATAATTCTATGAATCGGCAGGGAAATGTGCCAATTCAAAGAGATGGTATGTCGTCTATTAATAATTCAAAAGATTCGATTCCTTTTTTATTGGATACATTAAAAGCAATTGCAGGTGCTGCTGCAGTGAAAATGTTGCTTGGTAGTTTATTAACTAAAATGATTAAAGGTTCTGAAGCAAATTTAAAAAAGGGATTAAAAAAACAATTTATACAATCGAATGCGAATGAACAATTACCAACGACATTTACTAATAATGGTATTAATATGCCTGTAAATAGCATTGATACTAATGGTAAATTAAAAATAGAACCAAATTCTGTTAATAAAGGTGGTCTAATATTATACGGACAACCAAATTTTAATAATTTTGATTATAAAGCACATGATGCTATTGTTGCAAATGGTACACCTGTAGAATGTAATAATATAAAAATAACATACGATTCAAATACAGATGGATTTAATATTAAATCCAATGGTAGTTCAACAAATATTGGTGATTTCTTTTCTAATTATATTGATGATACACAACTTATCAATAGTGATGAGATTGTTGCAAATACTATGGATAGAATATTTGGAACACTATCAAAAGAACAAGAAAAAACAAAAGAACAAATATTGGATGAATTGATATTAGAAAAAATGTTAGAAAATTTAATGAATGGTAATGATTCTTTTGAACTATCACCAAATGAATTGAATGAATTGGATACGTTGGCTAATCAACTATCAAATGGTGTTGTTAATCATGATATGGGTTGTGGTATAATACAAACACAATTAAGTATTGATGATTTCAATAAAATGATTAATGATATTACCAATACAGACGATCCTAATGTAGTTAGTAATGCTATTGACGATGCTATAAATTCAAGTGTTAGTAGTAATGATGATGTTTTTAATAAAAATAAAGAAGCGATTCAAGAAAATTTTATACAAAAAATAATAAATACTCTTGTAATTAAAATGATAACAGCAGTTACAACAGCACCACAAATACGAATGTTAATGGGTGTGATGAATGGTTTTCAAAATCAAGGTCAAGCAATGCTAACTAAAGCAAAGGATGATGTAAAAAAATGGAAAATTATGATTAAATGTATGGTGAAGGAAATTATATTGTTGGTTGTTGGTTTTATTGTTACATTTGTTTTTATTAAATTAAAAAAAATGTTAGAACCTATAATTAGAAAAAAAATGAAAGAAAAAATTGATAATTTCAAAAAAATAATAAAAAGTCTAACAAGTGTTGTAGAAACATAATAACTTCATTTTAAAAATTAAGATGTATGATAGTTGATCAAAAAATAAATAAACAATTTGTTGGTGTTTATTTAATCGATGGTAATGTTAATGGTGTTCAATTAGCAACAACAGTAAAACCTAATTTATTTAGGCGAATTATTATCAATTTATTGTTTGGTTGGAAATGGATTGATATAAAAAAATTAAAAGAATTGAAAAAATAAAAAAAATAATATGGCTATTGATTATAGCAATATTGATTCAATTATTAGTGGTTTTGATAGAATTTTAAGTTTATCTTCAGTTGGTAGTCCACCACCAATACCAACGCCAATGATATTAGTTGGTGTGCCTAAAAGAGGTGGATTATCTGCAATAAAAATTGCAACACGTATTATATCGAGAAAAAGTGAAGCAGGTTTACCTGTTGGTCCATTACCAAATGGTAATACAAATCCTGATGAAATTATGGAGAGAATTAGAATTGAAGAAATCATAAGAGCATTACAAGAAGATGCTATAATATCGGTAGCAATACCGCCCGGTATTACAGTTTCAGCAACTGGTATATCGCCAGCAGGTCCTGTATCGGTATTTGGTTCATCAATTACATATACAAAGGGATATGGAGTTATACAGTGATGGATGATTTTTCAAATTTTACTGATATTGAATTGGTGAAGATATGTGATGATATTATAAAAAATCATAATATCATAAAGGAACGTATTATTAACAATACATATAAAATCGATTCAATTCAAAATGAAATTAATAATGATGTTGCTGAATTGGAATTATATGAAAAATTATATGTTGCAATAATTGAAGAGTTATTAGAAAGGGGTAATAAAATAGATGGATAGTTATGTAAATAAAATAATAAACACAAGCAACCCATATTCACCAGTAACGTCTTATGTATCAATACAAAGGACGATATATTATGGTACTGTAGTAAGTATTGATGATGAAACTGATGGTGGGAGAATTAAGGTTAGAATACCTGATTTGGATAATAAAATTAGTGATAATGAATTACCTTGGTCTTATCCATTATTACCTAAATTTTTTCACATATACCCCCAAAAAGGTGAAATTGTGAGAATTTTTCTTGAAGATATACAATTTCCAATGAGAAGTAGATTTTGGTTGGGTAGTGTTATATCACAATTACATAAGATTGAATATGATGACAATTTAACGGCATTATCAACAACTAATTATGGTATTGTCGCACCCGATGTAGCACCATCAAAAATACCTGAATCTGAGGGTGTGTTTACACGAAAAACAGACATTGCTATTATTGGTAGAGTTAATACTGATATTATTTTAAGAAATAATGAGGTACATATACGAGCAGGTAAACATGAAAACAATAATATTTTAAAATTAAATACAAAAAATCCTGCTGAAATTAATTTAAATTTTGAACCAAATCAAACTGGTAATAATGATTATTATAGTAATACTGTAATAACTAGTGATAAAATTGCAATTATTTCACATAATGGAATTCCACAATTTAAAGCATCAAATGTAACACAAGAAGATAGGGTTAGAATATTTAATGAGGGTCATCCTATGGTGCGTGGTGATGTTTTAGTTGAAGCGTTAAGAGTAATTAGAGATGCTTTAGTTAATCATATACATGGATATTCAGCGTTACCAGCAGAAAAAACTGAAATTATTAACAAGTTAGAGAAATTGGAATTTGAGTTAATGTTACAAAAAAATATTGTAATTAATTAAATTTATTCATAGATTTGCAGTCTATGAATATTCCAATAGAATTATATACCACATTTAATGGTGTTAAGTATTATGATAAACCACATAAATATTATGTGGACGATACTGAATTGATTTCAGTCACAACCCTAATACATGAATATCAAGAAGTTTTTGATGAAGAGTATTGGTCTGATTATAAAAGTATTGAGTATAAAATAGACCAATCGTTGGTAAAAAGAGGGTGGAATTTCATAAATAAAAAAGGAACGTTAAATGGGTCAATTGTTCATGATTATGCCGAAAATTTATTTCAAAATAAAATATTTGAATATCCAAAAGAATTGATATTAAATGAATTTGGTTTCGATCCAATTTGGGATGAATTTTTAATTACAAAAGAACATGTTGATAAATTTTATTCCGATTCGTTTGATAAATTAATACCAATACGTACCGAATTTGTTGTTTATGATAAAGAATCATTAATTGGGGGTATGTTGGATATGTTGTTTTATAATAAAAAATATGATGAATTACAAATCTTTGATTGGAAAACAAACAAATCGTTTTCACTTTCAAATAGTGATAGATATTTAAAAAACGAATTACAAACAATTGAAGATTGTGATTTAAATATTTATAGTTTACAACTAGGAATATATAAATATATAATTGAAAAAAATGTGGGAATTAAATTAGGTGATTCGTATATTGTTTGGTTTTCACATAACAATCCAACATATAAAATAATAAAGGTTAAGGATTTATCATATTTTGTTGAATTAATTATAAAAAATAGAATTAACGCAATTAATTTAAAATAAAAAACACCATCAATTTAATTTGATGGTGTTTCGTTCTGCCATAATCCAATTAGTAGTTTAGAATACACCTATATGGCTGAACAGTTAATGATATTTTAACTAAATCATCACTACTATAATCACTATCACCAAATTCAACTGATGTTATCATACATTGTTGAAGTGTCCATTTTTCAACTTCAACACCTGTTGGGTCTAAACTATACAGAATAATATCTTTTTTATACCCAGCAGCATAACCCATACGACCAGTTATAGATTCAGCATGTAGTCTAACCCATTCCATTAATATCTGTGAAGCAGATGGACCTATTGGGTCTAAAAATTCAATATTTACTTCATCCCAAGTATATTTACCTGCAACATAGTTTTTTTCATTCATATAATCAATATCAACCTTATTGATTTTTAGTGAAGGTCTTTTAAATTTCCTAATCAACCATGTTTCTGTTTGTAATACATCTGTAATTGTTGCATAAAATCTATTAGACCTTTTTGGTTCATAATCAAAAGGTACTTTTATTAACATTTCACCTACAGCCATTTTATATTATTTTTTTTATATTCCATTTAAAATTATTTTTACTATTAATAAATACTAATATTTTATTTTTTTTGTGGTAATTTACCCGTTCTTAAATAAAATCTATACTCGTCCTTTGTTAATGAATTAATATCAATGTTTTTATTTGTATTGGTATCTTTAATTTCTTGAACTTCAACTTCATCTAATTGTTGAACTTCAATTTCATCTATTGGTTGAACATCAACATCATTAGAATTGTGATCATCATTACTATCAAATGTGATATCATTTTGTTTTTCTTCAACAATAATATCCTCATTTAATTCATTGTGATTATCGATTATTTCATTAACCGAATTTAATTCAAAATCAATATTATTTTTTTTCTTTGCACACATATTTCTTAAATTTTAATATATTTAATTATTTTTTTAACGAAAACCCACCTATACATAAATAGGTGGATTTTCGTTTTATTTTTTTAATTAAGCACCAACATCGCTAAAACTTGCACCCGATGGTGTGATAGTAAATGTGATTCCAATATATTCCAATGAACGTGTTGGTTTAATGTATATTTCACCATATAATTCATTTCTATCTCTGGTTTCGGGTGTGTTATTAGTATCATCCATTTTTATTCTAAAATCAACAAGACCACGCTCTCTTTTTATTGTTTCAAGAACTGGATTTGCTTTTGATAAGAATTCGTTGATTATTGCCTGATCATTTTGCTCGAATAACAACCTAACTGAAATGTTTGAAATTAAAACTTTAATTTGTAACAATAACCTTCGCACATTGATTCTATTCAATGCAGTTTCTTTTTTCTGTAATGTTTTTTGTCCAAATATTGCAGTACCTACATTTGTGAAATCTGCAATTGGATTGATTCTTGCTGCATAAAGAATATCACGTGCTTTTTGTGTTAATTTATATTTCGACTTTCTTGCATTAATAACACCTCTATTTAAACCAGCAGGTGCAAACCAAGGGAATTTAACTTTATCTGTATATGCAATTGCTCTTACTACTTCACATGTTGGTGGAATGTAAACATTTACATTATTTACAGAATCTCTAATTTGAATCCAAGGAAAGTAAGTACATGAATAATTACTATCAATTTCAGTATCTTCTAATGCACTTGCAATTGCTCTTGCTGCCAATACATCGGGTGATACCAATTCATTTGAATTGTCAGTAATTGAAATTGTTTCATCAGGTGAATCGATTATATATAAACAATCGGTTCTTTGTTTTTCAACCATTTCAATCACTTCTTTTACTAAAATACTATTATTAGACCAATCAATACCCGGTGTTGCTAATAAATTAATTGTTACTTCTTCTGGATTAGCAAATGTTTTAATTGCAGTTTGCCATGCCTGATAATCATTTTTTGGCTGTACGTTTGGCTGACCGGGTAATCCACTATAAATACCACCTTGTTGATATCCATCTAAATTAGAACGAAAACCCCTATGAACATTCCAACCATCAAAACCACCTGCAGGAACTAATGTGAATTTTCTTGCATTTGATTTATAATATGGATTATTTATGTTAGAAATATCAGAAATGTCTCTAAATCTTGCAACACCTGTTTCAAATTCACCAATAACAACATTACCGTTAGTATATGTACTAGTTGCACCACTATCCATGTGGAAACCTTTTGTTTTTATATGACCAACAGAAGGATCACCATTATAATTAAAAAAGTTTTGATTAATACCACCACCAACTAAATTGTTTGAATCGTATCCATGTTCTGAAATTCCTAAATAATATTTATTTAATTTATTAATCTCTGTATCGGTGTATGATTTTTTGTAGAAAATTTTGGGTGCAATACCTGATATTGTATTATCACCAGTTGCGATTGATGAATAATCGTTAAATAAATATCCTTCAAAACCTGCAGGAAATGCACCTTCAGGTATATTATCATCCAATTCAACCATAACATAGTTACTAACTAATGCGTATTCACCATCAATTGTTCCAATTTTACGACCAATAAAACTATTTTGTTCTGGAATTAATGTACATTTGGTATAACTTTCTAATATAATTGGATTTTCATCAGTATCATTAAAATCACGAATGTATACATCAAATTCATTAGTTACTGGATTGATGTTCAATATTGATATTTTTATTTCTTGATTCGCAGAATCACCATCACTAATACTAATGAATTTAAATAATCTATAAATTTGACTACCCATTAATTGAGACACCACCCAAGGTGTTTCAGGTGTTTGAAATGGTTGTTTCCAATCAGAAAAACTGTTTGTTGTTGTTTTAATTACATAGGTATTAATACCAAAACCTAATTCATCAGCATCCAATTTTTTTATTAAATCAGGATAAATTGATTGAACCCAAATTTTTGTGTTTTTATCTTTTGGTGCTGAACCAATTACATTTGGTAAATAACTTGAATCGTTGGGATTTAATGAAACTTCATATTCTTCAGTAGTTGTACCATCAGATGCACTAATTTTAAATCTACCCAACAAATCACCAGTATCTAATAATGTGGTGTTATTATTAATAGTTACAGTGGTTGTTTTAAATTCTGTAAGAGGTGTAGAATTTATTCTATCAACAACATTCGCTCTACTTCTAATAACAGCCAATACCATATTTTCATATTCAGTATATGGACTACCTGTTTTTACGGTTGGTATGACATTAACAATACCATCACCATTACCATCAATACTGGTTACTGTAAAAGTATAACCAGTCCCACTAAATTGAGTTGGGGATGTTTTAATAAAACCAGTAAATGTATATCCACTGTCACCTAAACTATATAGTTTAACACCCATATATTCATTATTGGTGAAATTCGCATCAAATGCACTTCCATCAACACTATTAATTGTATTAGGATCAACTCCTGCGCTTAACGTAATTAACCAAGCAGGTCCTGCGTCATAACCACTAAGACCCAATACTCTTGTAACCCATAATTGATTAGATTCTTCAAGATATGCATTGGCAACATATGGTAATTGGTATTGTAATTCATCCTTTTTATACTCACCATTCCATTTAATGGGTGATTGTTTTCCAAATCTAGTTTCAAATTGTTTTTTATCTTCAATGAATATAGGTTCAAAGGCAGGTCCCTTTAATGTTTCGCCAACTAAACCAAGTGTGGTAACACCAACATTACGTGTTACAAATGTCAAATCACGTTCTTTAAATTTATAACCCGGTGATGTAAATATAAATTCTCCCATAATTTATTTTAATTTTTTATTTTATTATATTATTTTCAAAAAGTTTTTGAAATTATTTAGCCTTTTGAATAAATACTATAAAAGATTTGAAAAGAAATTAAATTAATGATATTATGATATTGATAATAATTATATTAATTTCAAATTTTTTTAAATTTTGATTTTTTTTAATTTTTTTTGCCTAAATTTTTAAAAATAATGAAAATTTATGGTGATTTTTTTATAAAAAAAATTTTTATAAATTATGTATTTATTTAAAAATATTATGTTATTATGAATATTTCTAAAAGAATTTATTTCAATAGTGGCGTAACTACAAATATTATTAACGATAAATTTATTCAAATTAAATTAGAACAAAATGTTAAAACCATTGAAGTGCTTTCAATGAAAATTGGTACTGAAGATATATATCAAAATTTGAATTCAGATTATGGTGTTTTAGTTGGTAGAGTTATTGCTAATGGTGGTGTTGGTATACCTAATGCTAAAATAAGTATTTTCATACCACTTGATGATGATGATATTAATGATAGTGAAATTTATAGTGTTTATCCGTATAAATCTCCGAGAGATAAAAATTTAGAAGGTAAACGCTATAATTTGCTTCCAAGAGTATCACAATTCGATTTTTCAACAAAAACGTTTAAACCAAGACAACCATTTGGTTCAATGTTTATTGAACCAGAATTAATGGTTAATGATATTTTCATGAAAGTTTATAAAAAATATTATAAATATACTGCAATCACTAATAAGTCTGGTGATTATATGATATTTGGTGTTCCTGTTGGTACTCATACAGTACATATGAGTGTTGATATTACTGATATTGGTGAATATTCTATGAATCCTGCTTCAATGGTTACCAATTTAGGATATTCACCAAACCTATTTACCGATAATAACACACGTATTAAGGAAAGTAATGATATTGACGACCTTCCACATATCGAAACACAAGAAATTAGTGTTGATATTAGACCATTTTGGGGTGATAAAAATAATTTTGAAATTGGTATCACTAGACAAGATTTTAGAATTCGTGCTAATATTGCTAGTCAGTTTACAATTTTTGGTAGTGTATTTACCGATGGTGAGAATAGTAGGTGGTGCGATAATTATCAAGGTGATGATGATAATGATGATGATTTTCATAAATTCTCATACGCACAACTATACAAGGCAAATGATAATGAAGATATTATGATAAATAGTAAGCGAATTGGTATTGTTTCCGAAAAGATATACTACTACCCCAATACGGTATCTGATGAAGAAATTGAACAAAATGGTGTTGATTTATATCAAAAAATGAAATTATTAGACCCTGCTGAATACAGTGTTTATAAACGTGATGGTGATTTTGTTTTTATCATCAACTGTAACAGAAAAAAAGTAATTATTAATGATTTAGGTGAAAGAGTTGAAGTACCCGAATCATATAATGGTGGTATTTACACCGAATTCAAGGGTTTTATTATTTTAGAATATACTGAAGATAGCATACCCGTTCCCTTTAAAAAAATTAACGATGAAATTGCCAATAACACCCGTTCTGTTACCCAATTCCGAACACGCATTAAGATACCGCAAAGCGCAAACCCAAAACAGGGGTTGGAAAGTAGTAGTACCGCACACCAATGGCGTAACCAGCACTACACTTTTTCGGCTAATACCATCTACAGCGTCGCCCGTTTCAACGCCACGGTTTACAACAAAATAAGACATATTAATGTAAGGGATGATGATAATGATGGTTTCACTAACATTGATAGTGTTAATAACCTGTATAATAAAGACCCCCGTTTTATGGTGGGTGTCATTCAAACCGATGGTGAAGATAATGAACCCTATGAATTTCCTTCAAATGGTGCTGATAAGTCAGGCACAAAACTATTCGGTGGTAACTGGCTTAACTTCTCAATCTATTTACCACAGTTAGGGTATGTGGTTAGCGATGAGTTTGATGGTATGCGGGTTAATACCTACTTTCACATCCCTAAAGCAGAAAATAGGCTAAGCGATAATAACGACCCCATTGCTGCCAACGATACCAACACCAAGTGGTTTCCACGTACCGACCTTAACTGGACAAACTTCATCGTTGTACCCGAAAACGAAATCAGAATATTTAGGGGATTCCAAAAAAAGGGGGGTGATAATGGTGATGATTATTTTAAAAATAATACTATTAACATTGATAATTACATGCACGGATTGAAGGACTGCCCGTATGGCGGGGGTAGAAGATTAGGTATACCATCTAATAGTATTGATTCAAATGTTTATTTTTATAAGGGTTTTGATACTGCCGATTGTATCGATTTTGTATCGAGGATTTTAAATATACAATGATATGAATATAAAAAAACCATTATAAAATTAATGGTTTTTTTATTATTTTATTTTTATTTTTTATCGTTTTTTAAAAATTACAACAGCACCAACTGCTTGAAAATTGGGTTCAAGTATTTTCAATTTTAGTTCTTTGTCAGTTTTGTTATATGATATTATTTGATAAACTTCACCGCCAACACTTATTTTATTTTCTGTATCAAATAGTTTAAAATCAAGATCATTTAGTATTGTACCATAACATACACTAATCAAATCACAATATGCATCATAAAAAGTTATTTCATTTGGTGGTAGTGATTTAATGTTCAATTCGTGTAATAAATATCTCTTTTTATTTTCAGGTATTTTAGTCGATGCGTTAAGTTCATCACAGTTAGTAACAACATCACTGTAGTATTCGGTGGATTGGTGTTGCCAATACCCCATAAGTTCATTGAGTTCAATGATGTGCTTGAACGTTGGGGTTGGTTCTTCCTTTTCATCGCAAGCGGTATTAACCAATACCATTGCGAACATCATGATAATTAAGTTCAGTCTTTTCATAGTTTTCAGTATTTAAGTTTGATGTATAATACGATGGTATTTTAATAATATTACAAAAAAATATAAAATTTTTATATTAATTGTATTTATTGTATATGGAAAAAGAAGTTGAAATATTATTAGGAAAATTTAAACACGTTAAATCGGTTAATGTTGATAACGTTGATAAGATTCAACTAATTAATAGAGAGTCTGAATTAACTGAATATGATGTTTATAGTAACGTGAATGCATCTGAAACATACGTAACTGAACGTGAAAGAAATGCAATTTATAGAATATATGGTAGAATTGATTATGTTTCAATGCTAAATGGTTTAAAACTTGATTATAAATATACAACAGATTATTATGAATATAGAATTGATAATTCTAAAAACATTTTTAATTCATTTAAATTTTATGTAGTTAAACCATCTGATAAAGAATATGTTTCATTATATAGTAGTGATTTATCAATAAAAAAATATATTAGAAAATTTGAAGTAATCGCAACACCAAACAATATTGATATATATCCTGCAGGTTTTACAAATAATATTTTTGGTAAGCAAGTTTATGCGTTTAATGTTAATATTGACATTGATGTTAGAGAAATGTATGATTATTTAGGATTTCCATTAACTGAATTATATTTAATGCCTTGTTATATTAAAAAAAGTAACGGATTTAATACATCTGAAACTATTTCTGGTACAACATGGGAATCTAATGGTATTGAGAAAAAAATGACATTACCATCGACATTTGATTTTAATTTTAATGTTGGTGACGTTGTTGAAACAAATACAAATCAAATTATTGGTGATTTGGTTTATTATAACGAAAATGAATTTAAACAAAACATTAACAGTACTCAGACTTTATACATAAAAACATATCATAAAAATTCAGATAATCAAAATTCAGGTATTGTTTGGAAATATAACCCACTAATACCACTTAGGTTGAGATATTTAAGTAATGATTTGAGTTATGTTAGTAGTGCTAGCACATCATATGATGATTTGAATGAAATTCCTAAATATGCTAAACTCATAAATAATGGTAATTATATCTGGCGTGAAATAATACCACAAGGATATGTTGACCCAATTGATGGTATTGGTGTTGATTATCCTTTTATAAATGGGAAACGATATTTATTTACTCAAATAGTATTACCAATAGTACCAGATATGTCAGATGCTACAACACAATCAATATTTAATAAGATTTGGTTTACAAAGAACTCAACGACATATAATACAAATATAACGAGTAAAAATGATTTGGATAATATTAATAAACCGTGTAGTTAATGAAATATACAATAAAATATAATGGTTTTGATACAAATATAAAAATTGGTTTGAATGATATAAGAAAACCAATTGGTGAACAACAACACATTGATGAATTGGTTAATGAGACAAAACAAAAATTAATAAATCCGATTAACGATGTTGAGGTTCGTAGATTTGTTTATAATAACACAAATGCACAATCATATGGGTATAATGTTAGTCAAAATTCAATAAACACGATTAAGTTTTATTTTTATAAAAATAATATTTATGGAAATACATTTACTAATGCAGGATTTACAACTGATGAGTTAAATCAAAATAGTATTGCAGTAAAAAAAAGTTTCTATATTATGGAACTTTTCGATACTTATGATTCGTATACACAAAATAAAATAACAACGAATTATGTTACAAAAATAATTGGTATTGATAAAAACCCGATACACGAATTTAATCCATCGTTGAATACACAATTTAATGATTTATTTATACCAATATCATTTCTCGAAAAGAATAATAATACCACAATAATTGTTTCATATCTTAGATTTAATTTCTATAACGCAAAAACTGGTAAACTTTCGGTGTTTTATAATTATTCAAAAAGGTCATTACTAACATCTGAGAAATTATATTTTAAGGTTTTGTTAAATACATCAACAAAAACATGGCAATTTTTTGATACTAATTTATTTGCATATGAAATATTACCAACATCAAAATATGTTGAAAGGGCAAATGATAGTGTTAATGATTTAGAAATAAAAAAACAGAACTATCCAGATAAAAAGGTGTTTGATTATAATTCTAATGATTATATTGATGTTGAGTAAAAAAATTATTTAATATCGTATGAAAATCTTGGTTTTCTGTATGCTTTTACAATTTCAAAATCTTTTTCATCTTGTATAAAACCAAGAACCTTTAATGTATATTTAGAAACAAAAAATCGATCACCATCAATATTTTCAACAGTATTGGCTTCACTAATATCTTCAAGAAGTATTGGCATTGGACTTCCCTTTATAAATAAAAAGTCTTGTCTTGATGCAAAATTTTTTAACATTTGTTCATCATATTGATTAACATCAACCCTATATTTAGTAAATAATAAAACTTCATAAGATAAATCAACATTTGTTGGTTCTGGCATTTTAAATAAAAGAAAAACAATTTGTCCTTCATCTAATATCGGTATTTCACTATATCTAAATTTACGTAATTGTGGTACTTTATATTTTTGACCAATTCTAGTTCCCGGTTTTTTATCGGAACGTCTAATTGTGATATAAGGAGTTGGGACGTTTTTATCATTATCCATGAATTTCCAAGTTTTTTTAAATTCACCCCAACGATCATTATCCAAATAAAATGTGGGTACAATTTTACCATCAATAACCGCTCTTAACTTACCATCATTAATATAATCGAAAACTGCTTGGTCAATATCTTCAAACAATATTGTTCTTGGTAAATGCTTTGTTTTAATATCAGTTGCCAACATTAATTCTTCAATACGGTCTAAACCAAATTGTAAATATTCATGACCGCTTTTAGGTGGAATTAATTCTTGTGTATATTTTATTTTTTTTGGTAATGCCATTTTAAATATTTTTTTATAAATACTTGCAAAAATCATATATTTATATTTACTTTGCATATAGTAAAATACTATTTATTATGCTTGTTTTGAGAAAAGAAATTTTAGATGAAAATCAGAAAATTGGTTATATAGAATCAATTTTTGATTCTGATAACATATTAAAAACCACATATTTTCCCAACATGAAAAGACTCTATATCGCATTTAAAAGAGGCGAAACATACTCGTATGGTAATATTACACAAGAAATATACGATGAGTTTGAAAAATCAGAATCTCAAGGGAAATTTTTTCATCAAAAAATAAGAAATAATAAAGAGTTTCCATATAGAAAAGAATTTACATTATACCCAAATGAAATTAATGAAGTTAATGAAGTAATAAACAATATGAAGGAAAAAAATGAAAATATAGATGAATAATATTGAGGAATATCAAAATTTGATTGAATTATTAAAAAAAGCATTACAGTTTTATGCTGATGCTTCCAATTATATAAAATTGGAAAATAAACCGTCCAATATTGAATTAGATGAATATGGTTCACAAGCAAGATTTGCAATATCAAAAATTGATGAAATGTTTGCAAACAACCAAAAAATATTAAATGAGTATAATGAAATTGTGAGTGAATTGAGTGATGATATCGATATTGATGAATTTTTTAAAAAATTGAATGATATTAATAACTATAACGAATTAATTTAATTTTTTTATTATGACAAATGTACTAATTATTAACAAATCAAACAATCCATTACCAAATTATGCAACTAAAGGTTCATCGGGTTTAGATTTATACGCTTTTTTAGATAATGAAATAACAATTGAACCGATGCAAAGAGTATTAATACCCACAGGGATTTATATTCAATTAGATGAAAATTACGAAGCACAAATAAGACCACGTTCTGGTTTGGCATGTAAGCATGGAATTACGGTATTAAACACACCGGGTACTATTGATAGTGATTATCGTGGTGAAATTAAGATTTGTTTAATTAATTTGGGGGATAAACCATTTGTTATAAAAAATGGTGATAAAATTGCACAAATGATTATTAGTGAATATGTAAAAGTTAATTTAGTTGTTACAGATAAATTGGAAGAAACGCAAAGAAATTCGGGTGGTTTTGGTTCAACTGGTATTTAAATAATAAACATATGAAGCAATATTTAGATATATTACAAACAATTCTTGATAATGGTCGAGAAAAGGAAAGTGGTAGGGCTAATATGCCAAATACGATTGGTATTACTGGTGCTAGCATTAAAATGGATTTACGTAAGGGTTTTCCGTTAATAACAACAAAAAAAATTTATATAAAGGGTGTTATTATCGAATTATTATGGTTTCTTAAAGGTGATACAAATATTAAGTATTTGGTTGATAATAATGTTAATATTTGGAATGATGATGCGTTTAGATGGTATAATGAAAAATATGTAAAAGAACACAATGCACCTAAATTAACAATTGATGAATTTTTGAAAAAAGTTAAAGATGGTGCAATGTATTCATATCCCGATAAGAATGGATTTACAATGAATGTGTATAAATACGGTGATTTGGGTAAGGTTTATGGTTATCAATGGAGAAATCAAAACGGCGTTGACCAAATTAATGGAATAATCAATGGATTAAAAACAAATCCATATAGTAGATATCATATATTAGATGCTTGGAATATTAGTGATTTTAATAAAATGGCATTACCACCGTGTCATTTGTTATATCATTTTATTGTAAGACCATTAACTATTGAAGAAAGGGTTGAATATGTAAATGTTTTGAATGAAAATAAAGAATACACTCACGATGATTTGGATAAACTTAACGCACCTAAATTTTATTTAGATTTAAATATGTATCAACGTAGTGCTGATATGTTTTTGGGCGTACCATTTAATTTAGCAAGTATGTCTCTATTATTGATGATAATTGCTAAAACGTGTAATATGATTGCTGGTACTGCAACTTGGATTGGTGGTGATGTTCATTTGTATAAAGAACACATACCGATGGCAATGGAACAATTGAAAAGAAAACCATACCCATCACCTAAATTAAATATTAAAAAAGAATTAAATACTATTGAAGATATTGAAAATTTAACATTTGATGATTTTGAAATTATGGGATATTATCATCACGATGCAATAAAGGCTGAATTATTTACAGGGTTAAAAAAATAAAATGAATTAATGTTAATGCTATATGCTATAATAGTGTTACTATTATTGATTGTGGCTTTATTATCTGCATCAATTTTCATTTTATTAAGAAAAACCATAATATTTTCAAAAAAAGAAAAGGAGTATATCAACTTTGTGATTGATGTTTTTTGTGATTTTGGTGATGATTTAGGCATACAATCGAAAGATCAACACAAAAAATTGGTTGATGAATTAAATAAAATAAAGCAAAAAATCAACAATCATAAAAATGAGTAAGAATTATACTGCAGTTGATGAGTATTATAAAGAAAATCAAAAGTATGAATTTCTTATTTGTCATTTTAAAAATACAACATTGACGAACAAATCGTTCATAAAAAGAAAAGTTGATGAAAATATTTGAAGCAAATATTTCCCATCAAGTAGCTGACTTGCTCAATAAAAAGTTAAGTCAAGTTAATCTTTTTGAAACTGCCAATGAAAAATTAGTTGATGCCTTCAACATCAATAATTTCTTTGGTAGTCAGGAAGAATATGAAGTTTTCAAAGATGCAATTTCATTAACACAGAATATTGTAGCTGAACCTGATCGCACCGAATATGGTGACTTTCAGACCAATCAAAATTTGGCAAAAGCTGTTACGCATTTTCTTAAAACTCAGAAAAAAGTAAACCCCAAACTTGTCATTGAGCCAACTTGTGGGAAGGGAAACTTCATCGTTGCTGCACTTTCATCATTCAATCATATCGAAACGATTATTGGAGTTGAAATATACAAGCCATACACATGGGAGACAAAATTTAATATCATTGAGTTTTATATTTCTAACCCAAGTAAACGCAAACCTAAAATCGAGATTTTTCACTTCAATGTATTTGATTTTGATTTTGGCTCACTTGTAAGTAAATCCAGAGATGAAATTTTGGTTTTGGGAAATCCGCCTTGGGTTACAAATTCTAAATTGAGTAGTTTGGATTCAAATAATCTGCCTCAAAAATCAAACTTTAAAAAGCATAATGGTTTTGATGCTATTACAGGAAAAGGAAATTTTGATATTGGTGAATACATCACACTTATGATGTTTGATGCTTTCCAAAACTCAAACGGACATTTGGCATTTTTAGTAAAAAATTCGGTAATTAAAAATGTAGTGTATGACCAATACCAAAGAAAATACAAGATTTCAGACATCGAAAAACTAACAATTGATTGCAAAAAAGAATTTGGCGTTTCAGTAGAAGCTGCTTTGCTTTTTTGCAAACTAAATTCTAAACCTGAATACACTTGTAAAGAATTTAATTTTTACCAACCAACAAAAAATGTAAAAGAGTTTGGTTGGGTTGCTGACAAGTTTGTTTCCAATACTGATTTATATAAACATAGTTTTAATATTGACGGAGTTTGTCCGTTTGAGTGGCGACAAGGTATCAAACACGACTTGTCTTCTATAATGGAGTTAGAACGTGTAAACGGACATTTTGTGAATGGAAAACAAGAAGAAGTAAACCTTGAAGAAGACTTGGTTTTTGGAGTGCTTAAAAGTTCCGATTTAAAACAAACTGTTATCAACCAACCAAGAAAATTCACCATAATCACACAGAAAAAGGTGGGACAGGACACTTCCTTTATCAAACAGAAATATCCTAACACATTCAGATATTTGCATTCACATAAAGCATATTTCGACCAGAGAAAATCAAGCATTTATAACAACAAACCTGACTTCTCGATATTCGGAATTGGCGACTACTCTTTTTTACCATACAAGGTTGCAATTTCAGGACTTTACAAAACATTTACATTCAGTATAATTTTACCTTTGGACGACAAGCCTTTGATGCTTGACGACACTTGTTATTTTTTAGGCTTCGACAACATTGAATTTGCTGCTTACACAACCATTCTTCTAAATTCTGACAAGACAAAAGAATTACTACAAGCCATTACATTTTCAGATGCAAAACGGACTTTCACAAAAGACATTTTAATGCGAATTGACCTTTACAAATTAGCAACACAATTTTCAGACGTAGCGTTACAGACAGAAATCAATTCAATAAATAAAAATTACAATTTACAGGTTTCACATGACAAGTGGGAAGACTTTTTACAAACATTAAAACAAAGACAATTAGCGAAGCAAATGGACATTTTCGCATTGACGGATGAAGAAGCACAACGCACAACAGCAGTTTGGCGAAATGGCGGGTGAACCATTTTTATGACAGTTTAGTGCTAAATCAAAGTGCAGTTCTTCGATTGAACTTTTGTGCTAAAAATCCGCCACTACGCCAAGCCGCAAAACGTTTTATATATAGAAGATTTATATTTTCTTATTTAAAGAATTTTAACCATTTGATTCGTTAATAAAGGGTACAATATCTTCTTTAACTGGAATTGCAATAATTTTTTTCCAGTATGGTTTAAAACCACCAATAGTTTTTTTAGTTTCATCGCTAATATAATTAGCGTTTTCAACTTCATAATATCTATTCTTTTCACCACTCATATTATATTCAATAATATCACCTCTATCAATTTCAACGTTTTTATTTTTCAATTCATTAAGATATATACCAATAATCAATCTACCAGTATCATCTCTTGAAATACCCCCATTGCCATAATATTCTTGTTTTGCATCTTCAACAGTAACCATTGCATTGAGTTTTATTGGTGTCATGAATTTTTTATCTTTTGCTTTTGCTTGACCATATAATGAATGTGATTTAGTTTCAATTACATTTATTTTGTGTAAAATGATTTCTTGAACGTTATCGGTTTGTAAATAATTCATACCATATAAAACATCTAACTCAAATGAATTATCAGTCATAAATAATCCATAACGTTCTTCTTCTAAATCAAGATATTGTTTCTTTTTTTTCATATCAAACTAACATATAATATTATATTGGTATTATTGGGTATTGTGGTGGCTGATAACCACGTTCTTTATTCACATTTTCAGCAATTTTTGCACGGGTTTCAGTTAATTTTTCTTGACTTATTTTATCCAAAGTTTCTTTTATAATTTTTTCAGTATCTTCTTTTAATTTAAGACCCTCATCTAATAAATGTCGATAATCCATAGTTAACTGTTTTTCAGCAACACCAAGTTCACCACTATAAAAACCACGAATACCGCCGATAACAATTTTAACCTTTGCAATTAATAAATTACGTATTTGTTGACGTGCAACATCGTTTAATTTTTCCCATTTCAACACTTTTATTGGTGGATCGGACGGTAATCTAACCACATCGTCATTTTCATCAATACATTTTTCTCTTTCTTCATCCGATGTTGTATCATAATACCAATACCAAACCTTTCTACCAGCATAATGTTTACCCCATGATGGTGCAATTTCATGTCTACTATTGGGTATTGGATATAAGTGTAACATTTTTTCACCACTTGCCAAACCAGTTATACGATAAGTCAATGTTGATTGCAACACTTTTTGTTTCATTCGTCTATCTTGTGCGCTTAATAGTATTGAATATGTTGGTTGAACATATAATGCTGGTCTACCAAGATATGACATACCCATCATACCAGCACTCCAAGCATTTAATGCAAATGGGTCAACCAATCCACCATCGATTTCGGGTGGTGTTTCCCACAAAACTTCATTAATTTCACGACCTTTTGGTATAATATAATGTTGTGTGTTTTCTTCAGTTATAATAAAATCTCTTTTTAATTCCCATTTATTCGATGCTGGTGCGTTTGTACCTAAACCCAATTGTTTTGAATATGCATATGTAAACGATTCCATATAATGGTTGGACTTATAAGTTATTGCTTGTAATAAATCATTATTACTGCTCATTTTAATACCTTCAATACCAACCCATTGTTGTTCAATTAGCCAACTATTAACAATAGATGAATAATCTTCAATCACCATTTCTAAATACGAATCCATCATTTCGTCTTTAATTTCAAATGGTCTTAGCGGATATCCCAATTCGTGTTTAACGTGTAAATAAAGTTTATTTTTTTCTGCTGTTGAAATTAATGCCATATTTATACTTGTTTAATATTAAACATAATGTTTATTTTAAATAAATACTTTTTTTGTATAAAAAAATATTATGTTTTTTTTATAAAATATACTATATTTGTAGTCGTTAATTGTGATTTATTATGTTTAATATTGAATATGATATTGATATTGATAAAAACGGCAGACCATTTTTAGTATTATCTGATGAACATGATGATAATCCTGAAGATAAATTTTTTGCCATTGAAGTAACTTATTATATTTTTTATCATTTACAGAATAATGTAAATTATAATATAAGTGAAAATACAAAAAATAAATTAAAGGAATGTACGGAAATAATTGGTCAAATAAGTGATGAGTTTGCAAAAATTTTGATTGAAAAAATGAAAACATCAGGTGATGTGTCATTTTTATTTAATTCAAAATACCATTTTACCGCCAATTCATTTCAAGAATTGGAAAGTATGAAACGTTATAGTTATTATTTTTTTAATAATAAATTATTTGAAATAAAAAAAGGATTAAGAGTTTTGATTCTTGAAGAAAAATCTATTTTTGAATTAGATATAGACGAAGATAATAATAATCATTGGAAATTAATTTCATCATATGAAGGCAACTGACGAACAGAACAGAATATTTCATTTTATAAAAAATAGACCTGAAAATATATTAATAAAAGCATTTGCGGGTACTGGTAAAACAACAACGATTGTTGAGGCTGTTAAATTATTACCTAAGGATAAAAAAATACTGTATTTAGCATTCAATAAACATATTCAAGAAGAGTTGAAAACAAAATTGCCAGAATATGTTAGATGTTATACTACGTATGGTCTTGGTGTTTCTGCAATAAAAAGAAAATATGGTGATAAAATTGTTTTTGATGAATTTAAGATTGATAAAATAATTCAAAAAAAATCAAAAAATTGGGATTTGTCGGTTGAGTTTAATGATAATGAAGATGAGATTAATTTATACTTAAATAATATAAAAAAATTGGTTAATTTATGTAGATTAACATTAACAACAAATATTGACTATATCCCCTATCTTTGTGATAGATTTGATATACCGATATCAAAACCTAAAGATATAAAAAGAACGTTGAAAATACTTGATGATTCAACAAACGATAGAACCACATACGATTATATTGATATGATATACTTACCTGCAATTGATAGTAGTATATGGTTATTTCCACAAGATTATGTATTTGTTGACGAAGCCCAAGATTTAAATCGATGTCAAATAAAAATAATTGAAAAAACACTAAAAAAAGATAAAAAAACTGGTAAAATAATTGGTCGATTGGTTAGTGTTGGTGATAATTTTCAAACAATCTATGGTTTTAATGGTACTGATGATAAATCATTCGAATGGTTTGAAAAATTTCCAAATACAAAATCGTTACAATTATCGATATCATTTAGATGTTCAAAAAATGTAATAAAAAAAGCACAGGAAATTGTTCCCGATATTAAAGCATTGCCAGATGCACCTGATGGTATTGTTAGGGATGGTAATGTACTCGATGAAACGAGAGATGGTGATTTTGTAATATGTAGAACAACAACACCATTGGTTAAATTATTTTTTGAATTTTTATCGAAAGGAAAAAAAGCAATTATAAAAGGGTCTGATATTGGTATACATCTCATTGAATTAATCGGTAATGTTAAAACAATTGATAAATTAATTAATTTTTGGACAATTGAATTGGAAAATTATGCGAATGATTTAAAATCACAAGGTATATTAAATCCAGATGATCATAATGGATATGCTAATTTAGCGGATAAAGTAAATACTTTATTATTTTTGGCAAAAATATCTGATAACATTTCAGATTTAAAGTATAAAATAAAAACAATATTTACCGATGAATTACATGGTATTGTATTAAGTACTGTTCATAAAGTTAAGGGTCTTGAGGCAGATAGAGTTTTCATTATAAGACCCGATTTATTACCAATGAAAAACACAAAATCTTGGCAATATATTCAAGAAAAAAATTTGGAATATATTGCATATACAAGAGCAAAATATGAATTAATTTTTGATTATAATTGGAGTGATGAGAAATAAAATAAAAATAATTTATTATGGAATGGATAGTAAAAATTGATAACAAACCAAAATTTAGAATTTTAGTTAAATACAAGCCATTGGATGATTTATTAGTTTTTTATGGTCAATATAAAATTAATAATTTAGATTGGATTGATTTTAGTGTATATGAAGTTAATAAAAATGTTGATTTAGATACAATACAATCAACAATGATAAAGGTATATAATCAATTAGAAGAAAGAGTTACAGTTTATGAAAATCTTTCTGAAGGTTTTTCATATATTAAGCGTATTGAGGTAATGAAAGACTAATAATGTTCAAATTGTGCTAATGTATTATTGTTAATAATTTCTTGATTATTTAATGTAACATTACTATCGAATGTACCATTTGTTTGTTCTTGTATATTCGTATAGTTTTTATTTAATGCGTTTATATTTGCGTTTAATACGCTAATAGCACTATTAATATCGCTTAATTTATCGTAAAATATTCTATTTTGTTCTTTTTGATCGCTAATCATCCTTTCGTATTGTTGATATTAATAATAATAGTATTGTTATTATATTTTTTTTCATCACATCCATTAAAATACATGTATAAATACTTTGGTTGTTGATTATTTTATATGTTTTTTATTATATATTAAAATAAAAATGGCTACTAAATCGTAGCCATTTTTATTACTAATTAACAATATTTATTATTGTAAATCACCAATTCCAAAGGTTTGTAGACCATCGCAGAAAATTCTACCGTAGTAACGGTTAAGAACCATTTTCTTTGCGTAACGAGTTAAAATACCACGTATTGGTGTGAAGTCAAAAGGATTGTACATAACAGGTGTTAGTTGCATTGGAATGTATGGTGCATAAATATAACCTGTTTCAAGTATGCTATTACCTTTATGACCAATCAGAAGGGTATTTGCGGGTGCATATGGATCACGATATACAATATAACGACCACTAAGAACACCAATTTTTTCAATACCCATATTATACTTATCCTGTTCAGGTGAAGCGTTTGAAACGTGGAAATATTCAAGATCATCAAACACTGCAGAAATTTCAGGCGAAACTACGATAAATGAAGCACCACCACGAAGTGTTGATTTGTGAATTTGTGCTGAAATTTGATTAATTTTTGTAACAAGTGTTTGATTCCAATCCTTTTGTACACCATAGTAGGTTGAAGTACCCTTACGTAATCCGTTATAATCCCAACGAGCAGTCCAAGCAGCACCCCTACGTAAATCACGAAGAATTTCACGGTCGATTTCGGCTGCCATTTGTTCTGATAATAAAGCGGTTAATTCTGCTTCAGCATCAATATTGTGGAATGCGCTTACGTCTTGTGCAAGTTCAGGAGTCCACATTGAACGTAACTTACGTGTTTCAACAGAAACAGTTACCTGATCTAATGTGAAATTAACTTCAGCCATACGTGAATCTTCTTCAAGGTCACTGTATGTTTTATATGTAATGGTGAATTTTGGTGATGTTGCTGCACTTAATGGTTGATAACCATTAGTTCCGGGATATTGCAGGTCTACAATTAATGTAATTTCACCATTCTTATTAACAATACCCTGACCATATTTTTGTACTTTAACATTATATGGTATTGATTCACCAGCAGCAATAGATTCTGATGTATATGGTGCAGGTGCGGTTAAATTAACATCAGCACTTACTTTTAAACCAGCAAGGAACGATTCGGTATCAATTGGAGTACCAGCAGGACCTACTAATTTACCATCATTTGATGTTGAAAATCCACCAACAACAATTGTTGCAAATTTATCAGAACCGATTGTGAATGGTGCAGTAGGTGTGATGCCAGTAACAACCACTTCATTAACACTACCCTTTGAACGGTCAAATAGCGATTCACCCTCATCACCATACTCAGTTGCATAGAATGCATCGTATAATGAACGTGATTCGAATTGTGTCATTTCGTTGGGTAATTTTTCAGCAGCATTACCATATGCACCATCGGGTGAAGTATGTAAACCATTAACTCTAACACTAGTTCTTGGGTTGATAAAGAATAGTTTACCAATAGGTAAATTAAGTGCTTGTACTGATACAATATCATTTGCAAGAAGTTTTGCAAAAACCCTACGAATTACTGGGAATGCAACTGTTTCAAATTGTCCGCTTGATGACGAATCGCTAGATTCGTTAATCATATATGACAATTGATTTTCAAACAATTGTGCACAGTTTTCCTTAACATTACCTTCCAGACCTTCAAGTAGTCCGATTTTATCCCATCTATTAACAATAATTTCTCTTTGTTCACGAAGTTGTTTTAATCCAATATTACCAACTTCTGCACTTTCCATTAAAAATCCCATAATCTAAATATTTTTAAATTTTAATATTATTTTTATTATTATTTGCCCCTATTTTCGATGTATTGGTAAATTCTTTTAATTCTACCAATATGTTCATTGTTTTCATATACAGTTTTTTCAATTACTTCATCGAGTTTTTGTTTTGAAGAAGGAAGTATTGAGGCGGATACTTTCTTTTCAATACTTTCAGTTAAACTATTCTGATTGTTTTTCAATTCAGAAAGAATTGATTTGTATTTTTCTTGTGATTCAGAAATAGTGTTAACTTTTTTAAATTCGTTAATAATTCTAATTTTATCTTCTTGTGTTAATGCGAGCGATTCATTAACAAATAAATTATTAACATGTGCTAAATTAGTGTTAAAAATTGCCATTTCCTTCAATTGTTCTCTATATTTTTCCAATGCGGTTTTGTATTGTTCGATTAAAGAATTTACGGATTTTTTATAATTTTCCATTTCATTAATCTTTTTTATTAATTTCTTATTCTCCTCAATCAAACCTTTTAGTTTTTTTTCAGATTCACGCATTGAAAATCTCATACGGCTAACATTACCTTGTGTTTGATAATCTTTTCCGGGTAAGTTACCAGTAGTCGCTCTTTTATTTGGAAATGACATGCCGATAGTTTCATCAACAGTATCATCATCCTCGTTATTATCATTTGCGTCAATTGTTTGATTTTCATCATCAATTTCAGCAAAATCATTTAAATCATCAACGTTTTCGGTGTCATTATTATCATCGAATTCATCTGAAAAATTATCAAGTATTTCAGATAATTCTTCCAAATCGTCATCGCTAAGTTCTTCAACATTATTAGCGTCATCACCGTCGTTGTTTTCGGATGGTTTTATTGTTTGTAATATATCGTCAATTTCATTTTTTATGTCAGATAATTTTTCAAAAATTTCTTCATCTGTTTCATCATTTTCAACATTTTGTGTGTTGAAATCATCACCATCTTCAGAATTTTCAATATTCAAATCATCAGTATCTTCTGATTCATTATCATTTGAAATATTTTCAAGTTCTTCACCTAATTCTTCCATAGATTTAATTTCGTTTTCAATATCATCCATTGTAATGATTTCATCATCATCATCGGCATTTTCTAATGTAGTACCGACAGTTGAGATATCAAGTTCTGTTATATCAAACTCTTCTTTTTGTATGTTTTTTTCCTCTTCAGACTTTACGGTCTTTTTTTCGTTTTTGTTAGTATCAATACTTTCATCATTATCAACCAAATTGGTTTCTTTTTTTTCTTTTTTCATATCAGTAATTTCATTATTATTTTTATTGTTATTAATTTCTAATTCTTCATTTTCTTCAATTTTTTTATATGATTTATTAATTGCATTATTTTTACTTAATTCTTCTTTTAACAAATCATTAAATTTTTCCGAAAACTCTTCTGCTAATTTCTTTTTTGCGTTAGCGTCTGCTGCTTCCATAATTGCATTATATTCACTTAACGCTTCTTTTAATATCGAAGATTTATTTTCCTTATCCATATTTTATTATATATGTAATGTAATACCGTAATTTTTATATAAATACATTGTTGTTAAGAAAAAGTATAAAAAATAATATTTTTCTTATTTTAGATTATTAATTGTATTATGATAAAAAATTATTAATTGCATTATGGATTATAATATCACTTTTTTTATCAAAAATTAAATCATTGTTATTTAATAGTTGTGAATTTTTATTTTTTTGATACTCTTCGTTAAATTCAATTGATTTTATTGGTGATAAATACGCACCGGGTGTGCTTGGTGTTGCCACCAAATCAAAACCAATAAGTTCAAAATCGTTTTGTACAATATTTTTTCCGTTTACTTGTTTTAATGAACCAACACCACGACTTGATATACCAATTTTTATATTATTTTGCAAATAAAGTAATATTTTATCACCAACGACAGAAACTACGCCATATTTCAAAAAACCGGGGGTTACTATTAAATTTATTTGTCCAAATAATACATTTTCTTCATCACCTTTGCCCCACCACATTTTCACAATCTTATGAGAAACATTTTGTAATGAGATTACGCTTGAATCTGGATGGTCTGCTTCAGATATTGCTGAATCGCTTTGAATTAATTTCATATATTCGTTAACCTGTGGTACTAAAACTTCCTTAGGATAAATTCGACCATTTCTATTTTCAACCCCCCATTTTTGTAATACGCAGTTGATTAAGATAGGTTCATCAATTTTTGTATTAAATGTTTCAAACAATAAACCATTATTAAGTTCGGGACTAATATAACCAGCATCGTTTTCAATTAAAATGCCATAACCATACTCACCCGCTTGTAATATTCTACTCATATTTTTTATTTATTATAAATATCAATTTTTTATCGAATTATTTTTATTTAAATTAATATTATGCGCATTTTCAATAAATAGTTTAGTTTCTAAATTAAGTATTAATGCATCAATTGCTTTTTTAATTTCTCTCAATTTTTCTGTTTTATTGGGCATATTTATATAAATTTAATTATAAATATTATTTGTTTATTAAATCATTCAATTTATTTGAAATTTCATCTAACTTAACAAATATTTTATCAGATTCTAATGTCAATAATTTTTCATTTAAATCAAGTAAAGTAGAAACACCATTTAACACCAATAATGTTTCTTTTTCGCTTTCAATCCATTGACGATTTTTTATTTCTTCTCTTTTTAACATTTCAACTCTAATTTTCTCAAGAGTATCGGAATGTTCTTTTCAAATGATATCAATTTTAGCAATATATTGCTGTTGTAATTGTTTAATTTCAGAATTTTTTTTTCTTAATTTAATCATTGCTAATATAATAACACTAAAATGCACAATAATAATAGCGGTAAATAATATGATTATCATAAAACAGTTCAAATCTTCCATGATTTAAATTATTTTATATAAATAGTTTGTTTTGTTCAATTTTTATTTAATTTTTTGTTTTTTTACATTTGTGTATTTATAATAAAATTAATCAAACATGGCAATTGATTTTATAAAAGACCCAAATCAAATTAGCATTGGTAGTGGAATTAAAAATGCGATACCTGCATACCAAAATATGTATATATTTGCCGAATTGGAAGTTTTTGGTAAGAGTAGAAGTATTATAATAACATCAAATGGTACTAATAGTGAAAATAATATAATTAATGATACTTATAGTAAAATTAGTTTATTAGGTTATGCCCAAGAAAATGATAGTAATTATGGTAATTATACAACTAATTATTACTACGGTAGTGTCACTGATGGTAAAAAACAATATGAAGGTTTTGGTATTGATTCAATAAAAATAGTAGTAAATTCATCATATGTACCACAAGTAAATATAAGATTTGTGGATATTAGGGGTCAGGCTTTTTTAAATTTGGGTGAAAAATCACCGTATAGTGTTTTGTTTGATTTTCCACCACCAACATATAAATTAACTGTAAAGGGATATTATGGTAAACCAGTAACATATTTGTTACATATGGTAAAACATTCAGTTGAATTTAATTCTGAAAATGGTAATTATATTATTGATGCAGATTTTATTGGTTTGACATTTGCGCCGTTAAGTGATGTTTTGTTTAGATATGTTGTTAATTTTAATTTACCACCAATTAATAATGATATACAAATTTCACTTAATAGTAATAAAGCCCCTCAAAACACATACGAGTTGATATTAAAATTAAGGAATTTTTATTCAAGAATATCTGAATATAAATCAAACAGTAACGTAGTTTCATTAGAAAATACAAAAAAAATTAAAGGAAAAATAAGAGATATTATTGATATTATTAATAATTATAAAAATAATGATATATTAAAAGTTTATAAACCTTATTTAATCATAAGTGAAAAATTATCAACAAAATATGATGAAATTGGTGGTAATAATAATATAGTGGATGTACAATATATAAAAACATCTGATGGGACAAATTATGTTGAAGCCACTAATAATGGTCAAAGAGTTGAAAGAACTGTTACTAAAATAAATAATCTTAGTGATTATAATAAAATTATTAGTTATATTGGTAGTAGTGATTCCGTTGATAATATATCAAAAAGATTATCAATTGCATTTATCAGTAGTAATAATGAAATTACATTAACCGATGTTTTAAAAAAATATAATAATCAAACATTGTTAGATAAAATTGATCCATCGTTAAATATTAATCCAAATACTAATTTGATTGGAAAATTTATTGGTGATAATAATATTGAAACCAATACTAAAATCGCAACAGAATATGTTTATTTGGATATTTCCGAATTATATATTAATTTGTATAAAAAAATTATTGATACAAATAACAAAGAAACCGAATTGGTTGATGTGGTTTCAAATGAAATTAGTAGTATTATAAATAATGATTTGGGTTTTATACCAACAATTCGTAACATATTTGAAATAATATTAAATGATGTTGATAATTTTTTTGATGTTTTAAGAAAAACATCAATTGATGCTGAAAATATTCACAATAATAGTGATCAAATTAATATAATTACAAATAATTTTAGTAATGATGTTTATAACCAAAAACATGTTTATGCATTTCCACTAATAATTGAAAAAAAAGAGAATGTTGAAGAAAAGGTTGCTCCTATTAAATTAGTATCAAATGGTGCAAAATTTCCAGAATTAGATTTGGTTAAAAACTTTATCGATACATTTAAATACCAATCAAATTATGAAAAAGTGTATAATCTTAGAAATGAACAAAATGATGATGGTTCATATAGATGGTATCCAATATCACCAATTGATTCAGTTATTGGTGGTGCGTCATATGTAAGTCCTTATTATACAAATAATATTTTACAAAACAATGATAATTTTATTATTGATGTTTTTTATAAAATATTAGTAAAACGTTTTTATGCTTTATCTGAAGGTATTTTAAATAATTATTTTTTTTCAAACAACTCAAGATTTGCGAATGATTATATTAAATTATATTCAGAAATTGAGGCAATTAACATTTTTGAAACAATAAAAAACGATATAAAATTAATCGATGTTTTTAAAAACGAAGCAACTAAATATGCAAATAGCACTGATTTTGTTTATAAAAAAATCACAACATTAAATGACAACGGTATTAATTTATACAGTTTTGATGATAATCAAATAAAATCATTTGATATTGATGATAATACTTCAATTTATTTGGATAAGAATGATGATAATTTCATTGGTTTAAAAATTGATGATAAACAAGTTAATATAAAAAATGAAACTGGGGGTGGTAACGATGTTTTTGAAAATTTTGTAAATGAAACAAAAACAAAATGGTTTTCGGGTGTTGGTGTTGGTTCTGAATATTATAAATTTACACAAGAAAATAATATTTATATTCCAGATATTACATCTGACAATACATACAATACGAGATATCTTTCAAAGAGAAGTATATTAGGATTGAATTATAGTGATGATAATAATTATATTAGATTAAAGGAATATGGTAATAAACGAATTAGTAATTATAGTGAAATAAATATTGATAACGTTAAAAGAAGATTTAAACATCAAGAATCGATGTCTAAAATTTGGGTTGATGTTTTAGAAAAAAATGATAATAATTTATATGACGTAATAATCAATAACAATGGTGATTTATATGATACACATATAAGTACTGTGGTGTTATTATCAAATTTTGGTAGTACATTAAGTCCATTTGAAAACAGTAGTGAAGTTGGTTTAAATACGTTATTGTTTAAACAACCTGCAATTATTCAAACACCAAAATTTCTAACAACCTATATTGGTTCATTGGTTGCAATTTTAGAGGTGGGTAAAGTAGACCGACTTTTTAATTATATTACGGGTAACAGTAATGTATTTGTTAATAGAGGTTATCGAATTATTGCCGATTTATACGATGTAAAAAATTATTTATCGGTGTCAGACAAGAAAGTTTTTTTAAACGAATATAATACATTTATTGGTAGTAGTGATTTTAGTACTATTAAAAGTGTGTTGTTAAATGCATATAATTCGGCAAATAATGGTGATGATGATAAAGGTGATGTTTATGAAGAACAATTAAAACCAATTTTTGAAATTTTAAATAAAAAAACAAATATAATTAATTATACTCGTTTAACATTTTCATATCCTAATATTAATAACAATAATACCAATCCAGATATTTACTATAAAAGTATTTCAAAACTAATCGAAAATACTAACAATAATAATAGAAACAATAAAACTAATATTGAAAATTATTTTAAAAATTTTTTTAATAGGTTAAGGAATGAATTAGTAAAAATACAATCACAAGTGAAAGAAAAATCTGATGTTGAAAACAAAAAATATGAAGATTTTGATATTATAACACAAACATATTATTCATTTAAAAATATTAATGATAAATGGTTAACAACTAGTAATAGTGTGAAAGGGTATCCATTTAACAGAGAGAATGGTAAATTAAAGGATTTGTTCGTGTTTGTTGATAGGGCAATGAATCCTGTTGATGATACTATTATAAATGTGGAATATTTATTAAATGTTTTTGATGATCCAAATGTCAGTGTGTATTCTGTATTATCTGGGTTATTATCTGCAAATGGTTTTGAATTTTTTCCATTACAAAATTTTTTAGTGTTGGGTAATGATTGGGAAGATACATTTAAAATTTATAATGGATATGTTGATACACAAATATCAACGGCATTTATTTGTATGTATATCGGTGGTAATTCTAAATATCCCACAATAACGAATTCGGGATTCAAACCAGATGGTTTTTCATTTGAAACACCACCACCTGATTTTAATAGCAATCAAAATATAGTTCAAAATAACAATAATTTTCCGTATAGTAAAGTACATGCATTTCGTGTTAAATTTGGTGAGCAAAATCAATCCATGTTTGTTAATATTAAAATTGATAGTAAAGAATATGGTGATACTAATGAATCTATTCAAATTTTATCTAGATTAGCAAATGATACCAAAGGTAATGCACCAATACCAAAAGGACAAAATTTGTACAATGTATATGAAAATAGGTCATATAAAGCAACAGTTACATCACTTGGTAATATGATGATACAACCAACACAATATTTTCAATTAGATAACATACCATTATATAATGGTGCTTATATTATACTCAATGTTGAACATAATATTACACCAAATAAAATGTTAACTACGTTTAGCGGAACTAAAATACCGCAATATCCAATACCAAGAGTAACAAATCCAATAGCATTTGGTGGTTTAATTAATATATTAAATCTTGATGATAGTGTTGATTTAAATACAGTTGATTATAATTATGATAATGTTGATGATAATGCATATAACATGTTAAAATTGAAATGATTATGACAAATGATTTAAAAATTATAAATAAATATCAATTAACACAATCAGGTTGTGATTTTATTAGAGATTATTGTAAAAAAAACTATAACACACTAATTTCTGGTAAAAATAAATATGGATTGCCTTATAGTAGATATGCTTATGATGTGGATAAAATATGGAAATCCAAAGCGAAGTATGATGGTAAATCAATCGATAATGGTGATATGTTAGGAAATGCACTAATTGATTGGTATAATAAGTATGGTGAATTATTTAAAATTGATCCAAATATATTGGCAGCACAAGCATATGCTGAATCTGGATATAAATTATGGAATTATGCAAAAACAAGCACTGCATCTGGTATTAGTCAATTTATAAAAAGTACTGTAAAAGAGATAATAATAAATAATAAGTTTAATATCACAGATATTCTTTTTACGGAAGATGAAATTGGCGCAATTACAAAGGATGTTGATTTAATAAATTATGAAAATATTTCAAATAGACATCAATTACATCAAAATATAACAGACAATCCAGAAATAATGATAAAAGCACAATTTATTTATATGAATTATATTGGAAATAAATGTGATTATTTGGCAAGTAGTTCATTATTTGGTTATAATAGGGGTCATGCTTTTGTAAAAAAAAATTATAAAGATTCAATAATATCTGCAGCGAAATATAAACTTTATTATGAAATTGAAGGAATTGGATATGTTGATAAAATATTTAAGTTTTTAATTAAATATTTTGGGTACAATGATTTGAAAAAGGATTATGATGATTAATAATATCATTGTAATTTCTTTTTTAATTCAAAAAGACTTATGATATTATCATCAACAGTGTTTGCATCAAAATTCATGTTATTTATTTTTTCAATTGCCAAAGTAACATTACTTTTCAAATCATCACTATTTATTTGTTCTAATAATATTTTGGTTTCTTTCTTATAATCTTCCAATAATTGTTGTTTTTTATTATTATCAGATTCAAATAATGTTTTTAATAATGTTTTTTCATCATCACTAAGTGTACTGTATTTTTCATTAAATTTATTTATTGCAATTTCAATAACAACATCATTAACTTCATTATCTGTTGTATTATCAATTAGTTCTATTTTTTTATTTTTGGGTTTTTTTAAATGTTCTAAAACAAATACAAATGATTCATGAATACCATCAACATCGATATCGTTTGGTGATTTTAATGATTCTCTAATCAATTTATCAATTGATTTGTATAAGATAATATCATAATTATCTTCAGGTATTTCATTTTCATTAATAAATTTTGATATTTTTTGTCTTTCAAAATCAATTTCATCAATTGTATATGTTTCAAATAGTTTGATATTATTATCAATATAACGAGTTGCAATAATATCATTATCAATGTATTTGTTTTTTAAATTATTAAATACATTAAATTCTAATTGAAGTAATGGTGATTTTTTAACAACATCTAAAAAATCTGATGCAATTGTTTGTGATTCGTTAATTTTATTTTTTTCAAAAAACGAATCTCTTATTTTATTACAAATAACAAAACTTGCGATACCGATATTAGTGTTTTTCATAAATATCAAGTGATTTTATTATATAAATACTATAAATAAATTCAAATGTTATTAATTTATAATATATTATTATAAATAATTGTAAATTAATTTATATTTCAATATCATCTAAATCATCCCAATCAATATTTTCAGCATCATTATTATCAGTATGTTCAGTATTAAATGATTGTGTTTTTTTAATTAGATTATCAATTTCATTAATCATACTATTTACAGTTATGTTTTGATTATTAACAATATTATTTGTTTCTTCGATGATTAATTTTTGATCTATCATATCTTTTACTGTGTGTTCTTTCGATGTGCCATATACTAATTTTTCGATATAATCGTTGTAATTAAATTTATTTTTTTCTTCAGAAATTTGTGGTGCTGTTTCCCCCCCTGCAGTTGGTTCTGAATTTTGACTTGTTTCACCACCTGTATTAACGCTTGGTAATCCACCACCCATTTCTGTGTTTGGTAACTCACCACCTATACTATTATTTGGCAAACCACCACCTATATTACTATTAGGTAGTTCATCACCCATATTATTAGTATTACCTGAATTTGATAAATTTTCATCGGGTTCACCATATTTGTTATCAATATCAACAAATAATCTGCTTTTCTTGATAATAACAGGCGCATCTGCTAATTCTTGCATTACAACCTTTTCCATCTTTTGTTGTTTCAAATCTTCAACAATTTCACTATCGCTCATATTAAATATTAATCTTTTTGCTCTAGTGTGTGACATGGCAGCAATACCATTTTCACCTCGTGTTAATTCTGAATATGTTTGTGCTTTTTCTCTTAATAATTGTGATTTTAATAGGTCTAATTGTGTACTTGGATTTGTTAATGTTAGTTTAAAGTTATTTAAATCCTCACCAGTAAAACCTAATAGGTATAAATGAATAATTGCCATTTTATTCAATTCCTGAATCATGGCTTGTTGTATTCGATTTACTTTTTTTGCAAACCTAATATCATATTGTGCCATATTTTTACCAGCACCAGATGCGTCTTGAAAACTTAAAAATGGTTTCGGTATTCCTAAACCAGAAAATAAATTATCTCGCAAATATTCGATGTCTTGAATTGCATCAAGATTTGATGCACCGGGAAGAGTATCTATACCAGTTTGAACATTACCGTTTCTAACTGGAATGTAATAATCTTCATCATTACCCAATATATTAAATCTATAATCAATTTGTCCGTCATTTGGTGATATTTGTGGTGCTCTTTTAAATTTTGTTGCTACTTTATAGATATAATTTTCAATATCATCTTCATCCATATTACCAACATCAATTTTAAATACCTTTTTTTCACCCGCTCTGATTATACGATATGTTAACATCGCATCTTCTGCCATAATTAGTTGGCGAAATACACGTCTTATTTTATTTAAAATCGATGAACCATATGGTAAATATTTATCATCACCCAATAATCTAAAATGTGCGATTTCAAAAATATTAAATTCATCACCAGTCATTCGTTCTTTAAATTTAACAACTGGTTTACCATCAATAACTCTTTCAAATCTTTCAATTTCATAATTAACCAATTGTTTTACGTGCGTAATTCCCTTTTTACGTTCACCATACATCAACACAAAATTATCACCATATTTAGCGGTGTTTCTAGTCCAAAAAGGAAGGTTTACATTTACGTTGACTATATTATAAAAAAAATCTTCTAAAATATTTTTTATTCGTTCTTTATTAGAATAAATGTTTAACATTTTACCATTATCACCAATAGTGGTTGCTTCTTCCATATACAAATCAAGTGCACTTGAAATTAATGGATAAAATTCCATACCCTCATAATCAACATATGCTGGTAATCGTGCTGCTTCATATTGTAATGCTTTTTGAAATCCCCTATCAGTAACTCTTTTAAATTTATTTATCAATTCTTTTTGTTGTTGTAATTCTAATCCCTTTTTATAAATATCTTCAGGTGAATTACCTTTAATTATAATCTTAGTGTTTTGAAAATTATTTAATCCTTGATTATTTCTAATATCGTTTTGATTTTCAAAACCAAATCCATCAAAATTAAATAATTTGTTTAATTGTTGATATATTGTTCCCTTATTTTCGGATGTTTTTGTATCCATATTTATTATTTTTTATATTTTTTTATAAATACTTAAATACTATCAAAAAGTATTATAATATAAATACTTTTTTTATGGTTTATTTATTTTTTAATCCGTTAAAAAGCCATGAATATGTGATATAAGGATTTAATTCTGAATTAGGGTTAGGTGGTATTATTGGTTTGTTTGGTGTGTTTTGTTTCATACCAATATCATTAATATCGTTAACAGAAAGAATCGCATTTAACATTTTTTCAGTAAATCCTTTATTTTGTTTAAATCTATTCATTGTGTAATTTAATGTATACAAACTGATGGCAAATCCCATAATACTATCATCATGAAAACTACGTTTATGGTCTGCAACACGATTGCCGGGTACGGTTATAAATGTTTTTAATTCGTTTAATAATCTTATTGAATGTATAACAACTTCTTCTAAATGTATTGCTCGTTGCATTTCAAGTAAAACTGATGCTCGATTATTACCAATAAAAAAACCGGGAACTAAATCAACTGTGATTGTAGTACCATCTGGCATTGTTTTTTGACTTCTTTTCACATAACCATGTAACATATCTCTACTCGGTTTGTGAGATATTTCTGCATAATGGATGTTATCGTATCCAAATTCTAATAATTTTTCTACTGTTTGAATACCAAAACCACCAGTAATATCAACAACACAATAGGCATTATTATATCTTTTACCGTATTGTAGTGCAATTTCTGCAAGTAATTGTGGTGTTACTTTACCATAATATTCAGCAACTTGTTCCGTTTTGTACTTTTTCAGTTTTACTTTTTTTTCTATATTATTTTTTATAATGTTTTTAATTTCAATATATTCTATTATTTTTAATATATTAATGGTTGAATAATCTTCCCCATGACCCGGTGATACATCAACACCCATAATATAATCTTCACCTACAATTGGGTCCTCCCATATCCAAAAATTTAAATCTGTAAATTCTTGTCTTATCGGTATTTTAACTTCATTTTCTTCAATTCTTTTTAAATATTTTTCATCAATAAAATTATCACCCGATCCTAAAAAAGAACATAAAATTTCTTGTGCAATTTTACGCATATCACCGTTTGCGTTTCGAACTTGTAATTCAAACCAAGGTGACGTTGCTTCCCATCCTTCATCATGTAATTTAATTCTTTTTTCTTCATCCCAATTTTCATCAATTAATCTAATTTCATTTTCTCTACCTTTATTTTTTACCCAAGTTAAATTTTTATTATAACGTGGATCATTAAACCACCAAAGTTCAACCGCTTTAAAATTATTTTCACCTGCACGTGCACCCATAAATGTTTTGTAAAAAACTGGGTCTAATCCAGATGGTGTGCTAACCATAATAGCACGACCACCAGTTTGTAATGTAGGTAATGCAGATGTCCAAAATTTATCCCCCTTTTCAGTCCAAGCAGTTTCATCCCAAAACAATAATGTTGGTGTCATACCACGGAGACCTTTTGAACTAAACGCACCTAAACGAGAACCATTATCATATAATTTTAATTTTTGTGTGTCTTTTAATCCTTTTTCAGTGTCTCTACCTGTTTTAGGTCTTAACCACTCAGGACAATTATCAATAAATTCAACAACATCAAACATTAATTCATCACGTGCAGTTTCAAGTTTATCTGCAACGATTGCAACTTGTCTATTGGGTTGAAACATAATATACCAAGCAATATATGCACAGGTTGTTGTTGATATGCCCGCTTGTCTATATTTATTTGCAATTACAAATCTTTCATTAAGATAACATTCGATTAATTTTTTTTGCATTGGAAATAGTTTAAATGGTACTATCATACCACTTTCACCTTGTGTTTGGTCAAATATTGTTAAATATGTTTCAATAAAATATATTGGATCAGATGCACATCTAATTATTTCAAACTCTTGTTCAGTATAAGTTAATTCACTTGCCCTTTTTATTATACCATTTTTTGTTACAATAATTGGTTCTTGTTTACCTGATTTTTTTCTAATTTCATATGCTAATTTTCTAGCATCTTCCTTTTCTTTTAATCGTTTTTCATCAAACTGTGTTCTATCAAAAACAGTTTCAAACGTTTCATCATCATTAATTTCATTAATATCATCAAAATCAACACTCATGTTCGTTTTTTTATATAAATACAGAATATATAAATAAAAAAAAGCACCATAATACATATGGTGCTTTTTTATTCATTAAATAATATTATTTAAAGTTCAATTGATGATATTTCAACAAATTCATTATTTTTTAAAATAATTTTTCTTGATGTTAACATATCTTTTATTTTTGATAATGACATCCCATAATGAAAAACTAATAATGGTAAATCATCATTATCTTGTTCGAACATATTTTCATAGTCATTTTGATATTCATCATCTTGTTTTTCAATTTCATAAGCCAATGCATGTATCGTATGATATCCATGCATATATTCTCTATCAACCGCTTCATGTAAACAAAACAAATCAAATAAACTTGTTTTTAAATTAATAATAGCATCAACATAATCTTTCGTTGGTGGTAATGCATTATCACAAGCAGGGCTTAAATCCCAACACCAACCTTCAACATCGATATTAGTTGGGTCGTTTGAGAATATAAATTCATATAAACCTTCACCTTTTGAATTATATCCAATTTTATTTATGTATATTAATTTTAATTTATTTTCATCATATTTCATAGTAATAAATTTTTTTATAAATACTTATAAATTATATAATTTATAAAGATTACTATTAATTAATCCAATTGTCATTTCATTTAACATCTTAATTCTTTTATATTTTTTATTAAGTTTTATATTGTAATATAAAATAATAGCAAACAGAATGATTGAAAGTATTTGAAAAATTGAATTTGATATTAGTATTAATAATAAAAATATAAATAATAAAATTGACGATAGTTTAATTCTTGATTTTATGACAATTTCATAATCTTCTGCAAACAGCATGAAATATTTTTTATAGTTAATCCAATCAACATTGTCATTTTCATCACACAAATTATCGAAAATATTATCCTCATTCTTTTTTGACCCACCAATATATGTTCTCAATAGTTTCATTTTACTTTTTTTTCAAATATACGATATTTTAAAATTTTTGTTACAAAAAAGTCCCAAAATTTTTTTTGGGACTTTTTTATTAATAAGATTATTTTTTTAATAACCCGCATTAAATCCAAGACCACTTAAACTACCACCCTGTTTAATTGGTGATTTTTCGGCGTATTGTAATTGACCATCACCTTTATAATCAACAACAATACCACCTTTACTACCATTATTGAAATATTTTGTTAATATTTCATATTTTCTTTCAGGTGTTGTTTTTTTATACGCAATTTTATACGAACCATATACAGTTAATTCATGTGAAAAAACATTTCTAAAAATCGAATCGACTTCTTTAACATTTTCTGGTTTTAATTTTCGAAATTTTTCTTCATATGATAAACCAAAAATTTCATTAACATTATTTCCTTTTAATAAACTCTCAAATAAACTAAATTCATTATCAATCATACTATCGAGTTTTTTCAATTTTTCACTTTTTATGCTTTCGTTTATCATCGGTTTTTTCAATCCCATTTTTTCTTCTAAACGTCTACGAATATATTTTCTAAGTTTTTGTTCACTTTCACTAATTGTCTTTTCTTTTTCAACATCCTCTCTTTTAATATTTTTCCACATTACAGCAGCAGCAACTTTTTTTCCAGTTTCTTCATCACCGTACTTATCAGTGGCTTTTTTTGCAATTTTTTCAAAGTTTTTACCCTTTTTTCCAATATCTTTACCTGCCTTTGCTGCTTTAACTACTTCAGATTTTTTTGTTTTTGATAAACCTGCCGATGGTTTTTCTTTTTTCGATTCAGATATTCTTTTTTGAATATCGTTTATTTTTGCATATAATTCATTTAATTTAGTTTCAATATTAGACGATTTTTCAGGTGTAATAACGCCAATAACGTCAGAATCTTGTGCAATTTTTACATCTGGTTGTGTTTCAACATTATTAACCTCATCTTCTTGTATCTTGTCATTAATGCTAACACTACCTTTTGAACCTAATTGATTTTTTATTGTGGTTAAAATACTATTAACATTAACTGGTTCTTTACCAGCCTTTTGTAATCTTGTGTTTAATGCAGCAAGTTGTTTACCCAAATCATTTGCAACTTTTTCAAGTCTTTCAATTTCAGACTTAACTTCACCCGCATGATATGCTTGTTTTACTTCTTGTCCGAATTTATTTACTGCATCAACACCCTGTTTTAATTTATTACCAACTGATTGTACGCCTTGTTTGATTGGTTCTGTGGTTTTTTTAATAGCACTTTTTAAACCACCAAATAATTCATTAAGTTTTTCAATATCATCATCGTCACTTTCATTCATTTTATTCACAATTGGTTCTAATTTATTAGCATAATCAACATGACCATAATCATTTTTTAATGTGTTTAATATTTCAGGTGTTTTTATTTTAATAACTAATGCCACATTATCAAAATCACCATCATTCATACCATCATTATACGCAGTGGCATAACCACCAACTAAATTAGCAACTTCATCAACACTACATTCCGTTATTGATTCAGCACTATCATAACCTCTCGATTTGGCGAAATTAACGAAATCACCACATTCATTACATTTTTCTTCAGACAATTCTTCCTCTTTTGTGTTTTCAGTATCCTTTGTTAAATCTTCAATTTTTTCTTTTGGTACAACCTTTAATATTTTATCTGCCATTTTTTTTCTATCCACAATATCAATTTCAGTAAATTTATCTTTAAATGAAGATAGAAATGAATTAACGTATGATTTAACTTGTGTATCGGTTAATTCAGTATTTCTTATTTTATTAGTAACCTTACCTATAAGTTTTTCAATTTCTTTTGTTGGTTCATCTTCAGAAATATCATCCAAATTATCTTCAGAATCTGTTTCAATTTCATCATCAGAAGTTTCATCAGGATTTTCAGTGTCATCAACACCACTATCACTCGATTCACCATCTGGTTGATCGTTTGCAATATCATCACCCATATTATTTTCCAAACTATCAGTATTATCGTTTGTTGTGGTTTCTGCTGATGCAGCAATTTCAGCATCACCTAATTTTTTTTCTGCTTTGGCAATTTCTTCACCAGCAGAATCTTCATTAAGTTTTGGTTTATCGATTCTTAGGCTATACGTTTCGTTAATGGTGTTAATAATCATTGTTCTATTTTTATCAGCCTCAGCCAATGTTTTGTAACAATATTTATTTTTATTTTCAAGACCACCAATATATACAAAATCACTTACATCGGGGTCTTTTTTCAAACCACCTTTTTTAATATAATAATTATGATTTTCTTTTACAATACCGTATGCAATACCATCATCCGTTCTTTTATAATCAATCAAAGTACCAAGACTAATACCATTTGATTTTTTTAAACTACCATTAACATCAGCCAATTGTACCAACCTATTATAATAGGCATCTTCTGAAATTCGTTTTTTCATTTGTAATATTTTTTATTCTAATTATTTACGTTATTTTATCAATAAATACTTGAGTAATAATAAAAAAAATTATAAATTAAATAATTTCTCGATTATTATTAATGATTTTAAATTTTATCAACATTTCTTCAACTTTAGGTGTTATTAGATTTTTTCTATAATAATTATCAATTAATGTTTGATTTGCTTTTTTTATTAGAACCGATTCATTTAAAAACTTTTCATTATAGTGAATATTTTCAATAATTTCGAAAAATATTTTATTGCTTTTTTTTAATTCGATAAATTCATTTAATTGTTTTTTTGTTATGATAAATTTTTTCATATATCAAAAATTTATTTCATTTAACGATAATTCTTTTTCTAAAAAACGTTTTTTTAAATCTGTTAATTTTTTTAAATATCCAGTATTTCGCAGTATTTTAAATACTAGATTTTCAACTGAATATTCACCATTTTTTTCCAAACCAGATTGTCTATACTTTTTTATTTTATTTTTTAACATATTGTATTTTATCATAAAATCATTTCGATTTAAATTCGTTTCTAAATCATCAATTGAATTCATAATATCAAATGCTTTTTGTTTTATAATATTCGTATTGATTGATATTATTTTTTTAGTTGGTTTTCGAACCCATTTGTTTTTTATTAATGAATATACACCAGTTGAATAATGTAATTCATTACTGTCTTGAATATAAAGTTCAACATCAAAACCCTTAACTTTTATTGTATATTTAGATGACCATAATTCTTTTTTTAATCTAAAAAAATCACCAACAAAATCTTTATTGTTTGAAATTTGTGAATAATTTAAAACAATATGAACATCCAAATCAGAATTTTCATTATAATTATAATTAGCAAGACTACCAGTTAAAATAATATCATCAAATTTTAAATCTTCAATATCACAAAATTCAATAAATCTTTTTGCGTTTTTTAATAAAATTTTTCTCACGTCGGGTTTTATCTTATCGTTTTTATCCCAAATATCTGGGTTTAACACATCGTGTAGTTGTATCGATGATAAATCAATTAAATTGGGATCGACAATTTCTTTTATAATCTCAGAAATTTTATATTTATTAATAGTCTTATTCATAATTTTTTTTATAAATTTTTTATTTTTTTACCATTAAAAATTCTTCTAAAAAAATCATATTTTTTATCATTATCATTTGAAATAGTATCGTATTTTTTATTATTATCGTTAGAATCAATATTATTTATTTCATCGGATTTTTTTTGTGTTGGTGGATTAAATATATTTTTTTCACTACGTAAGTCGCTTTGGACTTTTTTTATTATAGTTGGTAATTTTCTAATAATATCATATGGTAAATTTCTTATATAGTCCTTCTCATCATTTTTAATACGATAATCATTAGGTGATATAATTATTTCTATATAATTATCGTAATTATTATTGTTTATATTATTTTCATTTGATTTAGGTATTTTTATTACAACCGCTTCATGACCACCATGAATTTCAACATTTGGAATATCTTTAAGTTGTGATTCTAAATAACGCAATAAGTTTGGATTAATATAATCCATTAATTTATTTGCTTGATAAAACCTTCGATATCTTTCAATTGGTTTAATATTTGGATCATCCGTCGCATCTAATGCCTTGTTTGCAGCATTTCTAGCAAGACCTGTCGATATTTCATTTATTTTAAAATCCGGATTTATTTTCGACATCATTTCAAATAATTTCTCCTTAGTATTTTGATTTTTTTTCATAACATATTATTTTAAACGAAATTATTTTATTATATATAATATAAATACGATTTATTATTTAAATATATTACTCTAAATATAAACATAAATAGTATTTATTAATAAATAGTTAACATAATGAATTTTATGAATAATAAAAATATGAACAATTTGATTGTTGATATTGACATATCAAACGATAAATCATGGAATTTAAATAATGATTTAAGTGTCGTTAGTTTAATTAGTTGGGATGGTGCATATTCAAGCGATATTGAATTATATGATTTCGGATTAACACAATTTGATTATGGTAGAACAGATAAAATGTGGAGTGGTGTTAGTTTAAATTCACAAGACACTAAATTAAGATTAGATAGAATTGGTTATAATGAAGTCATTAATCCTAATGATATTGAAACTACTGGTGTTACTGTTATCACAAATTATTTACCAATAACACCAATTATTGATAATATCAATGGTAATTATTATGATTTAAATGGTGGATATTTACAGGGTTTTTTTAAATTATATGGATATGATTATCAAATATTACCAACAAGATATAAAAACGGTATTACAATTGAAACTGTTTTAAATATTTATGATAATAGTAATGGAATTTTTTTAATGTTAGGTGCACGTGCTGAAGATAAATATAACCCATACTATATTGGTGAATTTGAATCGGGTGCTACTGAAATTAATGGTGTTGTTACTAGTGATAATAACTATTTAGATGCATTAATGGCTAAACAAGTTTTGAAGAATTCGTTTCCTGAGCCAGAATTTAAAACAACCACAATACATACATGTGTCGATCCAATTGACAATTTAAAAAACAATATAATTGCATTTGAAATAACTAATGATAAAAAAATTGGTGTTAAATATATAAATTCAGAAGGTCTTGTTATTTCAAATATATCAAAAAATTCGTTAACTATAACAGGATTTACATATATTAGTATTGTATATTTACCATATAGTAAGTTAAATTGTAATTTTGATGCTCAAAGAAATGGTGATTTAATTTTTTATATTAATGGTAGAAAATTTTGGAAGTTAACTAATTTTCCTGAATTTTATTTTAAAGAATTTTCAAACGATAAAGAAAAACAAATAGGTGTTCCGTTTTCAATTAGTTGGGGTGGTGGTAGTTTTGGTTTAAAACACTCATGGCATTATGGTAAAAAAACATATTTGCTATATAATAATAATGATATTGATTACGTTAATTCTAATTTTAATATAATAAAAAATCCATTATTAAATGATAATATTCAAATTGATAATTTTTCATTAAACGTAAATAACAGTAAATTTTATACAATAAATAATTTAAATAATATTCAACCAGTATCGGTATTAGAAGTTAAACGTATTAATAATAATGACATTTCTGATATTTTCATCAGATATAACAAATTAGTTTCTATATTATCAAATCGTAATTATATAATCGAAGCATTGATATATGTTGATAATTATTTTACTGGTGGCACAATAAATAAAATATCATTATTACCATATTCAAATGATGTCGATATTAATATATTATCAGAAATAATATACACATATCCATATAATATAGAAAATTCATACAATCAATCAGTATATGGTGAAAAATCATGGAAATTAATAAAAACTGTGTTTAACATTGATAATAATATTGGTCAAAAATTTATAAATATTGGTATATTGATCGAAACCAATGGTGGTGTTAATATGAATGGGTCTCTCTTTATTAAAGAGATAAAATATATCGCAAATGATATTTTGGTTAAAGATGAAAGAAAAAATAATCTATTAATTGAAAAAAATTTCGATAAATCATTTATTGGTGGTATTCAAAAATTAAAAATTTATGATATTGCATTAAATTCATCCGAAATATTAAATAATGTTATTGTTGATTCAAAAAAATATAGCAATATTAAAACAAATAAAGGTGGTAGATTAATATATTGGTAAATTAAATAATATAAATAATATGAAAGAAGAAAATAAACTTAAATCTGTATTAATAGCATATAAAAATGGGAATATAAACCTTGAATGTGCAATAGACTTCATATTACATATATTTAGTGTTAGTAAACGTTTTAATTCAAATTCATTTCTAATTGGGATAATTATTGGGTTAATATTAGCACTTATTTATTTTCATATTATTATTTAAACGTATTATAAAATATGAGTAAATTACATGAAATTTATCAAGGATGGTATAATTTAACATTTCCCAATAAAGATATTGAAAATCTTGCAATTAATAGATTTAATATATGTGTGAATTGTGAATTTATGACAAAAAGAAAGTATTGTAAAAAATGTGGTTGTTATATACCTGCAAAAGTAAGGAGTTTAAATTCTAAATGTGGTTTAAAAAAATGGTGATATTTAAAAAATAAATAACAAATGAGAATTTTCTAACGACCTACAATTTAATGTATTTGTTTTTATCATTTTTTTTGTGAATGAATCTATAATTATTGGAATATCATGATATATTATTTCAATACAACCATTTAAACAAATAATATAATCAATTTCGGTTTTATCATTATACACAAAATAACAATCTTTAGGCATATAAAATAATATTGATTTTTTGTTTAAATCAAGATCATTTATTGTTTTATATTTTATGATATTGTCATAATTATTCGACAATTCCAATGCGTTTATGTTAAATATATTTTTTAAATCATAATATTTTGAATAACGTGAAAGTAGATTTGATTTATTTCTATCAATTTGTTCATGAATATGCTTTAATATTTTTACCCTTTCTTCAAGCATCTTTTTAACAATATGAAATATTATTTAATTTGGTGTCATTATATGTATATATTTCTAATTCAATTTCTTTACTAATAATATCTTCAACATATTGTCTAATAAACAATTCTTTAATTTTATTAGGTGCTTTATTAAATTCGGTAAATTCTATTTCATCACCATCATCACTTAATAACGATACATCAATACTGTTCCAATCAACATAACTCAATCCTGCACTATAATCTGGTGGTGAAATGCCGTAACTATAAGATTCTTTATGTTCCCATTTAGTTATACTAACATTATCACTTTGAAAATATAGTTTGAATTTTATTGGTTTATTTGTATCATCATATTTATACTCAATACTTGTTTCATAATCAATTGTGATATGTGATGCCTCATCTGGTTCTTCATAATAATCACCACCAATGTAAATGTAATCATCTATAACTTTAATTTTTTTATATTTTTTTGAATATATTAATGAATCACAAATAAATTGTTTTTGAAATTGATTATCATTTAATAATTTAATGATATTCGAATCATTATAATATTTATCATTACTCAAGAAATCGAAATTTTGAATTTCTTCTTGAATTATTTTTTTTATGAACATAATTATATTTTTTTATTAATAAATACAATATTTTTTATTATTGTTATGATTTTTTTTCAAAAAAAAGTATTTATTTATAAAAAATGATGTATTTTTGTAAAAAAAAATAAATGAATAATTATTACAATAATATGACACAACCACAACCGCAACATCATGATATATCATGATGAATGGGGTTGTATTATATATAATATATAAAAAAATCTCATTCAAAATCGAATGAGATTTTTTTATGTTTATTTGTAGCAAATAAAAAACAATTACGTATATGAAAAAAATAATCGGGATATAGTACAATTGGTTAGTATGCGTGCTTTGGGAGCACGTGGTTGCAGGTTCGAGTCCTGCTATCCCGACAATTGTATGGTGTTTGTGGAGTAGTTGGTTAACTCATCTGATTGTGAATCAGAAATCGTGGGTTCGAATCCCACCAAACACCCTAATAAAATTGTTCTGTGGTGTAATTGGTAGCACACAACACTTTGGATGTTGTAGAATAAGTTCGAATCTTATCAGAACAACAATTGTGATAATATCGTTTTCTAACCACAACAGTATTATTATTTGTTATGGTTTGTTGTATATTAATAAATCATTATTACGTCTATTTGTTTTTATATAAAAAATTTACATAACTATTTATATAAATAAATCATTAATATATGAACAAGAAAATTATTGAAGGAACGTTAAATACTCCCGAAATAATTTTTAAATATGATGTGGGTGTTATTGTATTAAATGGTTATTCGTTACCTGAATATGGTGATAATTTTTATGATAAAATAGATAAAGAAGTTCAAAAATTTCTTAATGTAAATAAAGAAAATATTACAATAATTTTTAATTTAGTTTTTATGAACACATATTCAAATAAAAGAATATTCCATTTAATTAAAAATTGTAAAGAAAATGTTAATAATTTAAATGTTATTTGGAGATATGCAATTGATGATGATGATATGTTAGAACAGGGGGAATTTTATGAATCAAGTTTAGGTATGAAATTTCAATTTATATCCTATAATGAAAATGATGAATTGTTTGTTTCATAAATAAAAACTAATAAGTTATTGAATATCATTTTTTTATCTGATATAAAGAAAAAATTTTTCAATTTTTTATAAAAAAATTTGCAAAATTTTGTAACATTATTTATATTTGTAACGTATTTATTACAAAAATGATGATTATGTTAAATTTTCGACATATGTTTAATAAATTGGAGTGGTCATTATTAGTCGATGATGCATATTTATGTTTCGTCGGGTGATATGTTATATATTTTCATAAATATAACCCGACAATAAAGTCGGGTTTTTTTGTTATTATAATGTTCTTTGAAATTTTGTATATAATAATATGGTACGTTGGTGAAGATGGTTATCATGCCACCCTGTCACGGTGGAGTTCATGGGTTCGAATCCCATACGTACCGCAATTTTTATCGTTTATATAATGCGTTGGGCAAGTTGGTTAAGCCATAAGACCTTCAATCTTATAACATGGGTTCGAATCCCATACGCATTACCAAAATATATAAAATACCCATTTAACTCAGATTGGTTAGAGTGTCTGTTTTACATACAGAAAGTCGGGAGTTCGAATCTCTCAATGGGTACTAATATTAGTTAAATCAACTATATTTTATAAATATCGTATTTAATACCTATAATATTAGTGAGTGTAGCCGAATGGAAGAGGCAACTGCCTTAAAAGCAGAAATTTGTGGGTTCGATTCCCACCACTCACACATTATAAATTGTGAAAAATGGGGTTGTAGCATAATTGGTATTGCACCTGCTTTGCAAGCAGGTTGATACGGGTTCGAATCCCGTCAACTCCACAAAATAAATAATGATAGTATTTATAAATAAATAAAACAATATGGAAACATTAAATATTATTTATTTATTTATGATTAGCATATTTGTGATATATGTCACAAGTATTTGGTATAAATATGGAATACAACCAAGTATTTCTGATAGTTATTATAGATTATCAACAAAATATAATTTTTTATTCACACTATTTTGTTGGGGATTTTCAATACCAGCAATAATAATTGGTGTTGAATTAACTGATAATTTTTTAATGTTTTTAGCAGGTGCGGGTATTGGTTTTGTCGGTGCTGCTGCTGCATTTAAAGAAAAATTAACAAGAACAGTACATATGGTTGGCGCATATAGTGCTGTATTATTGAGTCAATTATCAATAGCGATTGATTTTAAATTATATTGTTTTAATATAATATTTATAACAATATTAATTGTTCTTGAAACACTTGCGTATTTCAAAAATATTAAAAATAAGGTTTGGTGGGAAGAGATTATTGCCTTTATTATATTAGTATTGGTTTTAGGTATTGAATTGTATAAATAATACGCAAGTGACAGAGTGGTCGAATGTGCTGGTCTCCAAAACCAGTTGTGTAAACACACGTAGGTTCGAATCCTACCTTGCGTGCAAAAAAAAATGTAATTTTTGTAACATTTTTTATTCATCTTCGTATAATTCTCTAAAAAAAACAATATGTTGATAGTTTCGAAATATAAGGATTATTATGATGGTGTTGTAAAATCAACAGGTGTTGATAAGTCGGTTATTTATGATAGAAAAGAAATTGTTCATAATACAATACCGATCTTTTTTAAAAAGAATGATCATATTATTGATTTAACGAAAATAAGAAATAAAAAAGACACATTAGCATCACTTTATGTAATTGGATTTTGTGGAAAATTATATGTTGGTGCAAAAATAATTACCATAAATAGTTGGTTTCAATCAGACAAATCGATTGATTATATTTACGATATTGATTTAATTTCAAATAATTTTGAAATTTGGGATAGTAGAAAATCTGTAAAAAATATAATTAATATTGTTAATAATATAAATGCACGACAAATATTTATTGAATACAATACACCGGTTTTTATCTATGATTTAAACTATTATAATTGTGAAAATTGGCGTTTTTTTGATGAAAAATTCATAATTAATCCGCCACTAAATAAATATAAGTTTTATAAAATTTTTGATACCTATCAAACATTTCAAGAAATTAGTATGTTTATTAGTAATATTTTAGTTTCGGATAAAAAAATTATGGTTGATATTGAAGATAAATATAAAATAGAACAACACGGATTTGATAAATGGAGTTTTAGAAAAGAATCACAAAATGAAAAAGGAAATTCATAATATTCATATAATATTCGCAAAATTTATTCAAAAACAAAATGATGGTAGATATGTTATAAGATGTTATGTTGATGAAAATCGTATTGATGATAGAATTTTTGATTCTTATTCATTACAAGGCATGAAAAATCAGAATCTACTATTTATCGGTATATTGACAAGTGTTGGTTATGCACAAGCCAATTTTTGTCAAGTAGACGAAATAAAACCAGAAAAACTTGTAGAAAATATATTAATTACATGAAACACAGGGGTTTAAGTCCCCACATCTTCACAAATAATATGATTGAAAATTATGAGCATTGACTTTGAAAAATTTAAGAGAAAATTAGATGAATGGGTTGATTCTGATGAGAGTAATGCCTATTTTGAAAACGAAAGAAAAAAACTGGAATTGAAACAAAAACGTTTTTCTCGTTTTGAGGAATGGGTTAAACATAATGATTTCGACAAGTTAATGTATAAACTTGTATTGATGCATGGTGAAGAATGGCGTGAAAAATGTTGACATAATGGATATGAAGTTCATCCTAATAACGTACTTGAATTTATTATCGATTACGTAACACATAGTTTTGAACCCGTGTCTATACCACAGATTGAATCAGAGCATTTTCCAACAAGTACTTGGTTTTTCAGAGGATACTATTTTCAACAAATGTTTGGACAAGGAACTGTAACAATTATATACAATGCTGAAGATTTAAAATGTATTTTAAGTGTGTAATATTTGGCGGGATGTCGTAATTGGTAGCCGAGACAGACTTAAAATCTGTTGAACCTTTGTGTTCGTGTGGGTTCGAGTCCCATTCCCGCTACTAAAGTATTTATAACAAAAAAATAACATTATAGGACTATTTGATTTCTTTTCAAAAAAGAAAAAAGAAATTATTGTTGAAGTATCTAAAGAAGAGAAACACCAAAAAAAACTAAATCACTTAAAAATTTAAAAACTATTGTACCAATACCCAATCAAAAAGAAAAACCAATTGGTGGTCATGCTGTACTTGCAGTCGGTTATGATGATAAAAATGAATGGCTTATTGTTAGGAATAGTTGGGGTGCTGATTGGGGGGATAAGGGTTATTTTTATCTACCTTATTGGTTTATAACAACACCAAATGTTGCTGCCGATTTTTGGACAATTAGATTGGTTGAATATGAAAATCAGTAATAAAAATATACAAAAATAAAACCCCACAAATAAGTGGGGTTTTATTTTTTTAATTTATATTAACAGTACATGTTTTTTCTTTAAAATCAAAAACAAGCGTATTAATATATAACGATTTATTTTTAAACAATCCATCATAATCAACATTAAATTTCCATTCAATTTCATTAATGTTTTTATTTATATTTTTTATAGTATCACCGGTTTCTTTATCAATAAGTAACACATCATAAGTACCACTAATTTCATTAATATTTATTATAATATTTTCAATACCATTATTGTTTATCCAAAAATTAACATCCCATTCAACTGAAATGTTATTATTATTAATATCAACATCATATTCTTGTGACGTAAATTCATGATTTAAAAAGATAACATCCATTTTATCTTCAAAAAACTTGAATTTATTATCATTAATAATCGTAGATTCATTAATCGTTTTTAATTTAAACGAATTGTCTATTTTTTTCATTATATCAAACAATCTATTTTTATTTTCCATATTCTTATATGTTTATCAAGTATAAATACTTGATATTGATAATAATTTTTTATATTTTTGTAACAAAAAGAAAAATTATTCGTAATAATCAGTATTATGATAAAAAAAGAGGAAATATTTGTTAATAAATCATATTGGCAAAATATGTCAATTAATGAATTAAATGAATTTGCTAATAAAATTTTTCTCTATTATAGAGAAAATGGTTTTCCATATTATCCAACTGATAATGATGTTAGAAATAATGAATTTAAAAAATTATTGAATTTTGATTATAAGACTATATGTGACAACAATATTATAAAACAAACCATGCATGGATTAGGTTTGGCGTGGTCTTATTTTCCACATAGTTTTAATGTTAGGTGTAATAATATGATGACACCATATGAAGCATTTATGGATGACGACATTTTCATAAAAGTAATACACAAACGTCTAAAAATGGGTACATTTATATCAGATGCTGGTATTAGGAAAATGTTAAAAATATACACTGGAGTTCAAAGCGTGTCAAATTTTAGACCAACAGCAGCAGCATTTATTTATAATACATTCGCAAATAATGGAATTGTATGGGATATGTCAGGCGGTTGGGGGGGTCGATTATTGGGTGCAATTATTGGAAATGTTAAAACATACATAACAACAGAACCGTCAACATTAACATATAATGGATTAGTTGAATTAGCAAACGATTTTCATGGTAAAATGAATTATGAAATTTTAAAAATTGGTAGTGAGGATTATAAACCAGATAAAAATAGTTTAGATTTATGTTTTACATCACCACCATACTTTGATTTAGAAAAATATAGTGATGAAAATACTCAGAGTTATATTAAATTCAAAACAAAATCAGAATGGATTGATGGATTTTTACAAAAAACATTTGAAAATTGTTATTACGGATTAAAACCAAATAAATACATGTTAATTAACATTGCCGATGCTAAAGGTAATAATAATATTAATTTAGAAGAAGAAACAATTAGAATTGCAACTAACTGTGGTTTTAAATATATATCAACGTTAGATTTAGCATTATCTAATATCAATTTGAGAAATAAAACTAATAAATTTAAGTATGAACCAATTTTTATTTTTAAAAAATGGAAATATTAGAAAAAATAGATTGGAATGTATTAAATGATTACATTAGTAATGATTTAATTACAATTAATAAACATCCCGAATATAATTTGTGGATATTAAATTATTCACCCAAAGCACAATTTAAAAAATTTTGGGATATCTACACCAAATCGTGTAGAGGATTAGTTATTGATGAAGATGGTAATATTATTGCACGTCCGTTTCAAAAATTTAAAAATATTGAGGAACATGATCCTTCAGAAATTGACATGTCAAAAAAATATGAAATTTTTGAGAAGATGGATGGTTCGTTAATAATACTTTTTTATTATGAACCACGTATGGAATGGATTGTTACAACAAGAGGGTCTTTTATTTCAAAACAATCAATAGAAGCAAAAAAAATGTTAAATGCTTCTGTTTATAATTTATTGAATAAAAATTGCACATATCTTTTTGAAATTATTTATCCTGAAAATCGTATTGTTGTTGATTATGGTGATACAAGAGAATTGATATTATTATCAGTAATTCATACAAGAACTGGTATTGAATTTGAATACGATGAAATGGTTAATAAATATTCAAACAATTTTAAAATTGTTAAAAGATTAAATATTAAAGATATTAATAATTTATATGATTTAAAAAAACTTGAAGAAAATAATAAAGAAGGTTTTGTTGTTAAATTTTCGGATGGTTTTCGTGTAAAAATTAAATTTAATGAATACATTCAATTACACGGAATATTAACTAATGTTAGCACATTAACTATATGGGAATTTTTAAAAAACAATTATGATTTTAATGCTTTATTTAATATTGTACCCGATGAATATTATAAATGGTTAAAAAAGACAAAAAATAATTTAATTAATGATTATAATGAAATTGAAAGAAAATCGTTAAAAGAATTTATTAGAATTTATCATATTAATGATATTAAAGAACGAAAAGATTTTGCTAACGAAGCGATAAAAACAAAATACCCTTCAATTCTTTTTAAATTATATGATAAACGACCATATGATGATATTATATGGAAAATGATTAAACCACAAAACAGTAAACTTTTTCGTGATGATTTATAATGTATAAATTATATATTATAAATAAAACTTAATATAATTGTTATTATTAATTATATTAAATTGTAACATTTTGTACATTAAATACGTTTATATTAATAAAAACTATATGTCTATTCAAATAAAAATGTTGTACGAAATTCTTGGGCGGTTAAAACCAAGAAAAAGAGGAATAAATGAAAAAAAGTATCTTTACCCCAGCGATGAAAAAGAAAAAAAGAGGAAATAAAATGGATCAAAAAAAGG
>ERZ795060.256-NODE-256-length-77026-cov-6.949474_pt1 | contig 77026 bp, 78 predicted proteins | sample MGYA00375144_ERZ795060 | MGnify/ENA primary metagenome ERZ795060 (study PRJEB30189, sample SAMN05720157) | activated sludge metagenome | isolation source: anaerobic digester from wastewater treatment plant | place: Japan | collected 2015-05-15 ... | reverse complement strand
CTGGCGTGGGCGACTCCCCAACGGGCGAGGGGACCGGGGTGAGGGTCGGCGCGCAGGCTGCTGATAGAGTTGCAACCAGGAAAAGCAGGGCGATCTTTTTCATGTCATGCCTTTTTACTCAAAAAGATGCGCGGCAGAGCAATTCACGTTATTTCGAGAGAATCCGATAGATTGCGAACTTCTCGTTCACGAACACCCTCGTCGCTGCAATGGACGGGTTGCAGGATTCGATGTCGTCGGGGGAGACTTGGTCCACGCCGCCGCGCGATTTGCGAAGGACGACGTATTTCGCGAGGGGAAGCGCGTCGCACTTGTCAATCAACAGGGTATAGCGGTTGGTGAAGAGACGCAGGGCGCGCGGTTTGTAGAACGCGATGACGTCGTCTGGGGCGGTCTGGCTTTTGACGTAATCGAACATCTCGATGGACAACGGATCGAAGACGTTGCCGTAGGGACCGCGTCTCTGCGCGAGGTTGTCGCGTGCCATCGTGAGGGAGGTCCACGCGAAGGCGGCGACGATGACCAGCCAGAATCCGCGCGTCACCCATTGACCCGCGCGCTGGAATTGGGAGGTCAACGCGAAGGAAGCGGCCGTCATGCCCCGATACGCGAAGTAGACGAGCAGAGGCAGGATCGGGAAGAGGAAGCGAATCCCCTGTTGTTCGGGCCAGAGGATGAATAGCACGTAACTCAAAACCAGATAAGCGATGAGAGGAAAATCTTTTTTGAAATTTAGGACGATGCCGCCGAGGGTGAAGGGTAGCAGGGCGCCGTAAATAATTTCGGGATAGGGCAGGTCGCTGAAGAAGAAGGCGGGCATGGCAAGGTACGCGGAGAGGTTGTTCGCGAGGCTCTTGAGGGAGACGGCCGAGAGTCGCTCGAAGTGCGATCCCGCGCCCGAGGGGAGGAGGAGCAGGTCGGCGAGGGTGAGGAGACCAAAGATGAAGTGGGGAACCAGGTCTCTGGCCAGGATCCGCTTCCAGTCAGGGAGGCGGCGGGGACGAGTCTGGAGGTAGTCAAAGACCTGGGCGAGGAAGAGGGTCGGGAGGAGGAGAATCCCATTTGTCCGCACGAAGAAAGCGAAAAAAAGTACGATGCCGAGGAGAATCCTGTAGGTGGGATTGGCAATTTGTCTTACTTGTTCTATTAACAGTAGGGCGAGGGTGGAGAAGAAGAGAAAGGCGATATCGGAGGTAAGTTGGTTGTTGAAGTTGAGCAGGGGCGGGCTGAAGGCGAAGACTGCGAGGGGGAGCGCGGATTGGAGGGGCGGGAGGCGGCGGGCGAGAAGCAGGTAAAGGACGAGGAGGAAGAGCGTCCAGAAGATCAGGTTGATGGATTTGAGGCAGAAGATATTGAGCGGGGCGCAGCCGAGGGTGAACGGCGTGAGGAGCGCGGGGAGGCCCCACGGGTAGGCGTCGGGACCGATGAATTGGGTGGACATGCGCATTGTGAATGTATTGCGCTGGATGAAGTCCTGCGTTTGGCCTTTGGTGATGGCGATGGCTTGCATGAGATAGGAGGCCCAGTCGTCGCCCCAATCGTGGTCTTTGGTGAGGAGCGCGGAGGCGAGGAGGAGGGAGAGGAGAATCAGGACGAGGGGGAGGATGTGTTTTTTCATTGCGTGTTTTCAGATTATAAGACAACTTGGAAGGCGAAAACCCCTCTCGTTCTTTCATGCTATACTTAAAGCGGAATTGACAAGGAGATTTTTATGGCAACTCCCGCAATCGAAACCATTGTCAAAATGCTGGAATTCCAGCCAGAGGAGATCCAATCGCAGGCGGCTGAATATTTGCAGAGGTGGCTGGCCGAGTTGGAAGATGAAGCCCACTGGAACGAAGACTTTGCCCGCTCGCAAATGGGACTTTATGAATCCGCGCGGGAAGCCCGCAAGCAAATCGCCGAAAATAAAGCCGAGCCAATGGATTTTGATCGGCTATGAAATCTCGTACCCTGCCGTCTTTTTGGGAGAAATATGAACGGCTGGATAAATCAGTCCACGAGCGCGCCAGGAAAATTTTTAAACTTTGGGCGGAAAATCCTTTTCATCCATCGCTGCATTTCAAATGCATCAACACGGAAGAAAAAATCTGGTCGGTACGAATCACAATCGGAATCCGCGCCGTAGGGATCATGGAAAACGATACCGTGACGTGGTATTGGATCGGCGATCACGACGAATATCGAAAATTTTTCGGATGAGTTGACGGTCGTCTCCACGAATTCGCGGCCGCATTCGTGGACGGTTCGCGCCGTCAGTTAACGTCCACCTTGAACGCCCGCGCCACAAATTTGTGGACGAGGAACGTCGGCAGGAGAAGGATGGCGTGGACCGCCGCGCTCAGTCCGAACAACATGGCGGCCGATCGCAGGAAATCGTTCAGCGGCGGCGCGACGACGGTCAGCATCCACGGACCCGCGCCCGCCAGCAGGGCCAGCGCCAGGATGCCAGCCACCCAGGTCGCGAGCGGAGTCCAGGCGTGACGGTCCGAAGCGGAGGGGAGCATGGTACTGCTGACCGCGAAGGTGAGATAGAACCAGAGCGGAAAATCCTTGACGGCAGGCAGGAGGCGCAACGCTTCGAGAAAAAGAGCCGTCTGTCCGCTTTGAAGGATCTGCCAGAGCAGGAGCAAATCCAATTTATAGATGGACGCGTAGGCGATGAAGAATCCGCCCGCGACGAGGGGCGCGACTCCGATGAGCGAGTCGCGGACCACGTCCGTGCGCTGGGTCTCCACATAGCCGAGCAGGAGTCGCCCGTCGGGAAGGACTTGCGGCAGGAGGGAGAATCCGCCCGTCCGCACGCCGAGCAGTTTCGCCATCAGGAAATGACTCAGTTCGTGCAGCAGCACGCCAGGGAAGAAGAGCATCGAGAAGAGACCGATCGTCAAACCTGGGTGGCGCGTGACGATGAGGAAGACCGCCTGAATCTCACGGTGCAAAAGCCGCTGGAGGAAAACCAGCGGCGCTAATGTAAGGAGAAACCAGGCGAGGCCGGAGAACATGAGCGGACAGTATTCAGGTACGCTGTTCTTTTTGCAATGGGTCCTGGACAGGAGGATGGCGGCCGACCGAGCGATCTGCCGAGCGAATGTTGAGAATCCGCTCGCGATTCAAGTCCAACGCCGCCACTGTTGCCCGTCCGATTGCAGTTGTGCCGACAATCCGAAGCCCATCGCTCGACCAAATGAAATGATCCTGCCAATTGTCGTTTCGAGGGTTGTAAAGGAATACTTCTTCCGCGGTAACAGGGTCCATTGCCTTTGTTCGGCTTCCCTTCTTACGGTTGCAATGAAAGCAGGAAAGAGCGAGGTTTTCCAAACCGTCTGTTCCGCCTTTGGAAAGCGGGATCACATGGTCAATTGTGAACGACACATATTGCCAGCGCTCGGAAGTGTGGCAATATTCGCACAACTCCGCCGCGCGTTGGCGCACAGCCTGCCGGGTCGCCGATCGAATTTTGCCCCCAAGCGCCATTAAGCGCTCCCGTGTTTTTCTGACTGCATCAGATTCCGCACAACGCGATTCACGAAACTCAGGTAATCGTCCATTTCTTCATACCTGTCCAGTTCGGTTTCTTCGCCAGCTTTCAATCTGGCTTCGCGTTGTTTACGCAATAATTCTTCAATTCGATCCTGGATGGTTTGGGATGCCTTAAAAACAGGCACGCCTTCCACAAGTTCGATCCGAACCGCTTTATCCAGAGGGAGCGAATCGGGCAGGTTTCGCAATCTGGGGAGAGGATAAAGAGCTATGTCGGCCATCGTCGTCACCTTTCGTAATCGCCTCGATTTCAGTATATCACAGCCAAAAAATCGAAATACTAATCGGGCAAAGTCTACGAAGCGCGCGCGGCTTTGGCAATGGCGACGAATTCGTCCTGTTTGAGCGACGCGCCGCCGACCAGCGCGCCGTCAATTTCGGGGCTGGCGAAGAACTCGGCTGCGTTCGTCGCGGTGACCGACCCGCCGTAGAGGACGCGGATCGCCTGGGCCGCGTCGGCGCCGAAGAGTTCGGTCAGCGCGGGACGGATGACGCCGCCCACCACGCCCTCGGCGTTTTCGCGCGTCGAGGCGCGTCCCGTCCCGATGGCCCAGACGGGTTCGTAGGCGACGACGAGTCGGGAGGCGAGCGCGGGGTCCGTCCCGGCGAGGCCGTCGCGGATCTGGCGCGCGACCACTTCCGAGGTGCGATTCGACTCGTACTGTTCCAGCGTCTCGCCGACGCAGACGATGGGAGTCAGGTCGGCGGCTTGCGCGGCGCGGACTTTCCTGTTCACCGATTCGTCCGTCTCGCCGAAGTAGGCGCGCCGCTCGGAATGTCCGATGATGACATAGTTGCAAAATTCCTTCACCATGTTCGGCGCGACTTCGCCCGTGAACGCGCCTTTGGCTTCCCAGTGCATGTTCTGCGCGCCGAGACCGATGTCGGTCCCAGCCAGCAGCGCGGAGACGGCCACCAGCGAGGGGAACGGCGGGCAGAGGACTTTCTCCACGCCGCCGATCTCGCGCAGTTCGACGGCCATCTTGAAGACCAGGTCGCGCGCCTCGACGACGGTCTTGTTCATTTTCCAGTTTCCAGCAACGAATGGAGTTCTCATATTTCCTCGATATTCACTTGGTGGGATGCGGCAATTATAAGCCATGTCCCTGCGGTTATAATCTCTTCATGGACATCCCTGACCGCATCATCGCCCTGACCGAACTCCGCCGCAACAACGGCGAGCGCGGGACCCGCAAGTGGATCGCGCATCGCGGCCTCGTCTACGACGTGACCGATTGCCCAAAGTGGCGCGGCGACCTGCACGAGAACCTCCACTTCCCCGCGCAAGACCTGACCAGCGAACTCCCCGACGCGCCGCACAAGGAAGAAGTGTTCCTGCATGATTGCGTCAAAATCGTTGGAAGATTGAAGGTCGAAGATTGAAGGTCGCGCGGGAGCGGATACTTGCCTGGTTTTTGACGCCAAGCCGTCAAGACTCAAAGGTTCTGATGAAAATAAAAGGGATTCCGCAAGTTCCACTTGCGGCTTTCCCGAAGTAGAACTTCGGGATTCCAAATTTTCATCATTCGGGGCGCCCCCCCCGTTCATGGATACTTTGTGCCTTCGTGACTTCATGTTAAGCCAATCAATTCAGCCGCTCTCGTCGCGCGGCCAACCCACAAAAACCGATTAGAATCCAAACCATGTCCGATCTCAAGACCGCCGCCGAACAGAAAAAGCGCGACTCCTTCGTCGCCATTTGCGGACGCGTCTTCCGCGCAGACCCCGATTATTTTCCCCAGGCCGAATACCGCGGCCGCCGCATTTATCTCTGCACCGATTCCTGTCTCGGCGCGTTCCTGTCCGACCCCGATCGTTTCGTCGCCGCGCACAAGAAGAGTTGCAGAAAAGAAGAGTAAAATCTTCCGTACACGGATTACGCAGATTTTACGGACATTCACGGATAAAGCCTTTAAAAAATCCGTGTACCGCATTTACAGGTGCATCATGCTGGAACCACGCAAACCCATTCAATACTTTCAAATCGACTCGACCGAATTCAAACCCGTCCACGCCAGCGTCATCGTCGAGACGCCCGTCTCGCTCACCGTCAACGGCGAAGTCTGGGTGTCGTTCATGTGCACCTCCGTCCTGCTCGAAGCGATGGCGGTCGGCTTCCTCTTCAACGAAGGCGTGATCGAATCGATGGACGAAGTCTCCGACGTGCGCGTCTGCGAACACGGCGACAATGTGGACGTCTGGTTGACGCACGCGGCGGACAAGCCCACCAAATGGACGCGCACTTCGGGCTGCACGGGCGGACAGACCGCCGTCGATTCTTTCGCGGACCCTCGGCCGGCCGCGCCGTCGAACGGCTTCGTCCTCCCCGCCAGCCAGATCAACCGCCTCGTCGAGATGCTGTTCGAGGCGCAGGATCTCTACCGCGAGACGGGCGGAGTCCACACCTCCGTGTTGACCGACGGCGAGCGCGTCCTGCTCTCCGCCGAGGACATCGGCCGCCACAACACCCTCGACAAGATCGCGGGCCTGTGCCTGATGCAGGGACTCTGGCCCGAACGCCGCATTTTGGTCACGACGGGACGCATCAGTTCGGAGATGCTGCAAAAGGCCGCGCGGCTGGGCGCGAAGATCATCGTCTCGCGCACCTCGCCTTCGTCGCTTTCCATTGAGTTGGCGGAAAAATGGGGGGTCACACTGATCGGCTACGCGCGCAGGAATCGGTTCAACCTGTACGCGCATCCCGAAAGGATCATGGCCGCGGACGAACAACCAGCAAAGTGACTGTCTCAACCTCTCAAGCCAGCAACTTCTCGTAGATCTTCGCCAGTTTCTTCTGCGACTCGTGCCAGGTGAACTTCGTCCGCGCGCGCTCGGCGGCGGAGTCGGACAGCCGCTTCGACAACTCGAAATCGTCCAGCAGCGTCAGCGCCTGCCGCGCCAGGTCTTCGGGATCGTTCGGGGAAAACAACAGCGCGTCCACGTCCTCGCGCACGAGTTCGCGCACGATCGGCATGTTCGACGCCAACAGGGGACGTCCCGCCGCCATGTATTCCAACACCTTGATCGGACAGGCGCCCTGCGTCACGTTGCGGTCATTGAGTCCCAGCGGCGCGACGCAGATGTCAGCCGCGGCGACCAGCGCGGGGACTTCGTGGTGCGGGACGGCAGGCTGGACAATCACACTCGCTTCGATCCCCAATTTGCGGATGTATTTGGCGAGCAATTTCCGCTGGCGCGAACGTCCGCGCCCGACGATCTGGAGTCGGACTTCGCGCTTGTCCAAAATCTTCGGCAGGGCTTTGATCAACACGTCCAATCCCTGCCAATCGGCGAGGGTGCCGATGTAGAGGAGAGTTGGGACGCGGCCCCCACGCGCGGGGAGCGGCGTCGGGGGAAAGTCCGAGGGGCTGACCCCGTTCGGGACAACCGTCACCCGCTTGGGGTCGAGTCCGAGCGAGGCGATGTAGTCGCGCGTCACGCGCGAGGGGCAGACGATGGCGTCCGAAAGATGAAGGGTGGCGATCTCCTGCTCCTTGATCTTCGCCAACAGTTCGGGTTCGATGGTCGGATAGTGATATTTCAGTTCGACGGAGGGAAGCCCGTTCACTTCGAAAAGCGTTTTGTAGCCGCGCTCGCGGCGCGCCTGCGCGAGCGGAAGTCCGCACCAGACCGAACGATAATGGACAACGTCGTAGGCGGGCGAGAGCGCCGCGTGACGCGTCACCGCCCGACCAAAGTCCGCGGCGCGCGACAGGAAGTTTTGCGTCATGTCCTGCGCGACGCGCGTGACTCGCGCGCCTTCGAGCGAATCGTCAAGCGGTAAGATCCCGTCGGAGGGCGTGATGAGGCGGACTTCGTGTCCGCTTTCCACCAGTCCGCGCAGGTTATGGAGGATGTGCGTAGAGGCGCCCTTCGGGCTGGGGACAACGTCGAACGCGGAATAGAGAACGCGGGCCATTGGGCGGATTATATCCACAGCGCGCGAAAAACGGCGCGCAGATTCCTTTACATTCCATCTTCTCCGTGATAAACTCCCGCCCGCTTGATACGGCGCTCTCCACCGAGGGCGTCTTTTTGTGCGGAGACATTGATGGACATCCTTCTCACCGGCTCTGTAGCCTACGATTATTTGATGACCTTCCCCGGCCTGTTCAAAGAACAGATCCTGCCCGAGCGGCTGGCTTCGATCAGCCTTTCGTTCCTCGTCGATTCCATGTCCAAACAGCGCGGCGGGATCGCGCCCAACATCGCGTACACGATGGCGCTGCTCGGACAGCGTCCGCGCGTGATGGCGACCGTGGGCGAGGACTTCGGCGACTACCGCGCCTGGCTCGAATCCAAAGGCGTGGACACCGCGCTGATGGAGGTCGTCCCCGGGCAGTTCACCGCCTCGTTCTTCGCGACGACCGACCAGGCCTCGGCCCAGATCGCCTCGTTCTACCCCGGCGCGATGGGCGACGCCGCCCGCCAATCCATCAAAGCGTTGAAGCAAATGCCCGACCTGGTAGTCGTCTCGCCGAGCGCGCCCGATGCCATGATGAAATTTCCCGCCGAGTGCCGCGAACTGGGGATCAAATATCTCTACGATCCCAGCCAGCAGGCGCTGCGTCTCGAAGGCGACGAACTGGCGCGCGACATGGAAGGCGCGCACTTCCTCTTCTGCAACGACTACGAGTTTGGATTGATCTCCAAAAAGACAGGCTGGGACTTGCGGCAGATGCTCCGGCACGTCAAAGTCATCGTGATCACGCGCGGCAAGGACGGCGCCAATCTCTACGTCAACGGGGACGACATCTTCATCGCTACCGTCCCCGAGCGCGAGATTGTGGACCCGACCGGCGTGGGCGACGCGTTCCGCGGCGGATTCCTGACCGGCTACGCCCACGGTTTCGACTGGAAACTGTGCGGCGAGATCGGTTCGCTGGCGGCGGTCTACTGTCTCGAACAGCGCGGCCCGCAGGCGCACTCGTACACCCGAAAAGAATTTGTCGAACGCTTCCGCGAGCATTTTGACGATGGCGGAAAATTAAATCAGTTACTAGAGAACGGAGAGTAGAGAACAGTCCAACCGACTATTCTCTATTCTCGCTCTCTTCTCTCTACAAACAAGGAGTTCACATGAGCAATTACGATATCAAAGACATCAACCAGGCCGAGGGCGGCCGCCGCCGCGTGGAATGGGCGGAGCGCGAAATGCCCGTTTTGCGGCAGATCCGCGAGAGGTTCAAGAAAGAGAAACCGCTCAAGGGCGTCCGCATGTCGGCCTGCCTCCACGTCACCACCGAGACGGCCAACCTGGCGCGCACGCTCCAGGAAGGCGGCGCGGACCTCGTGCTGACCGCGTCCAATCCGCTTTCGACGCAGGACGACGTGGCCGCCGCGCTGGTCAACATCTACGAAATCCCCACCTACGCCATTAAGGGCGAGGACAACGTCACCTATTACAAGCACATCGCGGCCGCGCTCGACCACAAGCCGAACATCACCATGGACGACGGCGCCGACCTCGTCTCCACCATCCACAAGGACCGCCGCGAACTGCTGACCGACATCGTGGGCGGAACCGAGGAGACGACCACGGGCGTCATCCGCCTGCGCGCCATGGCCGCCGATAAGATGCTCAACTTCCCCGTCATCGCCGTCAACGACGCGCTGACCAAACATCTCTTCGACAACCGCTACGGCACGGGACAATCCACCGTAGACGGGATCATCCGCGCCACCAACGTCCTGCTGGCGGGCAAGCGTTTCGTCGTGGCGGGCTACGGCTGGTGCGGACGCGGGCTGGCCTCGCGGGCGCGCGGCATGGGCGCGCTGGTCATCATCACCGAAGTGGACCCGCTCAAGGCGCTCGAAGCCATGATGGACGGTTACGAGGTCATGCCGATGGAGCAGGCCGTAAAGATCGGCGACATCTTCTGCACCGTGACGGGCGACATCAACGTGCTGGACGGTCATCACTTCGCCGCGATGAAGGACGGCGCCATCGTCGCCAACAGCGGACACTTCAACGTGGAGATCAACATCCCCGCGCTGGCGAAGATGTCGAAGGGCGAGCCGAAACTCGTCCGCCCGTTCGTGGACCAATACGAGACGCAGGACGGACGCAAGATCAACATCCTCGGCCAGGGACGTCTCATCAACCTCGCCTCCGCCGAGGGACATCCCGCCTCCGTGATGGACATGTCCTTCGCCAACCAGGCTCTGGCCGCGGAGTACATGGTGAAGAACGCGAAAAGCCTCGAGAAGCGCGTCTACTCCGTCCCGGCGGAGATCGACGCCGAGATCGCCCGCCTGAAACTCCACGCGATGGGCGTCAAGATCGATACGCTCACCGAGGAACAGGTCAAGTACCTGAACTCGTGGGAAGAAGGCACGTAAATCAGCGATCAGCGTTCAGTGATCAATGAAAAGCCTCGCGAGTTTGATAGCGCGAGGCTTTTTACACAATTTTGCAGCGCAAGCCTGAGACTTGTGCTACAGTACCAACGGATGAAAAACGTTTTGTTAAGAATTGGTGTATAATGCAATTGGCAATGTTAAAGAAAACCGCCGCCATGCGGCAAAAACATCAATCATTGGAATTATCCCGTACAGCGAAATGAAAGACGCCAAAATCCTCCTGATCGAAGGCCGACACACCGAGGTCCCTTCTTTTGCGCCCGACCTGCAGAAGAAGGGATTTGAAGTTGTGATCGTTCAGAGCGGCGGCGAAGCGGCCAAACGGCTCGACAAGATCGCGCCGCACCTGGCGGTGGTCAACGCCGCCTCACTGCGAAGCAGCGGCGTGCGCATCTGCCAGTCGCTGAACGAAAGAGACGCCAAACTCCCCATCATCCTCATCGTCGCCAACGGCGCGGAAGTGGACAAGGATGCCGCCGACGCCGTGCTGTCCCTGCCCTTCACCGCGCAGAAACTCGTCAACCGCATCAAACCGCTTTTGCCCAGCGACGGAAAGAACGTCATTCATGTCGGTCCCATCCGCCTCGATGTGGAACACCGCCGCGTCAAATGCCTGAGCAAGAGCAGCAAACTCACCCCGCGCCTCATCAAACTCCTGCGCATCCTGCTCGACCATCACGGCGAGGTCGTGGAGCGCGAATCGCTTTTCAAGCGCGTCTGGGACACGAACTATACGGGCGACACGCGCACACTCGACGTGCATATTTCCTGGCTGCGCCGCGCCATCGAAATTGACCCGAACAATCCCCGCTTCCTCAAGACCATCCGCGGCGTGGGCTATCGGCTAGACGTTTAATTCCGCCTGAAACTGCCGACTTTCGACCGTCACCCATCGGACGCAAACCCTGCGTCCGATTTTTATTTTCAACTCGGATGGAATCTCCCCGCGTCGCGCGGGACGGGCGGCCTGGGCCGCGCTTCGGAAGGTTTTCCCATCCCAATCGGGATCCACTTCCCAGTAGTCAATGTCGGCGGCATTGGAGAGGGAGACGGAGTTGGATGAAAATTCAAGATTGAAGGATGAAGATTGAAGATCGAAGGGGAAAGCGGAGTCGCGCTCGAGGGTGAACGCGGCCTCGGTCGCAGTCAACCGCTTGCGGGTGGTGTGAACGGCGCGGAGAGTTTCGTCGGCGGCGAGGAAGCGGCGTCCCGTCCGCGCGGCGACGAGGGGAGTCGTCCCCGATCCGCAGAAGAAGTCCGCAACGAGGTCGCCAGGATTCGATGAGGCGAGGATGATCCGCTCGAGCAGCGCTTCGGGTTTTTGCGTGGGGTAGCCCGTCCGCTCGTTGTGGAGGCGCGCCACCACAGGAAAGTACCACCAGTCTTCGGGGACTTTGCCGCGTGCCAGGTTTGGGACTTTGCCGAACCCCGCTTTGGGCGAGGAGGCGAACGTCTTCACCGTGGATGGGTTGTACGGTTCGCGCACGGCGTCGGCGTTGAAGGTGTAGTTTGGACCTTTGACGCAGGCGAGGATGGTGTCGTGCTTGCGGTTGAAGGCGGTGCGGATGGGCGAGGGACCGTGATACGTCCAGATGATCTCGTTGAGCAGGGATTCGGGGCCGAGCAGTTCGTCGAGCATGAGGCGGGCGTAGGAGTCCGCGTGCCAGTCGAGGTGCAGGTAGAGAGTCCCGTTTGGCGCGAGGAGACGGGTCATCAGCGCAAGGCGCTCGTACAAAAATTGGAGGTAGGCGTCGAGGTCGGTCCAGTTGTCGTGATAGCCCTCGGCAAGCTGCCACTGGTCGGGCTTGCGGGAATCCTCGCCCTGTCCGATGCGCGCGTTGAATTTCCGATTCGTGAAAAACGGCGGGTCGGCGTAGATGAGATTGACGCGTCCCTCGTACTCGGGGAGCAGCGCCGACATCACGGCGAGGTTGTCCCCCAGAACAAGGCGGTTTTGCGGCCGCGCGTCGGGATAGCCGCGTCCGTGCGGAAATACAACCGCCTCGGTGAGGAGCGAGGCGGACGCGGGTGCGGGGAGACGCTTACCAGACCAGAGAAGTTCGGGCATGGTCTAATAGAAGATGCGGACGGCGGTGCCGTAATCGCGGGAGTAGTACTTCGTGGGGAGGTCTTCCACTTTATGCGCGGGGAGCGCCCAGCGGAAGAGCCAGCGCGCCTCGGACGAGCGCATGTTAATACAGCCGTGACTCATGGGCGTACCGAAGTTGTCGTGCCAGTAGGTGCCGTGGAAGGCGTGTCCATGCTCGGTGAAATAGGCCACCCAGGAGACGCCGGGCAGTTCATAATCGTCAATGTCCGCGACGAGGTTGCCGTTGCCCATGTGGACCGAGGGTTTTTTCTCGAAAATACGGAAGTCGCCTTTGGGCGTGACGGTGGAGATCTGTCCTGGCTTGCGCGGGAAATTGGCGCCCGAGGATATCTTCGTCTCGAAGACGGGCTTGCCGTATTCGAGGGCGGTCAGCGTCTGGGTGGTCAGGTTGACGTCAATGCGCTTTTCCTGGAGGGGGACTTCGGGCGAGATCGGGGCGAGGTCGGGAAACGGGATCGGGCGGACGTGAAGCGACGAGACGTAGTACACGCCCGAGGCGTCGAAGACGCGGTACCAGGGGAGCGCGTCGGGGCCGTCCACGATCTGGTCCACCCAATGGACGGACTCGTAGTAGAGGCGGAGGTTCGGCTGCCAGCCGGAGCGGTTGGAATGTTGGTATGCCTGCGTGAAGGGGACGGTCACTTCCACCAGTTGGCGCGTTCCCTCCGCGAGGGCTTCAATCGGCTGGTTGTAGATGATCTTGATCTTTTGCAGATGGGCGCGGTGCATGTATCCGCCCCAGACGCGGTACCAGACGGGGTTGTACTTCGGCTCGCCGTTCACGCCTCGGACCTCCTCGTACACGCGGACGAGTTCGTCCCGATACCAGGCGCTGACGATCCGACTCTGGTCGCTCGGCTCCGCGTACACGCTGACCGACGAGGTGGCGACGCGCACTAAAGAGGCGTCGTCGAATCGGGAGTCAAACGACAGATGCGGGGAAAACGCGAGCGATCCCAGCGCCAGGCCGCCCAGCTTCAAAAAATCCCTGCGGGAAATACTCTTCATGGTCAAAATTGTACCCGAAATTGTCTGAATTTAAAACCGCGCTGGAAAGACTCACGTGAATTTAAAGCAATCGGCCACCCTCCGCAGGCGAAGGATGGCCGACTTCGCTTATTCAGTTGTCGGGTTAGGCGGGTTCGGCGACTTCGATCATATCCTTGAGCAGGATTTCGAGCGCCATGGTGTGACTGCAACGTTGGTGAGTGATAAAGAATTCGCAGTCGCATTGGAAGACGCCGTTGTCAAAACTGACGTAGTGGTCGTTGTTGGCGCCGCGGAAGGTCACGTTGAATTTATTGAAGCGGATGCGCTCGCGGTCTTCCGCATAGCGCTTAGCCTTGTCCAGTTTGCTGATCAGTCCAGAGTCCATACTTTATCTCCTTTTCATTTTGTGAGATAACAAAAGGCACGCGGCAATCCGCGTGCCTTTCAAGATACCCAGGGCATGAAAAACTTTATCACTCGCATACTGGCAGTATAGTCACAATCGGCGGCAAAGTCAACCGCCAAAATCGCCGTCTATCCGCAATGTATGGGAATTGTAGGGTAGGCGGCGGGATCAGGCTCTGAATTCCAGGCGCGGCGCGTCCGGCGTCGAGCGCGGGTTCACATCCCCCAATCGCGGGGATAGAGAAAATCGTAGCCGACGGTGCGGTTGCTGATCTTGGCGATGACGGGCATCATGCGCTTGAACTGGAAGCGGCGGACGCGGGCGAGGACTTTATCCACGAAGGATCGGTCGAAGCCCGCCTCCACGCATTCTTCGGGCAGGTAACGCTGGTCAACGAGGAGGTACAGGAGTTTGTCCGCTTCCTCGTACGTGAAGCCGAGTTCGGCCTCGTCGGTCTGTCCCTGCCACAGATCGGCGGACGGAGGCTTGTCAATAATCGGCGCGGGGATGTTCATGGCGCGCGCAAGCAACCGGACCTGCGTCTTGTAGAGGTCGCCGATGGGGTTGATGGCGGAGGCCATGTCGCCCCACAGGGTGGAGTAGCCGAGCAGGATTTCGGTCTTGTTGCTGGCGCCGACGACGAGTCCCTTGAAGGCTTCGGACTGATCGTACAGCACGATCATGCGTGTCCGCGCCATGATGTTGCCCTTACGCGTCCTCGACATTTCGGGATCGCGGGCAATGAGCGGGTCAACCATGTCCGTGATCTCGATCGTCTCGCTCCGGACGCCAAGCTGGTCAATCAACAACTGCGCGTGCTCCAGCGAGTCGCGGCTGGAGGTTTTGTAGGGCATGCGGACCGCCAGCACGTTGTCCGCGCCGAGGGCTTCGGCAGCGAGCGCGCAGGAGAGGGCCGAGTCGAGTCCGCCTGAAAGACCGACGAGGGCGCGCGAGAACCCGACGCGGGTGATCTCGGATTTGATGAAGCCGGTCAGGATCTGGCGGGCGAGGGAGGGGTTGAGGGAGAGGTCAGAGGAGGTCATTTCAATCCCAGTTTCGCTCGAAGGAACGCGCGGACAGTTTCCGCGTGAGCCATTGCCAGTTTCGCGTCCTCTTTTTCTGCCGTAACCCCCGGATAGCGATAGCGGACCCCATATTGATTCAGTTCCAGCAACAAGTCCCTTTGAATTTCGAAAGAGCCGTCGAGCGGCAGGCATAGTTCATGCAGTTCAATAAGATTATGCGTTTTGGGAAAGTCAACGCCCTTCTTAAGAAGATATGCCTTCATGTATTTTTCCACCGCTTGCTCGCAATGAAAACAGACTGCGTCATAGTTTCGCTCGCCGCGCGCGCGAATTTCGCGCCTTGCCACGAGATAGTCCCCTTCCGCTTTGGAGATCCATTCAGCAAGTTCTTTGTTCATACAGGACCTTGCCCTTTTGAACGATTTCCTTTAAAAACGAATCGCCCGCCTCGATTCTCTCGTTGAACGTCTTCGGGGTTTTCACCAAAATATCCAAGCCAAAACGATGCTCAATATTTTTAAGGATGAGGATCTCCTGTTGGACCTCCCGAATGTCCGTCTCCATCACCACCAACAAATCCACGTCGCTTTCGCGGCGCGGAGTTCCATAGGCGTAGGAGCCAAAGAGAATGACTTTAATGGGATGAAATTTCTCCACGATCTGACGCGCGACATCGTCAATCGCGGCCTGTGGAATACGGTCGCGCTTATTGATGGGAGGAACGTAAACCGTGGAGGCGGAGGGCGTGGTCATGTCAAATTGATTATACCCTTACCCGGCGCGTCCCTTCCCGCCGCCCTCGCGAGAGGAGATGATACGTGAAAGTTCACGCTGCACGAGCCCCGTCCGCTCGTCGCGGAGGAGGGGCAGACGCGCTCGGGTGCGCCTCAGCAGGCCGAGGTCGAGGGAGGAGATGGCGAGGGACTCGGTCTGGTAGGGGGCGTGAGTCGCAAGTTCGCCGCGCGGGTCGAAGACCGTCGAGCCGCCCCAGAAGTTGAGTCCGTCTTCGTAGCCGACGCGGTTGGCGTGCGCGACGAAAGCGGTGAAGAGGCTGGCGTAAGTCTGGTTGACGCGTTCCACCCAGCGGGCGGACTCGAGTTTTTCGTGGTCGTTGAGGCCGCGGCCGGGGGAGGCGGAGGTAAGGAGCAGGAGGTCGGCTCCGTCGAGCCAGAGCAGGTACGGAGGCGAGGCGTGCCAGAAGTCTTCGCAGATGAGCAGGCCGACGCGGCCGAATTTGGTGTCGAAGGCGCGGATCGAGTCGCCCCAGGCGAAGAAGCGGCCTTCGTCGAAGAGACCGTAGGTGGGCAGGTAGACTTTGCGGTGGACGTGGAGGACGCGCCCGCCCGAAAGGTAGGCCGAGGCGATGTAGAAGCGATGACGCGGGTCTTCGTCCACAAATCCGACGACGAGGTCGAGGTCATTGCTCGCTTTGAGCAGGGGCTTGAAGACGGGGTCGTCGTCGTCGGGACGATGCGCCACGGTCGGGGCGATGTCCTGCAAAAGATAGCCCGTGAGGGAGAGTTCGGGGAAGACGACCAGGTCGGCGTTTTGGGATTTGGCCTGTTGAATGAAATCGAGATGCTTCTCGAGGTTGGACTGGATGTCCCCCAGTTTGGTCGCGATCTGCGCGAGGGCGAGGGTGAGTTTCATCGAGGGAATCTTACCATAAACCCCCATCCTGCCTCCCCCATTTGAAGACCACAAATGGGAGAGGAGAAGAATGGGATGTAAAGTGATAAAACACAAATCCAAAATTCCCCTGCATTTTCCAACCGACTTGGGTATACTCACGCCCGATGACTCACAAAAATCGCTGGCTCCTGCAAACCCGCATCACCCCCGAAGCAGACGCGGCGCTCGACGCCCATCCGCCCATCCTGCGGCAGATCCTCTTCAACCGCGGCATCGCCTCCAATGCGGAGGCTGAGGCCTTCCTGCGCGCCGAGCCGAACTTCAGCGCCGACCCGTTCCAGATGAAGGACATGCGCGTCGCTGTGGAGCGTATCCAGGCCGCGCTCGCGAATCGCGAACCGATTGCCGTCTATGGCGATTACGACGTGGACGGCGTCACCGCCACCGCGCTGCTGGTCCAGTGTCTGCGCGCCCTCGGCGGCGACGTCCACGAATACATCCCCAACCGCTTCGAAGAAGGCTACGGACTGAACAACGACGCGCTCGACAAACTCCACACGGACGGGATTCGACTCGTCGTCAGCGTGGACTGCGGAATCCGCTCGCCCGAAGAAGCCCGCCACGCGCGTGGCCTCGGGCTGGACCTCGTCATCTCGGACCATCACGAACCCTCGGGCGACCTCCCCGACGCGCTGGCCGTGCTGAATCCCAAACAGGAGAGCGACGCCTATCCCGAAAAATATCTCGCGGGCGTGGGCATCGCGTACAAGATCGCCGAGGCGCTCATGCACGAAAGAAGAAAGATGAAAGAAGACTCTCCTATCCTTCCTCTTTCATCTTTCCTCGACCTGGTTGCCCTCGGTACCGTCGCGGACCTCGCGCCGCTCACAGGCGAGAACCGCGCCCTCGTCCGCAAGGGACTGGAACAGATGCGCCAGACGCCGCGGCAGGGACTGTTCTCGCTCGCGAATGTGGCGGGCGCGGACATCACGAAAGCCAACGCGACCACCATCGGATTTACGTTCGGGCCGCGTCTCAACGCCTCGGGGCGGCTGGACTCGGCGCTGGCCTCGTACCGCTTGCTCGTCACAGACGACGTCCAGGAAGCGGGCGACATCGCGGTGAAACTGAACCAGCAGAACACGGAACGCCAGAAATTGACGAAGGAAATCCAGGCGCAAGCCGAGGCGCTGGCGCTGGACGGACAAAAGGACTCGCTCCTGCTCTTCGCCGTCCACCCCGACTTCAATCACGGCGTGGTCGGACTCGCCGCCTCGCGTCTCACGGAACTCTACTACCGCCCGGCCGTCGTCGGTCACTTCGGCGAGGAGACGACGCGCTGCTCCTGCCGCTCGATCCCCGAATTCCACATCACGCGCGCGCTGGACGAGTGCGCCGACCTGCTTGTCCGTCACGGCGGGCACGCAGCCGCGGCGGGATTCACCGTCCGCAACGAAAAACTCGACGAACTGGTCGCCCGCCTGAGGTCCATCGCGGAGCGGGAATTGGACGGGCGCGACCTGCGGGCGAGCCTGTCCGCCGACGCGGAGGTCCCGCTCTCACAGTTGACGTTCGACCTGCTTTCGCAATTGGAACAACTCCAGCCCACCGGCTACGGAAATCCCGAACCCGTCTTCATCTCGCGCGGCGTCAAAGTGCAAAGCAAGCGCGCCGTGGGCGCGGACTCGAAACACCTGAAGCTGACGCTCACCGACGGACGCTTCACCGTTGACGCCATCGGGTTCCGTCTCGGCGACCTGCTCCCAAACCTGCCGACAATGGTGGACGTGTTGTATACTTTTGAATTGAACGAATACAGCGGGCGCAAAAGCCTGCAATTGAATCTCAAAGATATCAAAGCCGCGGGGATTCCAGATTAACCGCGAAGAACGCCAAGAAAATCGTCGGAAATTCTTCGCGCCCTTCGCGGTCTTCGCGGTAAGTTGACTTGGTTTCCTCGCAAGGAGTTCCCATGCAAATCCGACCTACCAAAGGATTGACCTTCGACGACGTGCTGCTGATCCCGCGCCGTTCGTCCATCGCCTCGCGGCAGGACGTGGACACATCTACGCGGCTGACCGCGGACATCAACATCAAAATCCCGATCCTGTCCGCCAACATGGACACGGTCACCGAAGCGCGCATGGCGATCGCCATGGCGCGCGCCGGCGGGATCGGAATCCTGCACCGCTTCATGAGCATCGACGCGCAGGTGCGCGAAGTGAAGATCGTCAAACGCGCCCAGGGCTTCATCATCGAACATCCCTACGACACCGATCCCGAGGCGAGCATCGCGCAGGCGCGCGCGCTGATGGACCGCTTCAAAGTCGGCGCGTTGATCGTGATGGAGGCGGGCAAACTCGTCGGCCTCGTCTCGCAACGCGACCTCATGCTGGCTCCCGCTTCGATCGGCAGCGTCCGCGCCGCGATGACGCCGCGCGAACGCCTCATCACCGTCAAACCCGACGTGACCGTGGAACAGGCGCGCGAACTGCTCTACAAACACCGCATCGAAAAACTGCCCGTGCTGGACGACGACGACAAACTGGTGGGGCTCATCACTTCGCGCGACCTGATCAAACTGGACCAGTCTCCCGATGTGACCACCGACGAAAAGGGACGCCTGCGCGTCGGCGCGGCGATCGGCGTCGCGGCGCGGGAGGAGGAGCGCGCCGCTGAACTGCTCAAAGCGGGCGCGGACGTCCTCGTGCTGGACATCGCGCACGGTCACGCCGACCACTGCATCCAGATGGTCAAGTCCCTGCGCGCGAAATTTCCGCGCGTCCAGATCATCGCGGGGAACGTGGCCTCGCGCGAGGGCGCGCGCGAACTCGCCGAGGCTGGCGCGGACGCGGTCAAAGTCGGGATCGGTCCCGGCTCCATCTGCACCACGCGCATCGTGACGGGCTTCGGCGTCCCGCAGTTGACCGCCGTCATGGACAGCGCCGCGGGCGTGAAGGACTCGGGACGCGACATCCCCATCATCGCCGACGGCGGCATTCGCACGCCTGGCGATCTCGTCAAGGCGCTGGCCGCGGGCGCGGAGACGGTGATGATCGGCGGCCTGTTCGCGGGCTGCGACGAGGCGCCTGGTTCGCCCGTCCTGCGCGACGGAAAGAAGGTCAAGGTCGTGCGCGGGATGGCCTCCCTCGGCGCGACGATGGACCGCCGTCTGGCGGAACGCGGCGAGGACGAATCCGCCGAGGATCAGGAAGACTGGTCAAAAGTCGTGCCAGAGGGCGTCGAGGCTGTCGTCCCGTATCGCGGCAACGTCAGCGAGATTCTGCATCAACTCGTGGGCGGACTGCGCTCCGGCTTGAGTTACGGCGGCGCGCATAACATCCGCGAACTCCAAGCCAATGCCGAGTTCGTCGAGATCACGCCCGCTGGCATCCGCGAATCCAACTCGCACGACGTGGATCGGGATTAACGCGGTACGAAATAAAAATTTTCGCCTTCATGCCTCCCATCTTCTCGCGCGAAACGCTCGTGGTCTCCAAGCCCTCCCTGCGCGGGATTCTATATTTCCTCCTCTCCATCCCTCTCGTCGTCCTCGCGGCGGAGATCGCGGCGCGCACGCCCATCGGGACGCGCCTCCCCGCGCCCTCCGTCAACGCGGACAGTTTCCTCTTCGACGCGAAAATCTACCGCCTCGAATCACAACTCCGCCGCGACGGGACTCTCGACTGTCTCTTCCTCGGCAGTTCCGTCGCCAACTCGGACATTGACCCCGACCTCGTCGAACAGGTTTACCGCGCGCAGACGGGCGAGACCATCCACTGCTTCAACCTCGGCATGCCCGCCATGACGATTGACACCGCCTCCGCCATCGCGGACGCGGCCATCACGCGCTTTCATCCGAAGGTCGTCATCTACGCCATCCTGCCGCGCGACGTCCACGACGCCATCGCCAATGTGGATTTCCTCGCGTCAGCGGACTGGGTCAAGTTCAACCGCGGCGTCCCGTCCCTGGACGGCTGGCTGGTCAATCGCTCCTACGCCTATCGCTACCTCCTCGCCTGGCGATACTGGCTCCTGATCCCCAACCGCGTCAAAATGGAAGCGGAGACGCATCCGCTCACGGCGAAAGGCTACCAGCCCGCGCAGGGATTTCGCGAACCCTACATCGAAAACCTGACGCTGACTCCCGCTCGCCTGCGCGAAGCCTGGAGCGACCCGAGCCAGGCGCAGTCCGTTCGGAATTTTCTCGCGCTCCAGCAAAGGGACGTGAAGATCGTCTTCCTCGAAGGTCCCGCCTACCACGAACCCGACTCGTCCGACGCGGAGACCTGGCGCGCCTACGACGAGGAATATCTCCCGACCCTGATCCGAATCCTCGACGAGAATCAAATCCCGTTCTGGCGCACGCAGAGACTCGCCATCCAAATTCCCAAAGCCCATTGGTACGACTGGCTGCATCTCAACTCCGACGGCGCGGCCACGTTCAGTCGCTGGCTGGGAGACACGCTGGCCGCGAACGCGTGGTTGTTTAAATAGCATCGTCAGATCATGCTCCTTCCAAGAATCGACATTTACTGAAACGAGGTAGATTTGCAAACAATGGTTCAGTCCGCCCTCTACTGGAAAGCGCTCGGCTTCTGGGCGGTTTTCATGGTTTTATATTTGGTTTACAAACGCTTTCCCAACCGCGTCTTTGCGATTTTTTGCGGTATTCACGAATCGAACTTTCAGCATTACAAGTCGGCGTTCTACTCGTGGATCTTCCTGAACGTCATCGAATACGCGCTTGAACACAAGAACATCGCCGATTTCGAGACGTATTTTTACTCGCGCATGGCGACCGCCATCCTGCTGCCCTGGGTCATTTTCATTCTCTGGTATGCCGTCCCCGCTTTCTACGGGAAATTGCCGAACATCCCGCTGGAGGTCGTCCACGCCAACGTCATCACGGTCGTCGCGGGAATCTTCGGGGCGATCTTCGAGCGCGGGCTGGCGCAGGTCCAATATTTCGCGGAACTGAAAGTCGTCCTCTGGATATTATTCCTTCTATCCATCGCGCATTACCTGATCTTCACCTTCGTCAAACTTCCCTGGGCAGATGTCTTCGTCGAACCCGACTGGAAATAAACGGCTCTTCGGTCAACGTAGAAAAATTCATGCAACTCATCTCCCCTCAATTCCTCCTCTTCGCCGCCGTCGTCCTCGCCGTCTATTATCTCCTGGCGCGCAAGGCCCAAAACGTCTGGCTGCTGGCGGCTTCCTATTTTTTCTACGTCACCATCAGTTGGAAATACGCGCTGGTACTGCTCGCGGTCACAACCTTAAATTTTTACATTGGCAAAAAAGCTGCCTCCCGCGCCTGGTTCTCGCTCGGCGTCGGGATCAACCTCGCCAGTTTCGCCTCCCTCAAACTCATCAGCGGACCCTACGGCCCGCGCCTGCTCCCCCTCCCGCCCGAAGCGCTGCATCTCCTCCTCCCCGTCGGCTTTTCGTTTTACATCCTGCAAGCCGTCTCGTATCTCGTAGACGTCCACAACCGTCAAACCGACGCGGCGGACGACCTCGTTGACTTCGCGCTCTACCTGACCTACTTCCCCAAACTTTTATCGGGACCCATCGAACGTCCTGCCCGCTTCCTCTCCAACCTTCGAGCGGCCCGCCGCGTGGACGCGTCCGCGCTGGCCCGCGGCGTTGGACTCATCCTCGTCGGCCTCGTCCGCAAGATCGTCATCGCGGATCGACTCGTTTCCTTTTTGCCTCCCACCGTCTTTTCCGACCCCGCCGCGTTCTCCTCGCTGGAAAAACTCATCTGGCTGCTGGTCTTCACCTTCGGACTCTACAACGACTTCGCGGGCTACACCTCCATCGTGCGCGGACTGAGCGCGCTGTTCGGGATCGAACTCGGCCCGAACTTCCGCCAGCCGTTCTTCGCCGCCTCCCTGAGCGACTTCTGGACGCGCTGGCACATCAGCCTTTCGTTCTGGCTGCGCGACTACATCTTCTTCCCCGCCCGCCGCTGGCTGATGCAGAGACGCTGGCCGCGCCTGCTCGCGACCGTCCTGCCGCCGCTCGCCACCATGCTCGCCAGCGGATTCTGGCACGGCGCCTACGCGTCCGTAATGGCGTGGGGCGCGCTGCACGGACTGTATTTGATTCTGGAGCAGCTCTTCAAAACGCGGCGTCCGCCAAATCGAATCTTATCCGCGCTTTCTGTTCTGGTCGTGTTCAGCGTCACCACCCTGACCCTGATCTTCTTCGCGGCATCCAGCCTGCACGCCGCGACCGTCTACCTCCTCGGCCTGTTCGACTTCACCGCGCAGGTCTCGTCCGCCATCCCGTTCGTTGACTTGTTCGCGGCCGCCGCGTTGACTCTCTGGTTCGACTGGCAGGAATCCCGCCACGCCACGGACGCGTTCTTCATGAAGTGGACGCCGTCCGCGCGCGCCTGGGGATTCGCCGCCGCGCTGTGGCTGATGGTCCTCTTCCTCGGCCCGCAGGCCAACGTGGTGACGTTTGTCTATCAGGGATTTTAGCGGGGAAGTTAATCCGTTTACGGCCCCCAGCGCGGCTGGTAATCGCAATAATCGTTGTCGGTCAATCGTCGCAGGTCGGAGCCGTCCACGCGGATGATGTAAATCTCGCAGCCCAGGTCGTCGCCGTAATGGTCGAAGTACGCGGTGAACGCCACCCATTTTCCGTCGGGAGAGAAAGTTGGTCCCTGACTGTTTCCGCCTTCGGGAGAGAGCCGCCGCAGCCCGCTGAAATCGGGACGGAAGATGAAGACCTCGCGCTTCCACGCCGCGCCGTTGTATGTGACCATCCACGCGCCATCGGGCGACCAATCCGAGCGGCCGCGCAGGGAGTCGAAGTCCGTGACGCGGCGCGCGTTCGCGCCGTTTCGGTCCATGACGAATAACTGGTTCGCGCCTTCGATATTCGACGCGAACAGGATTTGCTTCCCGTCTGGCGACCAGGTGGGATCCCAGCCTTGCGCGTGGATTTGACGCGGGTTCGCGCCGCTTCGCTCCATGATCCAGATCTGGGACGCGCCCTTCGCGTCCCCGCGCGTGAAGACGATGCTGTTCCCGTCGGGAGATATTTCGGGCGCGAGCAAGACGCCGAGTTTGTCCGTCAACTGCGCCGCAAGCCCGCTCGCCAGATTCATTTCGTAAATTTCAAAGACGTTGTCCTCGGCGAAGGCGCTGTAGACCACGCTCGCGCCGTCGGGCGAAAGGGACGCGTACCAGTGGCGGATGGGGTCGCTCGTCAACTGGCGGAAACCCGTCCTGTCGGCGTTGACGATGCAGATCTGATTCCCCGCGATCTGGCAGGTGTAGACGATCTTGCCGGTCGGCGCGTCGGCGTGGGAAAGGCTCGGGGTCGGCGCGGCCGCCGAAGGTTCAGGAGGAGGCGTGAGAGGCGGCGCGGCGGAGGCTTGCGCGCGCAGCGTCTCGATGGTCAGCGCGGGAGTCGCCGCGGTCGCCAGGTTGCAGGCGAGGGTCAAAACGACCAGGGGAAGGAGGATGAGCCGTCGCATAAAAAGGAAGTAACGCAAGAGGACTTGCGTTACAGCGCCTCGGCCGGTCTGTAAGCCGCATTCTGTCCGACGAGGGGATTGCACCCTGTCTGGGCGATCATCTCTCTAGGCGGCGCGTCGCCGCGCCGCTCCAGCGGCCTACCCGGGACTGATGAGGAGACGGGCCGCCTCCTCCCGTCCGAAGACGGGTCGTCCCTGCTTGGCCTTGCTCCCGGCGGGGGTTGCCTGGCCGCCCGCATTACTGCGGACGCCGGTGGTCTCTTACGCCGCCTTTTCACCATCGCCACCCCCGCCCCTCCCTCCCCCAAATTCTGCGGATTTGGGGGAGGGTTGGGGAGGGGATGGCAGTCTGTTTCTGTGGCCCGGTCCGGCGGGTTTTGATCCCCGCCCCGGAGGTTATCCGACGCCGCGCCCTGTGGAGTGCGGACTTTCCTCGACCCCGCTCGTGCGAGGCCGCGATCGCCCGACCGACCTGAGGCAGAGGTATGATACACAGATAAGAGGCAGAAGTCAATCGAAATCGCGAACTCCCGACGCGATTTTTCAAGTAAAATAGAGACATCAAATTCAACGAGGTACGTTCGTGAGCAGATGGCCTGGAAAATACATCATCGGCCTGACCGGCAACATCGCCACCGGTAAAAGCGTGGTCCGCAAAATGCTTGAACATCTGGGCGCGTACACCATCGACGCGGACTCGCTGTCGCACCGCGCCATCGCCAAAGGCGCGCCCGGCTACCAGCCGGCCGTGGACCTGTTCGGCAAATGGATCCTGGGCCGGGACGGGGAGATCGACCGCGCCAAACTGGGCGAGTTGGTCTTCCGCGATGCGGCCGCGCTCTCCCAACTGGAAGACATCGTCCATCCGCTCGTCGCGCAGGCCACCGATATTTTCATCCGCCGCGCCTCCCAGCGGGTGGTGGTAGTCGAAGCCATCAAACTGCTGGAAAGCGAACTCAAAACCGCCTGCAACGCCATCTGGGTCACCTACGCGCCCGAAGACCTCCAGGCAGAACGGCTGATGCGCCGGCGCGGAATGCGGCGCGACCAGGCTCTCGAACGCATCCACGCACAGTCGCCACAGAGCGAGAAGGTGGCGGTAGCCACAGTCGTCATCCGCAACACCGGCTCGTTCGAAGACCTGTGGAAACAGGTGACGGAAGCCTGGAAGCAGGTCTCGCCGGTGGCAGATACCCTGCCCATCGCCCACAAGGCGCCGTCCAGCCAGTTGATGGTGCAGCGCGGGCGTCCACGCGACTCGCAGGCCATCGCGGAGCTCGTCACCGTGCTGAGCCGCGGACGGCGCAAGATGAACGCCAGCGACGTGATGGAATCCTTCGGCGACCGCGCCTATCTCATGCTCCGCGCCGGCGAGCGGACAGTGGGCCTGGCCGGCTGGCAGGTGGAAAACCTGGTAGCGCGCACCACCGACCTGTTCCTCGATCCCAGCGTGGACGTTTCCGCCGCGCTCGAAGCGCTGGTCAACGAAGTGGAGCGCGCCTCGCTCGAACTCCAATCCGAGGCCTCGCTCATCTTCCCGCCCGCCGAACTGGCCGGCGACGAACAGCCGTGGAAGAAACTCGGCTACGAGCGGCGCGCCCCGCAGACCCTCGGCGTGCAGGCCTGGCAAGACGCCGCGGCCGAATCCATGCCCGAGGGCGCGGCCTTGTACTTCAAACAACTGCGGCAGGACCGCGTACTCCGCCCGATCTGACCGCTGGAATTACAAATTAGGAATTAGGACAGGAACGTTCCGGGGATTCCTCAATTTGTCGTTCCCGTCCCTAATCTCCAGCCGTGACCGATTTCATCAGCAACCTCCTCTTCGTTTTTGAGCGCCTGAATTGGCTGAGCCTCCTCGACATCCTCCTGGTGGCGGCCATTTTTTTCGGCATGCTCTACAGCCTGCGCGACACCCAGGCCATGTCGTTGCTGCGCGGCATGATCTTCCTCTTCGTCCTGCTGGCGCTGCTCACCAGCCTCGTGGCCCTGCCGGCCTTTTCCTGGCTCATCGCCAACGCCCTGCCCGCCCTCCTGCTCGCCATCCCCGTTGTCTTCGCGCCGGAGATCCGCCGCGCCCTCGAGCGCATCGGACGCGCCGGCCTGCTCGTAAAATCCGGGCGCGTCGCCCACATGGACAATGAACAAGTCATCCAGACCGTCGTCAGCGCGGCGGCTCGGCTATCCGCAAGACGGCACGGGGCCTTAATCGTCTTTCAACGCCTCGAAAGCCTCGAAGGCTACATCGAAACGGGCGTGCGGATGGAGGCCCGCGCCACGCCTGAACTCCTCCTACAGACGTTCTACCCGAACACGCCCCTGCACGACGGGGCGGCGATCATCGCGGACGGGAGACTGGTCGCGGCGGCCTGCGTCATGCCCCTCTCTTCGAGCGGAATCCTCAACCGCTCCCCCGAGCGCCAGATGGGACTCCGTCACCGCGCCGCGCTGGGAATCTCCGAGGCCACCGACGCGGTGGCCGTCGTCGTCTCCGAAGAGACTGGCTCCATCTCGATCGCACACAGCGGGCGGATGATCCGCCGCATCGACCCCGAACGGCTGGAAAACATCCTGCTGGCATTCTTCCGCCCCACGAGCGCGCCGCGGCGCAGCTGGCTGCAACGCCTGTTCCAGCGAAAGGACGAAGACCGATGATCCGCTGGCTGCGCCAGAATTTACAGACCTCCCTGTGGGCTCTGCTCCTCGCCATCGCGGTGTGGATCGCGGCCGTCACCGCGGCCGACCCCGACGAACAACGCGTCTACGCCCACCCCGTCCCCATTGAGATCGTCGGGCAGGATTCGGGATTGGTGACCGTCGGCAACCTTCCGACACAGGTCGAAGTGACCCTGCGCGCGCCGCGTTCGGTCTGGACGCGGCTTGACAGCCAGGAAAAACCCATCCGCGCGGTAGTGGACCTTTCCGGGATGAGCGAAGGCGATCACATGGCGCGCGTGCAGGTGCAGGTGACGGAACAACCGGCGCGCATCGTCGCGGTCACGCCAAGCAACTTTACGGTCCGGCTCGAACCGCTGGTCAGCCGCAGCCTCCCCATCCAGTTGACGTTGAACGGGCAGCCAGCCATCGGATACCAGGCGGGGACTCCCATCCTCGACCCGACGGAGGCGCTGGTTTCAGGCGCGAAGTCGTTGATTGACGAGGTGGACCGGGCGCGGGTCACGGTCAACCTTTCGGGGACACGCGAGAGCGTCAAGCAGAAACTGGACGTGCAAATTTACAATGCCAGCAACCAGCCGCTCACAAAGTTAAGCGTGAACCCGCCGTCCGTGCTGGTGAATATCCCCGTGGCGCAGCAGGGCGGATACCGCGACGTGGCGGTGAAAGTGATCGTGCAGGGACAGGTCGCCAACGGCTACCTGCTGACCAAACTTTCGGTCTTCCCGCCCATCGTCACCGTCTATTCCACCGACCCCAAACTGGTGAACGAGTTGCCCGGCGTGGTGGAGACCCAGCCGCTCGAACTGCGCGGCGCCAGCGACGATATTTCCACCCGCCTGGCGCTGGAACTGCCCAGCGGCGTTTCGGTGGTGGGCGAACAAAGCGTGCAGGTGCAGGTCGGCATCGAGCCGATCATCAGCAACCTGACGCTTTCGAACATCAAAGTCGAAGTGGTGGGATTGGGCGACGGGCTGACCGCGCTAGTCTCCCCCATCGAGGTGGACATCATCCTCTCCGGCCCCGCGCCGCTGCTCGATTCGCTCCTGCTCCAGGACATCCGCGTCACTATAGACGTGACCGACCTCGGCGCGGGCGTGTACCAGCTCACGCCCAAAGTGGAGATCCTGGTGGCGGATATCACGGTGGAAACGGTGCTTCCCAACACCGTGGAAGCGACCCTCTCCCCGGGCGTCACGCCCACTCCGACGCCGTAATGAGAATCACATGAAACCTGTTGTAGCGCTCGTCGGCCGGCCGAACGTCGGCAAAAGCACTTTGTTCAACCGCCTGATCGGCGAACGTCTCGCCATCGTGGACGACACGCCCGGCACCACGCGTGACCGTCTGGTGGGCGAGGCCGAATGGAACGGGCGCGCCTTCCATGTGGTGGATACGGGCGGGATCGATCCCACGCACGGAGGCCGCTCCCCGCTCCCCGTCGGCTCGGCGGACTTCATCAAAGAGATTCGCGAACAGGCGCTGACCGCCGTCCGCGACGCGGACGCGATCCTGTTTCTGGTGGACGGCATCGAGGGCGTCACCGAACCCGACCGCGAAGTGGCGGGCATCTTGCGTCGGATGCAGAGGAAAGTCGGCGAGACCTTCCAGCCGCCGATCTTCGTGGTGGTCAACAAATGCGAGAGTGCGCAGAGACGCGACGAAGCGGCGCAGTTCTACGAACTGGGGCTGGGCGATCCGTATCCGGTTTCGTCCATCCACGGAACGGACGTGGGCGACCTGCTCGACGCGCTGGTGACGTCCTTCCCCGAACAGCCCCTGGAAGAGGAGGACGACTCGGTCAAGATCGCCATCGTCGGCAAGCCGAACGCGGGGAAGTCATCCCTGCTGAACAGGTTGGCGGGCGAGGAACGCGCCATCGTCAGTCCCATCGCGGGGACGACGCGCGACTCGATTGACACGCGTCTCGACTTCAACGGGGTGGCGGTCACGCTGATAGATACCGCTGGCATCCGTCGGCGTGGAAAGATCGAACAGGGCGTGGAACGCTATTCCGTGCTGCGCGCCTTCAAGTCCATCGAACGCGCCGACGTGGCGCTGATGGTCATAGACGCGGTCGAGGGGATCTCCACGCAGGACGCGCACATCGCGGGCTTCGTGCTGGAGGCCTCGAAAAGCGTGGTCGTCCTGGTGAACAAATGGGACGCGGTGGAAAAGGACACGTACACGATGAGCGTGTTCACCGATAAGATTCGGGAAGAACTGAACTTCATGAGTTACGTCCCGCTGCTGTTCATCTCCGCCAGGACGGGTCAGCGCGTGGAACAGGTGATGCCTCTCGCGCTGCAAGTGCAGGAGGAACGGCTGGCGCGCTTGACGACTTCGCAGATCAATCAAATCCTGATGAAGGCGCAGGACGAACACCCCGCGCCGTCCCGCTCGGGACGCGCGCTGAAGATGTATTACGGCACGCAGGTCCGCTCCGATCCGCCGACGTTTATGATCTACGTCAACGACCCGAAACTGGCGCACTTCTCGTATCGCCGCTTCGTGGAGAATCGCATCCGCGCGGAATACGGATTTTTAGGCACGCCGATTCGGTTGGTGATGAAGGGGAGAAAAGAGAAGTAATTGGTGTTCAGTGTTCAGTTCAGGAACAGTATAATCACGCCCGATGACTCAGCCCGCGCGTCCCATCTATAGACATATCTCCTTCATTCTGCTCCTCCTCGCCCAACTCGTCTTCGGGCTGTTTGCCTTCCGCGACTATGGCCTCTCGTGGGACGAACCGCTTTTTTACGAGTACGGCGAGGCGCTGGGATACGCGTATACTCCCGCCAACTGGCTCTCCCCCGATTTCGACCTCTCCAAATCCTACGGCTCCAGCGGGGACGATCACAAGAACCGCGGCCCCGCCTATCTCTTGCTCGCGCGGACGCCTGTCCACTTGCTCGAATCCCTCGGCCTGGACGAAGTCCCCGCGTGGCGGCTGGTCAACTTCCTGACCTTCCTGCTTGGCGTCTATTTCCTCTACCGTCTCAGCCTGCGCTGGATGGGTGAATGGGCGGCCTTCGGCGCGGCAGCGCTCTTTTCCACACAGCCGCTCTTGCTCGGTCACGCCTTTATCAACCCCAAAGACATGCCGTTCCTCGTCTTCTTCACGGGAGCGGCGCTCTTCGGATTCGAAATGGCGGACGCGCTCAACGACGAGGCCAAAAGCAGAAAACGCAGGCTGTTCAGCGTGATCGTCGCCGCGTTTTTTCTGGGGATCTCCACTTCCATCCGCGTCCTCGCCCCGCTGGCGGGACTCCTCGTCGTCGTTTACGCCATCGTCAAACAACGGTCCATCGCCAACCCGAAACCTAGAACCTGGAACCTGGCGCGCTCCCTCCTCGCTTACATCCTCCTCTCCCTCCTCTTCATGCTCGCTTCCTGGCCCTACCTCTGGGAATCGCCCATCAGCAACTTCATCCAAGTCTTCCGCTTCATGTCCGAAAACCCGACCGGACTGCAAGTCCTCTTCGGCGGACAAATCTACCGCGCCTACGAACTCCCGCGCCGCTACCTCCCGACCCTGCTCGCCATCACCCTCACCGAACCCGTCTGGCCGCTGTTCGCGCTGGGACTTGGAGCCGCTCTCGCAAAACTGACGTCCTCCGTCCTCTGTCTTCCGTCCTCCGTCCTCCGTCCTCCGTCCTCCGTCCTCCGTCCTCCGTCCCCCGTCCCCCGTCCCCCGTCCTCCGTCCCCCGTCCTCCGTCTTCCGTCCCTCGTCCTCCCTCCTCCGTCCCCTGTCCTCCGTCCACCGATTACTGGTTACTGCTCACTGCATTTGCCATCCCCCTCCTCTACGTACTCCTCCGCAAGCCGCCGATGTACGACGGTTTCCGCCATTTCCTCTTCATCCTCCCGCCCGTCTTCGTCACCTGCGGACTCGGACTGGATGTCCTCTTCCGCTGGCTGAAAAAACTCGAAAAGGGAAACCGCTCACCTTCCTGGCTACGCGCAGGAACAATTCTCCTCGTCAGCCTGCCAGGACTGCTCGGCGCGGCGCGCCTCCATCCCTACCAATACGCCTACTACAACTCCTTCGTCGGCGGGACGGGTGGCGCCTTCCGCGTCTACGAGACCGACTACTGGCTCACCTGCTACAAAGAAGCCGCCGAGCAGACCGACTTCACCCTCCCCGCCCGCCTCTTCGTCCATCGGGAAGCCTCCATCGCCGCGCCCTACGCCGTCAGCGGGCTCACCGTCCTCGACGAGCGCGGCAACCTGAAGGACATCCGCGCGGGCGACTACATCCTCGTCAACTCGCGCACCAACGAGGACCGAAAAACCTTCCACGACGCGCCCACCGTCGGCGAAGTCCGACGCGGCGCCGCGGTCTTTTGTGTGGTAAAACAAGTCCCATGACGACTCACCGCGAACGCCTCCAAACCTGTCTCGACGGCGGACAGCCCGACCGCGTCCCCGTCGCGCTCTGGCGCCACTTCCCCGTGGACGACCAGTCTCCCGAAACGCTCGCCGCCGCGACGCTTCACTGGCAAAGGCAATACGATTTCGACTTCGTCAAAGTGACTCCCGCCTCGTCGTTCTGTCTCAAGGACTGGGGCGCGGACGACGTTTGGGAGGGACACACCGAGGGGACGCGCCGCTACGTCAAACGCGTCGTCTCTGGACCTCGCGACTGGGCGCGCCTGCCCGAGCTGGATCCAACCTCCGAGCCGCATCTCGCCGCGCAGTTGAAGTGTCTCCGTCTCATCAAGCAGAGACTCCCCGCCGAGACTCCCCTCATCCAGACCGTGTTCAGTCCGCTGGCGCAGGCGAAGAACCTCGCGGGCAGCGACGCGCTCCTGGCGCACCTCCGCCTGTATCCAGATGACGTAATGAAAGGACTTGAGACTATCGCGCGGACGACGCGCCGCTTCGTGGAAGCCGCGCTCGAAACGGGCATTGACGGAATCTTCTACGCCGTCCAACACGCGCAGGCGGCGCTGCTCTCGCTCGAAGAATATCAAACCTTCGGCCTCCCATTTGACCAGCAAGTGATCGAACCCGCCAAATCCTCGTGGCTGAACGTCCTCCATCTTCATGGGCGCGATATTCACTACTCTCTGCTCTCCGCTCTCTCATTCCCCATCGTAAATTGGCACGACCGCGAAACCGCGCCAAGTCTCGCGGAGGCCCAGGCGCTCCACGACGGCGTCGTCTGCGGCGGCTTGAGGCAGGATACGCTCGCGCTGGGCAACCCCGCGCAGGTCAGGGAAGAGGCGGAGGAGGCCATCCGTCAAACGCGCGGACGGAAGTTCATCCTGTCTACGGGCTGCGTTGTCCCCGTCATCGCGTCGCATGGGAATTTGGTTGCAGCAAGAGAGAGTGTTGAGAAATGAGTTTAAGAGTCATCTCCGGCGCCGCGAAAGGACGCAAGTTGAAGTCCGTCCCTGGCGACACTACGCGCCCGATCACGGACATGGTGAAGGAGGCGCTGTTCAACATCATCGGCGCGGACGTGGTCGACTCGTCGTGGTGGGACCTGTTCGCAGGGACGGGCGCGGTGGGAATCGAAGCCCTGAGCCGCGGCGCGTCGTTCGTCCGCTTCACGGACTTGAACCGCGCGCCCATCGAGACGATCAAATTCAATTTGGAGCATTGCCGCCTCGCGGAGCGCGCTGAGGTCCGCCGCGCCGATTCGCTGGCCGCGCTGACGCAGCCCGCCGACCGCCAGTTCCAAAATATCTACGTCGCCCCGCCGCAGTACAAGGGAATTTGGGAGCGCGCGCTGTTGACGCTCGACGAAAATCCGAGCTGGCTGACGGAGGACGCGTGGGTGATGGCGCAGATCGCCCCGCGCGAATACAAGGATTTGGAGCTGCAGAACTTGGTACAATTCGATGAAAGAAAATACAGCAACACATTGTTGGCGTTTTACGAGTTGCAAGAAAAATAATTCGGCCACGAATTACGCGAATTTCACGAATTTTATTATTCGCGTTCATTCGCGAAATTCGCGGCAAAATGGAGCTGCTTCATGACCCGCGTAAAGATTTTACTCTTCGCCACCCTGCGCGAACGCGTGGGCGGCGCAAAATTTATCGAGTTGAGCCTGCCCAACGGCGCGACCGTCCAGGCGCTCAAGACGCAGGTCGCGCGCGAATTCCCCGCGCTGGCGGAGAACATGAAATCAGCGCTGACGACCGTCAACCGCGAGTTCGCGTTCGACGAGGCCATCCTGCCCGAGGGCGCGGAACTGGCGATGTTTCCGCCTGTGAGCGGGGGATAATTGGAGATTGGTAATTGGTAATTGAGCGCTTGCCTATGATCCGATCCCCTAAATATCGCTTATCATGTAACCACACGACCATGAGACCGCCCGACCATCCGACTATTTTTGAAATCACCGAAGACGAACTCGATCTGGACGCGCTGCTCGACGCGATCACGCTTCCGTCCACGGGCGCGGCGGCGATCTTTACGGGCATGGTGCGCGGCGTCACTTCGCGCGGCGAGGCGCACGAGACCGTCTATCTCGAATACGAGGCCTACAAACCGATGGCCGAAGCGAAGATGAAACAGGTCGCGGACGAGATCCGCGCGCGTTGGCCGACCATCGAGGGTATCGCCGTCGTCCAGCGCGTCGGGCGGTTGTACCCGCGCACGCCCACGGTGCTGATCGCCGTCACCGCCGCGCACCGCGACACGGGAGTCTTCGACGCGGCGCGGTACGGGATCGACCGCCTTAAAGAGATCGTCCCCGTCTGGAAGAAGGAAGTCGGTCCGAACGGAGAGGAATGGGTCGAGGGCGATTACATCCCGAAAGCAGGAGAGTAAAACCTGTATACGGATTTTTTAATACCGTACATGGAGCATGACAGATTGAATTTTCATCGCGAATACAGCGAATTGGCGAATTTCGCGAACGGATTTAAAAATAATTCATGACATTCGCTTCATTCGCGACATTCGCGTTGAGGAAACGCGCATAGAGAAGTCTTTTTGTTTTCCTCAGGCGTGACGCGCTGCGGAAACGAGGGTTATATGCTACAAAGGCGGCCTCGGGCTGTCTTTTTGAAATCATTGGAGGCTTCATGGAAAAAATCGTCATCACAGGCATGGGGACGGTCAACCCGCTGGGGTTGTCCGTCGCGGAGTCGTGGCAAGCCGCGGTCAACGGCGTTTCGGGCGTCGGTCCCATCACGCAGTTCGACGCGACCGAATACCTCGTCAAGATCGCCTGCGAAGCGAGAAATTTCAATCCCGAAAATTACATGGACGCGCGGGAGGCGCGTCGCCGCGACCGTTTCGAGCAGCTGGCGGCCGCGGCCGTCAAAGAGGCCGTGGAGCAATCGTCCCTGCGCGTGACCGAGGAGAACTCGCCACGCATCGGCGTGGTCATCTCCGCCGCCATCGGCGGGCTTAAGTCGCTGGAGGAAGTCATCTTCACCGTGCGCGACGTGGGACCGCGCCGCGTCAGCCCGTTCGCCATCCCGATGCTGATGCCGAACGGCGCTTCGGGACTCGTCGCCATTGATTACGGGATCACAGGCCCGTGCATCTCCGTCGCCTCGGCCTGCGCTTCGGGCGCGGACGGGATCGGAACCGCGTGGATGATGCTCCGCAACGGGACGATTGACGTCGCCATCGCGGGCGCGTCGGAGGCTCCCATCTGCCGCGCGGGCGTGGCCGCCTTCGACCGCGTCGGCGCCATGTCGCGCCGCAACGACGACTACTCGATGACGCCGCAGCCCTTCGACAAAAACCGCGACGGGTTGGTGATGGGCGAGGGCGCGGCCGTCCTGGTGATGGAGACCGAATCGCACGCCAGGGCGCGCGGCGCGGCGATCCTGGCCGAACTGGCGGGCTACGCCTCCACCGCCGACGCGTTCCACATCACCGCGCCGCACGAGGAGGGCGCGGGCGGCGCGGCCGCCATCCTCCACGCGCTGAACTCGGCGGGCGTCAACGCGGACGAGGTCGGCTACATCTCCGCGCACGGGACGGGGACTCAACTCAACGACCTGTCCGAGACGAAGGCCGTCAAAAACGCGTTCGGCGCGCAGGCCTACAAAGTCCCCATATCGTCCACCAAATCCATGACGGGACATTGCATGGGCGCGACGGGCGCCATCGAAGCCGTCTTCTGCGTGCAGGCCGTGCGCGAGGGACTGCTCCCGCCGACCATCCACTACGAAACGCCCGACCCCGACTGCGACCTCGATTACATCCCAAACCAGGCGCGCGAGGCGAAGATCAACGTCGCCATCAGCAACGCCTTCGGGTTTGGCGGACATAACGCGGTGTTGGTGATTCGCAAATACGAGTGATCAGTTATCAGTTATCAGTGAAAGCCTCGCGGAGGAATTCGCGGGGCTTTTTCATCCTTCATAATTCATCCTTCATCCTTTCCCGCGCGGTAAAATAGACGCATGATCTCCCCCGACCTCCCTTTCGTTGACCTCCACCGTCACCTCGACGGGAACGTGCGCCTGCAAACCGTCCTCGACCTCGGGCGCAAACACAACATCCCCCTCCCCGCGTGGGATGTGGAGTCGCTCCGTCCGCACGTCCAGATCACGGAGCCGAAGCCCACCATCATGGACTTCATCGCCAAATTCCGCTGGCCGATGGCCGTCCTCGCGGACTACGATGCCTGCCGCCGCATCGCGTACGAAAACGTCGAAGACGCGAAAAACGAGGGGATAGACTACATCGAACTGCGCTTCAGCCCGATGTTCATGGCCGAGGCCCACAACCTGAATCCCGACGGCGTGACCGAGGCGGTCGTGGACGGGACGCGGGCGGGCGCGCGTGACTTCGGCGTGCGCGCCAACCTGATCGGGATCATCAGTCGGACGTTCGGTCCCGAAGCCGCCTCCCGCGAACTGGACGCGCTCCTCGCCCAGCGCGAAGGCATCGTCGCCCTCGACCTCGCCGGGGACGAGGTCAACTTCCCGGGCGGACTCTTCCTCGAACATTTCCGCCGCGCGCTCGACGCGGGCTGGCAGTTCACCGTCCACGCGGGCGAAGCGGACGGCGCGCACAGCGTCTGGCAGGCGCTCCGCGAGCTGGGGACGAAACGTCTCGGCCACGCCATCCGCGCCGTGGACGACCCGTCCCTGCTGGATTACATGGCGGAAAATAAAATCGGCGTGGAAAACAACCTCACCAGCAACGTGCAGACCAGCTGCGTCCCCGATTACGAAAGTCACCCGCTGAAAACCTTCCTCGAGCGCGGCATCCTCGCCACCATCAACACCGACGACCCCGGCATCTCTGGCATTGACCTGCCCTACGAGTTCAACGTCGCCGCGCCGAAAGCGGGATTGAGCGACGCGCAGATCCGCCAGGCGCAGGAGAACGCGTTGAAGATCGCGTTTTTGTCGGAGGAAGAAAAAACGGCGTTGCTGAAACGAAAGATGGAATCCTGAAGTTCTACTTCAGGATTGACCTGTTTATTCCGAAAGTAGAACTTTCGGATTCCCTACCTGCGCAAGACGATTATTTCCATCCATACTCCCCCCTCAACGGCACAAACGCCACGCCGAGACTTGACTTGCGTTTGAATTCCTCGTTCTCTTTTCGCCAGATCTCCAATTCCTGATAACCGAGTCCCCCGACAGGGAGGACGAGCCGCCCACCCGCCGCGAGTTGATCGAGCAACATCTGCGGCGCGGACGGGGCCGCGGCGGTGACGAGAATCCCGTCGTAGGGCGCGGCCGCCGTCCAGCCGAGGGAACCGTCCGCGAGATGACTGTGGACGTTGGCGCATCCCAACTCGCTCAGAGTCCTTTCCGCCTGCGCGAATAGTTCGGGGACGATCTCCACCGTGTGGACTTCCGCCGCGAGCCGCGACAAGATCGCGGCCTGATAACCCGACCCCGTCCCCACTTCGAGGACGCGTTCGCGGCCCGTCAACTCCAGCAGATGGGTCATCAAAGCGACGATGTACGGCTGCGAGATGGTCTGTTCGTGACCGATCGGGAGCGGTCCGTCCGCGTAGGAGCGCTGACGATATTCCTCGGGGACGAACAAATGCCGCGGCACGGACTCGAACGCGGCCAGCAGGCGCGGGTCGCGCAATCCACGCGCCGCGATCTGGCGCCGCGTCATTTCTTTTCGATCTGATTCGTATGCGTCCATCGGATTAGGACTCCAGAAGTTCTACTTCTGGATTATAGCAATTATCTGCAAGCGGAACTTGCAGAATCCGAATGAAGAACTCCGCGCCCGATTAGTTATGGTACACTTGTTCTATTATGGCATCCATTGTCGCAATTGATATCGAAACCACAGGTTTGGACAAGGACCGCGACGCGATCATCGAGATCGGCGCGGTGCGTTTTAACGGCAAACGCGTGGAAGACGAATTTTCCACGCTGGTCAACCCCGGCAAGCATATTCCCGAATTCATCACCGGCTTGACCGGCATTGACGATTCGATGGTGCGGGGGGCGCCGCGGCTGAACGGCATCGTCCATGAACTGGCGGCCTTCGTGGGGGACGCGCCCGTGATCGGGCACAACATCCGCTTCGACCTGGGATTTTTGCAAAAAGCGAACGCGCTCAACCTGAACCGCGTCATTGACACGTACGCGCTGGCCTCGGTGTTGATGCCCGCCGCGAGCCGATACAACCTGGGCGCGCTCGGCCAGCAGTTGGGAATCCTGCTCCCCGCCACGCACCGCGCCCTGGACGACGCGCGCGTCACGCACGCGGTCTACGAGCGCCTGGCGGAGATGGCGCGGGCGCTCCCGCTGGAAACGCTGGAGGAGATCGTCCATCACGGCGAGCCGATTGACTGGGACGGCGGATACTTCTTCGAGCAGGTCCTGCGGGCGCGGGCGAAAGAAGGAGTGAAGGCGAAAAAAGCGAGGGGACAGGAACAAGATTTCACGGATGAGTCGAACGAGGGGAAATTCCCCCCGTTGAAAAAAGTCGGGGATACAGTCATCCCGCTCGACGACGAGGAAGTCGCCTCGGTCCTCGAATACGGCGGGCCGTTTTCGCAATACTTCGAAAGCTACGAACACCGTCCCGAACAGGTGGCGATGCTGAAGTCGGTGACGAACGCGCTTTCGTACGGACGTCACATGCTGATCGAAGCGCCGACCGGCGTCGGGAAAAGTTTCGCGTACCTCGTCCCGGCCGCGTACTTCGCGGCGCAAAACAACACGCGCGTCGTCGTCTCGACGAACACCATCAATTTGCAAGACCAGTTGATCAAGAAGGACATCCCCGCGCTGAAGGAGGCGCTGGGACTGGACCTGCGCGCGGCTGTGCTGAAAGGCCGCGCCAATTACCTCTGCCCGCGGCGTTTACAGAACATGCGTCACTTCGGTCCCAACAACGCGGACGAAATGCGCGTGCTCGCCAAAGTGTTGGTGTGGCGACTCGAAAACCAGAGCGGCGACCGCAACGAGTTGAATCTCACGGGCCCCGCCGAACGCGACGCGTGGGCGAAACTTTCGGCGGACGACGACGCCTGCACGACGGAGACCTGCATGGCGCGCATGCACGGGGTCTGTCCCTTCCACCGCGCCAAGACCGCCGCGCAGAACGCGCACCTCCTCGTCGTCAACCACGCCCTGCTGCTCTCGGACGTGGCGACGGGCAGCAAAGTCCTGCCCGAATACGATTACCTGATCGTGGACGAAGCCCACCACCTCGAAGGCGCGACGACAAGCGCGCTGTCGTTCAAACTCACGCAGTTCGACATGCAGCGGATGTTGAAGGAGATCGGCAACCAAAGTTCGGGTCTGCTGAACCGACTGAGCGGCGCGGTCGGCGCGTCCCTCCGGTCGTCCGACCAGGCCGCGTTCGGCCAAATGATCGAGCGCGCCGTCAGCCAGTCGTTCCGACTCGAGCAGTTCAATCGGGAATTCTTCAACACGTTGACCGAGTTCGCCGCGCTCTTAAGGGAGGGCCAGCCGCAGTCCAATTACGCCTGGCAGGCGCGCATCCTGCCCGCCACGCGCAAACTGTCCGAGTGGGAGGAAGTCGAGATGATGTGGGGGCAGATGAGCGAGACGTGGCGTCACCTGCTCGAGACGCTGGGGAAACTCTACAAGGCCGCGGCCGACCTGTTTTCGGACGGGAACGAGGAAGTGGAAGCGCCGATGGGCGACCTGAGCAACGTCCTGCGCCGCATGACCGAGGCGCACAACAACCTCACGGGCCTCATCCTTGACCCTTCGGCGGCCACCGTTTACTGGATCGAGATCAACCCCAAAGGCGACCGCCTCGCGCTGAACGCCGCGCCGCTGCACGTGGGGAATCTGATCACCGAGCATATCTGGAACCCGAAGAACGCGGTCGTGCTGACCTCCGCCACGCTGACGACGCACGGCGAATTCACCTATTTGAGAAACCGCCTCGGCGCGGAGATGGCCGACGAACTCGCGCTGGGCAGTCCCTTCGACTACGAAAGTTCCACCCTGCTCTACATCGGCAACGACATGCCCGAACCGAATCAGCCCAACTATGAGCAGGCGCTCAACCGCGCCATCGCCAGCGCCGCCATCGCCATCGGCGGACGGATGCTGGTCCTGTTCACGTCCTACGCGGCGTTGAAGCGCGCCGCGCAGGGAATCGCCGCGCCGCTGGGACGCGAAAATATCTCCGTGCTGGAACAGGGCGAGGGCGCGTCGGCGAACACGCTGCTCGAGTCGTTCAAGTCCACGGAGCGGGCGGTGTTGCTGGGAACCAAATCGTTCTGGGAGGGCGTGGACGTGCCAGGCGAGGCGCTCTCGGCGGTGGTCATCACCAAACTGCCCTTCGACGTGCCGACTGATCCGCTGATCGCGGCGCGCTCGGAGACCTACGAAGACCCCTTCAACGAATATTACCTGCCCGAAGCCATCCTGAAATTCCGCCAGGGATTCGGACGGTTGATCCGCACGCAATCCGACCGCGGCGTGGTGGTCATTTTGGACAAGCGCGTGATGACGAAACAATACGGGCGGCTGTTTCTGGGGTCCCTGCCTCAATGTACAGTGCGGACCGCGAGCGTGGCAAATTTGCCGAGAGAGGCGGCCAAGTGGCTGGGAGTGTGAAAGTCTCCGTGTCCCAATCAGGCGGTTAGAGAGTATTTTTTAATTCTTTTTTGTACACGGATTTGACGGATTGCGCGGACAAACACGGATTTTTTCTTCAGATTTTTCCGTGAAATCCGCGCCATCCGCGTCCGAACGGGGAAACCAGATCACTTCATCGAACGAAGAACCTCAACCAGCGCGCGCAGGCCCAGCGCGTACGAATTCCAACCAAAGCCGACGATCTTTCCCTTGCAAACTGCGGAGATCATCGAGACGCGGCGGAACTCTTCGCGCGCGTACACGTTGGACAGATGCACTTCGACGACGGGGATTTGGATCGCGCTGACCGCGTCGCGCAACGCGATGGATGTGTGAGTATACCCTCCGGGGTTGAAGACCACGCCGTCCGCCCAGGAGCGCGCCTCGTGCAGGGCGTCTATCAATGCGCCCTCGTGGTTCGATTGCAGGCAGGTCACATCGGCGCCCAACTCCCTCCCCAGCGCGGTCAATTTCGCGTTGATATCGTCGAGCGTCATCGAGCCGTAGACTTCGGGCTCGCGCGTCCCAAGCAGATTTAAGTTCGGTCCATGCAGGATGAGAATTTTCATCGTCGGGCCTCCTCGTCAATCACCTCTTCCAAATTCGTCACGTCCACCAATTCGACTTTTCCATTTTGCGCGGGCAGCGCAAAACGGATGGACTTCGCGCTCCTCTTCTTGTCCACGCGCATGGATTTGACGATTTCCCCGCGCGATAAATTTTCTGGGATGCGCGTCGGCAAATTTAATTTCTCCAAAACCGATTCAAGCGCCTCGACCACGCCCGTGCCTGCCAGCCCGACCCGGGCGGAATACCTCGCCTCGACCGCCATCCCGACCGCCACCGCCTCCCCGTGCCGCAGGCGGAACCCGCTGACCAGTTCCACCGCGTGACCGACGGTATGTCCAAAGTTCAGCGCGGCGCGGAATCCCTTTTCGTATGGGTCTTCTTCGATGACGCGGATCTTCACCGCGGCCGCGCGCTTGACGATCTCCTCCACATTTTCGCGCGCCCAGTCCAATCCGCGCGAACACATCCCGAACAATTCGGGATCGGCGATGACGCCGTGCTTGACGACCTCCGCCATGCCGGAGCGGAACTCGTCGTCGGACAAAGTGGACAGGAAAGACGGGGCGGCGAAAACCGCCTGGGGCGGGTGAAACGCGCCGATCAGGTTTTTCCCCTCGGGCAGGTCGAAGCCGGTTTTGCCGCCCAGCGACGCGTCCGCCATCGCAAGCAAAGTGGTCGGGATGCAGATCCAGCGGACGCCGCGCATGTACGTCGCGGCCGCGAATCCCGTCAGGTCGGCGATCACGCCGCCGCCGAGCGCGGCGACGACGCTCCCGCGGTCCAGTCCCGCTTCGAGGAACGCGCGCCAGACGCGCTGGATCGTGTCGAGATTCTTGTGCGTCTCGCCCGCCGGAAGGATCAACGACGGGACGTCCCGCCCGAGCGCGCCCTGAATTCTTTCAAGATGAAACCTCGCCACATTCTCGTCGGTGACGATGAAATCGCACCTGGGCAAATCGGCAATTTGTCCGACGAAAACGTCGTACTCGCCCATCGCCGAGAGACGATGCCGCCCGAACAGGATCTGCGCCTGCCGCGCGCTTTGCCCGGCGCTTTGTCCGTCCACGCTGAGTTTCATAGGAAAAGATTCGTAATGCGCTTTCCGCTTTTCAAGCAGGGATTTGAGTTTGCTTTCCAGGCCGCCTGCCAGCAAAGGACGGTCGTCTGCGCCGTCCAGCCGTTCCAGCAAAGTTTGCAATTCCGCCGCGAGCAGGAGGATCTTCCCGTGCGCTTCGGCGAAGTTGCGATTTTCTTCCCGCAACAACGCGCCGCCTCCCAAAGCGACGACGCTTTCAGCCGCCGACGAGAGACTTTTCAACGCCTGCGTTTCCAAATCACGGAAGGCGGCCTCGCCTTGCGTCTCCATGATCTGCGGGACGGATTTTCCAGCGCGCGCCTCGACGACTTTATCCAGGTCAATAAACGACAGTTTTAGATTTTCGGCGACGATTTTTCCGATGGTAGATTTACCAGAGCCGGAGGGACCGTAGAGGAAGAGTTGCATGGGAGGATGTTTACCCGTTGAAAGAGGCGGCAGTTTACGCATCCCAAAACACATGCGAGACGTTATCCATCGGCAGATCGTCAAGAGTCGCTTTTCGCAGGGACTCGAAACGCGGCGTCATTTCGTCGAGCGAGTCGCCGCCGAGTTTTTCGATCAGCGCGTCCGCGAGGACGAAGGCGGTCATCGCTTCGAGGATCGGGACGGCGCGCGGCACGGGACAAAAATCGGAGCGCTCGTATTGGGTGGGCGCGTTTTCGCCGGAGGCAAGGTCAACGGTTTGCTGGGGGACGAGCGTGGTCGCGATCGGCTTCATCGCCGCGCGGAGGAGGATGGGTTGGCCGTTGGAGATCCCGCCTTCGATCCCGCCCGCGCGGTTGGTCGAGCGGGAAAGGTTGGAAGGTTGAAGGTCTGAAGTCGAAGGTTTAAGGTTGATAGGGTCGTGCGCTTCGGTTCCCAATCGCTTCGCGTTTTCAAACGCGTCGCCGACCTCCACGCCCTTGATCGCCTGCACAGACATGACCGCCAGCGCGAGCCTGGCTTCGAGACGTTTGTCCCACTGGACAAAACTACCGAGGCCCACTGGCACATTCAACGCGACGATCTCCAGAACGCCGCCGAGGGTGTTTTTATCGCGGATCGTCTTCTCGATCTCGACGCGCATCCGCTTGGCGGATTCTTCGACGGGGCAGCGCACGTCCGATTCTTCGGCGCGGGCGAAGCGTTCCGCGTAGGGCATGTCGCCGAACTCCGCCGCGACCCCGCCGATGGAGGCGACGTACCCGCCGACGACAATCCCGAACCGGGCGAGGAAATGTTTGCAGACCGCGCCCGCCGCGACGCGCATCGCGGTCTCGCGAGCCGAGGCGCGCTCCAGCGCGGGACGGAGGTCGCGGTATCCGTATTTGACCGCGCCCGTCAAGTCGGCGTGACCGGGCCGAGGGGCGGTCATCGGCTCGATTTCCCTGCCCTTCCATTTGACATGGTCGGCGTTTTCGACCAGCAGGGCGATCGGCGCGCCGGTCGTCTCGCCCGCCAAGACGCCAGCGAGAATGCGGACCGTATCTTTTTCGATCTTCATGCGTCCGCCCGAGCCGTATCCCTTTTGACGGCGAGCGAGTTCGGCGTTGACGATCTCCGGCGCGAGGGGAAGTCCCGCGGGCATTCCGTCGAGGATGACGGTCAGCGCGGGACCGTGGGATTCGCCAGCGGTCAGGAAGCGAAGCGGCATTTCAGTCTCCATCGTTCCGCGCCTGGTCTTCGACGGCGCGGCGTAAAATATCGCGCGGCGGGTTGCAGCCCGTCCAGATCTCAAAGGCGAGCGCGGCCTGCTCGATCAACATGCCGAGACCGGTCGCGGCGAACAGTCCCTGCGCGCGCGCCGCGCGGACGAACGCGGTCTCGCGCGGGTTGTAGACCAGATCATAAACCAAAAGAGTCGAAGGCAGGGACAAATTTTCGGGCAAAGGCGAGCGCTCGACGCGCGGAAACATGCCCACAAGAGTCGCGTTCACCAGAAGGGTGAAATCGGAAAACCGAAAATCGGCGGCTGGGAAACCGGCGACCCATAACTTGCGATCGGCGAAGGCGGACGCGAGCTGGCGCGCCTGCCCGCTCCGACGGGCGGCGACTGTGACGTCCCAGCCCTCGGCGAGCAAAGCGTGGACGACCGCGCGCGCGGCGCCTCCCGCGCCAAGCACGAGCGCCGATCTCCGACTCCCGGCTGGAAATTGCCCGGCGGGAAATTGACGGAGGTCGGCGAGAAAGCCCGGCGCGTCCGTGTTTTCGCCGGTCAGTTTGCCGCCGCGAAGACAGATCGTGTTCACCGCGCCGATCGCGCGCGCGGTGGGAGTCAAGTCGTCGAGCAGGGGGATCACATTCTGCTTATGCGGGACGGTGACGTTGAGTCCGTGAAGCTCGCCGGAGCGGACGCGGCGGAGCAGGTCGGGCAAACCCCGCGCGTCGTCGGGAGGAAGCGGGAAGAGGGCGTAGTCGCCGTCCAGGCCGCAGGCATCCAACGCCGCGGCGTGGATCCGGGGCGAAAGCGAATGGTCGAGGGGAAAGCCGGTCAAACCCAGGCGGAATGGACCGGCCGCGCGCGGAGCCGATGTCATGCCAGGCCGCCAAGAACGTCGAAAAAATCTGGGAAGGTTTTTGAGACGCAGGAGGGATTTTCGATGGTCACGCCGTCGACGCGCAGGCCGACGAGCGAGAAAGCCATCGCGACGCGGTGGTCGTTGTAGGTTTGGATGCGCGCGGGCTGGAATTTTTTGCACGGGTGGATGGTCATGCCGTCGGCGTGTTCTTCGACCTGGACGCCGAGCCGGGCGAGTTCGACGCAGGCGGCGTGGACGCGGTCCGATTCTTTGACGCGCGCCGAGGCGATGCCGCGGATGCGCGTGGACGATTCCGCAAAGGGCGCGACAGCCGCGAGGGTCAGCGCGGCGTCGGGGATGTCGCGCATGTCAACGTCAACGCCGACGAGGGGCGCGGCGCGGTGGACGCTGATCGAGTCGCCCGATTCCATCACGACGCAGCCCATTTTTTGGAGGACGTCGAGGAAGCCGATGTCGCCCTGCACGGAGCGGCGCGAGATGTTTTCGACGCGGACGGTCCCGCCGCAGATGGCAGGCGCGGCGAAAAAGTAGGACGCGGCGGAGGTGTCGGATTCGATGGGGTAGGTAGGGATTGGGGATAGGTGGTCGGTGATTGGTGATTGGTAATTGGTAATTGGAGATTGGTCTCGCGAGAATGCTTCGCGATAGTTGGCGGTTGGGACGGAGAAGGAGCGGCAGCCGTCGCGTTGGACGCGGATGCCAAAGTCTTGCATGATGGAAAGGGTCATGTCCACGTAGGGCTTGGAGTTGAGTTCGGTGGTCAGGACGATCTCGACGGGCGTTCGAGCGTACGGCGCGACCATGAGCAAGGCGGAGAGGAATTGACTCGATATGTCGCCAGCAATTTCAGTCTTTCCGCCGCGCAGACCGTTGGCGATGATCTTCACGGGGGGACAGATGGAAGGGCGAAAGATGAAAGAGGAAAGAGGCGCAGTTAAAGGTTCAATGACCGCTCCGAGTTGAGTTAACGAGTCCACCAGGTCGCCGATGGGACGTTCGCGCATCCGCGCGTCGCCATCGAGGATGTATTCGCCGTGACCGAGGGTGAGAAGCGCGGAGAGAAACCTGGCCGCGGTGCCGGCGTTGCCGATAAACAATTCCGCACGGGACGCGGGGATCTTTCCGCCCCCGCCGACGACGGTCATTTCGCGATTCGCTTCGTCGAGTTGAACGTCGAAGCCGAGGGTTTGCAGGGCTTGGGCAAAGTAACGCGAGTCGTCGGAGAATAACGCGTTGGTCAGGCGCGTGGTCCCGTCCGCGAGCGCGGCGACGAGTAGGGCGCGGTTGGTCAGCGATTTGGAGCCGGGCACGCGGACGGAGGCGTTGAGGGGATGGCCAATGGGCGTTATGCGGAGGGAGGAGGACATACCAGTTATCAGTTATCAGTGGCAGTGAGGACTTGATGGGAGGAGCGGGATTGGTTCAGGAGGGATTCGAGTTTGGGAAAATCTTCGGAGGCAAGCGCCGATTCGATCTCAGCCAGTTGGGTTTGGAATTTGCGCAAAGCCTCGAGCGTATTTTGGCGATTGGTCTGCAAGACGCCCAGCATCATCGAGGAGTGAGTTTCCGCCAGCCTGGCTGTGGATCTGAAACCGGGTCCGATGAATGGAGCCGCGTCCTGCGGGACGGACAACGTCAGCGCGGAGGAAAGCAGGAAGGGCAAATGACTGGTCGCCGCGAGGAGGCGGTCGTGTTCGTCCGCATCGAGGATCTCCGCGCGCGCACCCAGCGCCTCGACGACCTGGCGCGCGGCGGACAAAGCGCGCGGCAAGGTACGCGGCAGCGGCGTCAGCAGGAAAGGCGCGCCGCGATATAGATTTGCTTCGGCGTTGACCAACGAGAGTTTTTCCCTGCCGCAGAGAGGATGTCCGCCGATGGAGTCGAATCGCTCGGGCAAGCGCGACATGGCGTTGACGATGTCCTTTTTCGTCGAGCCGAGATCCATGAGGATGCAGGGATTCGGCATAAGCGCGGGCAGGTCTTCGAGCAGGGATAAAATCGCGGGGACCGGCGCGGCCAGGATGACGAGATCCGCGTGAGGCAGCAGGTTGGCGGGGAGGCTGTCGGCGCGGTCAACGACGCGGGAGGAGAGAGCCAGTTCGAGGGTGGGACGATGCGGGTCAATCCCGAACAGCGCGGCGCATTTTCCGCGCAGTCCCAGCGCCAGCGAGCCGCCCATCAAGCCCAATCCGACGACGGCAATTTTGGCTTCGGAGAGTTTAAAGTCAGGCGTGGACATGCTTCACGGGAGCCAGCCTGCGTCCCACCGCCTCGGCGACGGCGCGCGCCTGGTTCACCATTTTCGCGAACGCCTCGGGCGTAAGCGACTGCCGTCCGTCGGAGATGGCGTTGGCGGGATCGTGATGCACCTCGACGATGAGTCCGTCCGCTCCGGCGGCGATGGCGGCGCGGGCGACAGAGGCGACATAGTCCGCTTCGCCCGTGGAATGAGACGGGTCGAGGATGACGGGCAGGTGAGTCAATTTTTTCAGGACGGGAATGGCGTTGATGTCGGTGGTGTTGCGCGTGGCGGTCTCGAACGTCCGAATGCCGCGCTCGCACAGGATGACGCGGTCGTTGCCGCCGCTCAAAATGTATTCGCTCGCCATGAGCATTTCTTCGATGGTGGCGGAGAGGCCGCGCTTGAACAACACCGGCGTCTGCGTCTCACCGACGGCGCGCAGCAGGTTGAAGTTCTGCATGTTGCGCGCGCCGATCTGGAACACGTCCACGTATTTCTCCATCAGCGCCACTTGCGAGACCGCCATGACTTCAGCCACGATGGGCATGCCGGTCAGCGCGCGGGCTTCGGCCAGGTATTCGAGACCTTCTTCGCCGAGTCCCTGGAAGGAATACGGCGAGGTGCGCGGTTTGAAGACTCCGCCGCGCAGCGCGTGCGCGCCGGCCTCGCGGACGGCCTGCGCGATCTCGAGGATTTGCGTCCGCGATTCGACCGAGCAGGGGCCCGCGATCACGACGATCTCCTCTCCGCCGATGGCGAATCCGTCCAACGGGAAGACCGAGTCCTGCTCGTGGAATTGGCGCGAGGCGAGTTTGTAGGGTTTGGAAATGCGCTGCACTTCCAGCACGCCGGGGAGGGCTTCGAAGATTTCCTTCGCCACGTAATGTCCATCGCCGACCGCGCCGATGATGGCCTGTTCCACGCCAAAGATGGGATGGGCGACGAGCTGGTTCTTTTCCACCGCGGAAATGACGGCTTCGATCTGTTCTTTCGGGGCGCCGGGGCGCATGACGATCATCATGAGGGTCTCCTGAAAATTGATTGATCGCGCGGACTTAAGTCCGCGGCGATGGACGTTGCAGGTCGGGACGCAGTTGGACCGCGCCGCGCAGATAGACGTGCTGGATCTCGTCCTGCCGCTTTTCGGTGTTCCAGTGGATCAGGACGCGGAGGCACCGCGGCAGTCCGTCCGCGACGGGGATCTCGCGCGCGCACATCATCGGGACGAGGTCCCAGCCCAATTGACGCGCGGCCCGCGCGGGGTAGGCCGAGGCGATGTCGTCCGTGACGGTGAACAGCGCCGAAGCGATGTCGTCCGTCTCGAGATCGGGATTCGACGCGAGGATGGCGAGGAGCAATTCCCGCGTGGCGGAAAGGACGCGCTCCTTGTCGTCCGCCTCGATGGTGGTGGCGCCGCGAACGCCGCGTTGCTGCATGGGTTTCTCCTTGTGCAGGTATAAAAAAAGAGCGAGACCGCATGGTCTCGCTCTTTTCGTGAACGGAAGTGACACTACCCGCTTAAGCGCAACCAACGGCGTCCAAAGTATGGGAGCCGTAAAAGTAGTACGCAAAATAGAAGCGGGAGGTGGTGGACATTGAGCGGTATTCTACGCACAAGGCGCGCAGGCGTCAAGGGCGAATTTGAAATTGCTCATGGCTGGAAGCGAGGGTACGAACCCAGGACGCGCAGGAACGGCGCGAGCGCGCCCAAACGCTCGAGGACTTTCTCGGCGCGCGGATCCTGCGCGGCGCGCTCGAAATCACAGTAGAAAAGATAGTCCCACGGCTTGCCCTGCAAGGGACGCGATTCGATCTTGGTGAGGTTGACGCGCGCCTCGGCGAACAGATTCAACGCGGCCGCCAGCGCGCCCGGGACGTTATTCAACGTGAACACAATGGAGGTCTTCGCTTCGCCCCGCGAAACGACCGGCTCGCGCTGAATGGCGAGGAAGCGCGTATAGTTTTCGGGGTTGTCCTCGATGCCTTCTTCGAGAATCTCCATCCCGTAAATTTCCGCCGCGCGGCGGGAGGCGATCGCGGCGGCGTCGAGCGCGCCCGATTCTTTCAGAGCTTTGACGCTCCCAGCGGTGTCGAATCCGTTTTCGGGTTCGATCCCGTTTCGGCGCAAATAATTGGCGCATTGTCCCAGCGCCTGCGGATGGCTGACGGCTTTCCGAATACGCGCCTTTTCCGCTCCCGAGTTGGCGATCAGGCAGTGACGCACGCGAAGCACATATTCGCCGACAATGAACAGGTCGTTCCGCATCAGCAGGTCGTAGTTCTGGTGGATGCTGCCCGCCAGCGAATTTTCAACGGGGATGATCCCCGCGTCGCACTTTTGGGAATTGATCGCCTCAAAGACCGCCTCGAACGATTCGCACGGGACGGGGTCCGCGCCTCCGTAATGGTCCAGAGCGGCCTGCTCCGAGAACGCGCCGGCCTCGCCTTGAAAAGCGACTCTCATGATCCGCCATCCTTCGCGGACGGCGCGACGGGTTGCGCCTCCGCCCATTCGACGATCTTCCGAAAACCCGCTTCGACGTTTTCATCCGAAGCGGCGATGGTCATGCGGATAAATCCCTCGCCGCATCTGCCGAACGCCGCGCCCGGGACCAGTCCCACGCCCGCTTCTTCGAGCAGGCGTTCGCACATCTCGACGGACGACATCCCCAGGGCGCGCATGTCGAGGAAGAAATAGAACGCGCCCTGCGGAGGGACGACGCGCACGCGCCCGCTCCCCAGTTCGCGCGCCAGCCGCGAGACGAGGGCGCGGCGGCGCGCGTACGCGGCCCGCATCTCCGCCGTGACGGCCTGCATCGCCGGGTCGGTCAACGCGAAGGCCGCGGCTTTCTGGACGAACGGCGCGACGCAGGTGATGGAGTTTTGTCCCGCCTTCAGCGCGTTCTCGATCACGCGCGCGGGCGCGGCGAGGAATCCCACGCGCCAGCCGGTCATCGCGTAAGATTTGGACAGGCTGTTGACGACCAGCGTCCGTGCCTTCGCTCCGTCGAACGCGGCGGCGCTGACGGGCGGCTGGCCGTAATACAGGCTCCCGTACACCTCGTCGCTGACGATCCACAGGTCGTGCGCGTGGGCGAAGGCATGGATTTGCTCCAGGTATTCCCGCGAAGGATACGCGCCGGTCGGGTTGGACGGATAATTCAGCACGATGGCGCGCGTGCGCGGCGTGAGCGCCTTCTCCCACGCGTCGAGCGTCGGGATGAACCCGTTTTCAGCGGGCGCGGGGACGCGGAGCGCGCGTCCGCGCAGCATGACGACCATGTTGGAATGAGTCGCCCACGATGGGTCGGGGATGAGGGCTTCGTCGCCCGGCGAAAGGATGGATTGCATGGCCGCGTAATAGGCGTGGATGCCGCCGTGCGTCACGAGGATTTCGGAGGCGGGGTCGTAGTCCACGCGCTCGTCGCGGCGCAGTTTGAACGCGGCGGCTTCGCGCAAGTCGGGCAGTCCACGCGAGGGCGCGTAGTGCGTCTGTCCGCTTTGCATGGCGCGCAGGGCCGCCTCCACGACGGCGGGCGGCGTGTCGAAGTCGGGATCGCCGACCTGCAAGGGGACGATCCCGCGCCCGTCGGCTTTAAGCGCCAGGATGCGGTCCGCCATCGCGACGGTGGCGGATTGGCGGATAAGTTCGAATTGCGGGTTTGTTTTCATTTTCATCCAACGCGGCGGCGAATCTCCGGGGGTGTCGTAATGCGGTACGCGTATAACACAGATTTTGAAAATTTCCCACGCCTCGCTTGTGCCTTTCCCAAAATTCATGCTATACTCCTTGTATCTGAATTTGCTGGGCGCGGTTTCCGGGTTGGACTTGCAGCCGCGCTCTTTCCACACAGACCAACCTTCAAAGCTCGACTGACAGATTAAGAGAAGGCGACCATGGATAACCAATCAATTTACATTACCGAATTCGATCTCGAACGCTTGAAAAAGCTTCTTTGGGACGCTCAATCCACCGATTACCGGAAAAGCGAATACCTGGAAAAGCTCAAAGTGGAGATCCGACGCGCCACCGTCGTTTCGCCGCGCGACATCCCCAGCGACGTGATCACCATGAATTCGACCGTCGCCCTCCAGGACCTGGACACAGGGGACGAAGAAACCTATACGCTGGTTTTCCCCGAAGATTCCGACCCCGGGCAGGGAAAAGTCTCCATCCTCGCGCCGATCGGGACCGCCATGCTGGGATACAAGGTCGGGGATACTTTCGAGTGGAACGTCCCTGCGGGAAAAAGACGCTTGCAGGTCAAAAAGATACTGTACCAGCCCGAATCTTCCGGCAACTTCGACCTTTAACGCGGCCCGCCCCGAGGATATGAAAGCCGCCTGTCAGAAGACAGGCGGCTCTACGTTATAATCCCGCAACAGACGGTTACTTGACGTGGCTGGAGATGTAGGCAACCGCGTCGCCCACGGTGAAGATCTTCTGGGCGTCTTCATCCGAAATTTCCATCTTGAACGTCTCTTCGAACTCCATGATGAGTTCCACCAGGTCGAGCGAATCCGCGCCCAGGTCCTCGCGGAAGCGGGCTTCGGGCGTCACCTTCGACGGGTCGTCAATGCCCAGCAGGTCAACGATCACTTTTTTGACGTCTTCAAATTTATCAGACATGGTTCCTCCGAATGCTTGAGTTGGCAATTTAGATGGCTGGGATTATACCAGCCCAATTCAAAGACAGGAAACACCCCCCTATGAAAAAAGATACGGAACTGGTAGACAGAAAATCCGATCACATTAAGATCAACCTGGAACGGGACGTCCGCTCCGCGCTGACGACCGGCCTCGAAAACTACCGCTTCGTCCACGAGGCGCTTCCCGAGCTCGACCTCGACCGTGTCGACGCGTCCCTCGACCTGTTCGGCAAGCGGCTGGCCGCGCCCATCCTGGTCAGCTCCATGACCGGCGGGACGGCCAAAGCGAAAACGATCAACCTCCGTCTCGCCGAGGCCGCGCAGGAGGCCCGCGTGGCGATGGGAGTCGGGAGTCAGCGCGCCGCGCTCGAACATCCCGAACAGGCCGCCACATTCCAGGTCCGCCGCGCCGCGCCCGACATCCTGCTGTTCGCCAACCTTGGCGCGGTCCAACTCAACTACGGTTACGCGCTCGACCACTGCCGCCGCGCCGTGGACATGATCCAGGCCGACGCGCTCATCCTGCACCTCAATCCCCTGCAAGAGGCCGTCCAGGCCGGGGGAGACGTGAACTTTGCCGGGCTGGCCGCCAAGATCGAGGCGCTTTGCAAAAAGATCGAAGTCCCCGTGATCGCCAAGGAGGTGGGCTGGGGCATCTCCGCGCGGACGGCGAAACTCCTGGCCGGGTGCGGCGTCGCCGCCATTGACGTGGCCGGCGCGGGCGGCACGAGTTGGTCGCAAGTCGAAATGCACCGCGCTCCCGACGAGTTCAGGCGCGAACTCGCCGCCGCGTTCATCGGCTGGGGCATCCCCACCGCCGAGTCGATTCAGATCGTCCGAAAAGCCGCGCCCGCCATGACCGTCTTCGCGAGCGGCGGCCTCAAAGACGGACTCGACATCGCCAAGTGCCTGGCCCTCGGCGCGACGCTCGGCGGCATGGCAGGCGGGTTCCTCAAAGCCGCGGCCGTCTCTGCCGAAAAGACCCTCGACGCGATGAGACTGACCAAACGCCAGATCGAGGTGGCGATGTTCGCGGCGGGCGCGGGGACATTAGACGAATTGAAAGCCGGGAAACTGCACAAACTGGCGGAAAGAACATACTGTGAAACTCCATAATCGCGCCAAGCTATCGCGCGCCGACTCGACGCGCGAACAAGTCCAATAGCGTTTTTCGAACCACGGATCATCCATGCCCACTCTACGACGACTCACCGGCGCCGCCCTCGCCATCGTCTCCGCGGCCGGCTTCGGGACGCTGGCCATCTTCGGGCGGTTCCTCTACGCCGACGGGGTGGACACCTTCACCCTGCTCTTCCTGCGCTTCACCTTCGCCGCCTCCATCCTGACCTTCATCCTGATTCTGCGCCGCGAGTCCCTCCCCCGCGGACGCGTCCTCGCGCAACTCATCGGCATGGGCGCGCTCGGCTACGCCGGGCAGTCGTTCACCTACCTCTCCGGCATCAAATATGCGTCGGCAGGACTGGTCGCTTTACTGCTCTATCTCTACCCGGCGATCGTCTTCGTCCTTTCGGTCATCTTCCTTAAAGAGAAAACGAACTGGGTCAAAGCGGCCGCGCTGGCGGTTGCCCTGGTCGGCACGGCTCTCACCGTCGGCCCGGCGAGCGGAGAATTTCTCGGCGTCTTCTTCGCGGTGGCATCGGCCCTGATCTATTCGGCGTACATCATCGTCGGCGCGAACGTGATGAAGCAGGTCGGCGCGATCCAATCCTCGCTGGTCATCTTCGCCTCGGCCGCGCTGGTGTATGGGACGTTGACCCTCGTCAACGGCGCGCATTTCCCCGCGAGCGGTTCGGGCTGGTTATCCATGGCTGGGATCGTGATCTTCGCCACCGTCATCCCGGTCACGGCTTTCCTGGCAGGCATCGAACGCATCGGCCCGACCAACGCCTCGCTGCTCTCCACGCTGGAACCCGTCGTCACCGTGCTGCTGGCCGCGTGGCTCTTCGGCGAGCGCCTGGCGCCGATCACGCTGGTCGGCGGCGGGCTGATCCTGGCTGCGGTGATCGTGTTGACGAGAAGCGAGATCGGACAAAGGGAATCAAGAGAATAGCGGAATGCCTCTCATGTTGTATAATCCAAACATGGACAGTCAGAAATTCAACATTCCCCGCAGGAAAATTGCGGATTTTTGTCGCAAATATAACATCCAAAAACCGGCGTTTTTTGGGTCAGTTTTACGCGATGATTTCAAACCAACCAGCGATGTGGATATATTAATTGAATTCAAGAAAGGCTACACGCCAGGCCTCGCTTTCTTTGCCATGCCAGATGAGTTGAGAAAAATTCTTGGACGAAACGTGGATCTATTGACTTATCAAGGGGTCAAAGCCAGCCGAAACCCCATTCGTAAAAAAGCCATTCTCGACTCCGCCAAGGTGTTCTATGTCGCGCGATGATGCATATCTGTACGACATTGTCTGGGACATCATTCAACTCGACTTGCCTCTTCTGGTAAGCGAGTTGGAAAAGATCGTTTCACCCAAATAAATTCCATGAACTTCCTCATCACCGGAGCCGCGGGCTTCCTCGGCTCATCGCTTGCCAACCAACTCGCCCGCGAGGGACATCAGGTGCGCGGACTGGACGACCTTTCCACGGGCGACCCGCAAGCGCTGGCGCCCGACGTCCACTTCACGCGCGGGGACGTGAACGACCGTCCCAAGTTGTGGACGCTCCTCCAGGACGTGGACGTGGTCTACCATCTCGCGGCACGCGTCTCGGTGCAGGAATCCATCCTGTACCCGCGCGACTACAACGCGGTCAACGTCGGCGGGACGGTGGCGCTGATGGAGGCCATCCGCGACGTGGGCGTCAAACGCGTCGTCCTGGCCTCCTCGGGCGCGGTCTACGGCGACATGGGCGAGCAGCCCCTGCGCGAAAACATGGTCCCCAACCCGCGCTCGCCGTACGCCGTCTCCAAGATCGCGGCGGAACATTACGTCCGCACCATCGGGAACCTGTGGGAGATCGAAACCGTCAGCCTGCGGATCTTCAACGCCTACGGCCCCGGGCAGCGCCTGCCGGCCTCGCATCCGCCCGTCGTCCCTCACTATCTCCGCCAGGCGCAGCGCGGCGGGACGCTGATCGCGCACGGCGACGGGACGCAGACCCGCGATTACGTCTATGTGGACGACGCGGTCAGCGCCATGGTGGCCGCGTCCACCGCGCCGAACGTCAACGGGCTGGTGATCAATATCGGTTCGGGGACGGAGACCAGCATCCGCGACCTGATCAAGTCCGCGCTGGAAGCGACGGGCAGCAAAGCCAACGTGGTCTACAACGCGAAAATTTCGGGCGGCGTCTCGCGGATGCGCGCGGACCTGACGCTCGCGCAGGAGAAACTCCGCTTCCAGCCGTCCATCAAATTGGAAGACGGGTTGCGGCTGACGCTGCAAAGGGATTCCAGATTTAAATGATTCGCCGCCAAGAGCGCGAAGGATGCAACAAGCTTCATCGGAAATAAAATTCCCAGCCGTGAATTCCACGAATTGGCGCGAATTTTTCTGATTTTCTACATAGCCTGATATGAAAATAAAAAGGATTCCGCAAGTTTTACTTGCGGCTTTTCCGAAGTAGAACTTCGGGATTCCAAATTTTCATCATTTGAGGCGCCCCCGTTCATGGATACTTTGTGTTTAAAAATGATCCTCTCGCGTAAATTCTACGACCGCCCCACCCTGACCGTCGCGCGTGAATTGATCGGCGCGCGGCTGGTACGGATTTTGGACGGAGTCAAACTGGTCGGCGTCATCACCGAGACGGAGGCGTATATCGGCGAGGAGGATCTCGGCTGTCACGCCAAGGCGGGACGGACGCCGCGCACGCAGGTCATGTATGGCCCGCCGGGGCACGCGTACGTCTACTTCACCTACGGTCATCACTGGATGTTGAACGCGGTGACGGAGAAGGAAGGCTTCCCGGCGGCGGTTCTCATCCGCGCGATCTGGCCCGTCGAGGGCGCGGAGGTCATGTCGGCGCGGCGCGGGGGACGCGACACGTTCGGGCCGGGGAAACTCTGTCAGGCGATGGGGATCGGCAGGGGCGAGAATAACGCCGATTTGGCCGCGCCCGCCTCGGGTCTATGGATCGAAGCGGGGAATCCCGTCCCCGATTCCGCCGTGACGATTAGTCCCCGCGTGGGTTTATATACTGTGCCAGAGCCGTGGAAGTCAAAACCATGGAGATTCTGGATTAAAAATTGGAAAATGGAGAACAGATGATTAGAGAGTAGTCACTGCCCTCTGTTCTCTATTCACTCATCATTGGAGGCAACATGGGTTTACTGGATGGCAAGAACGCATTGATCTTTGGCCTGGCGAACGACAAGTCCATTGCGTGGGGAATCACGCAGGCGTTCCACCGCGAGGGCGCGGCGATCGGGATCAGTTACGCGGGCGAGATGTTGAAGCGGCGCGTCACGCCGTTGGCGGAGCAGGTCGGCTGCCAATGGCTGGAAGAGTGCGACGTGACGAGCGACGAACAGATCGCGGCCGCCGCCGAAAAAGCCGCCGCGCATTTCGGCAAGATTGACGTGCTGGTGCATTCGGTGGCGTTCGCGGGACGGGACGAATTGACGGGGCCGTACTACAACACGAGCCGCGAGGGATTCAAGAACGCGATGGACATTTCGGTCTTCTCGTTCGTCGCGCTGGCGAAGGCGTTCCAGCCGATCCTGAACTCGGGCGCGTCGCTGATCTGCATGACCTATTACGGCTCGGTGAAAGTTGCGCCGCACTACAACGTGATGGGCGTCGCCAAAGCCGCGCTCGAATCGTCCACGCGTTATCTGGCGTACGACTTCGGCCCGCAGAAGGTGCGCGTCAACGCAATCTCGGCGGGACCGATCCGCACGCTGGCCGCGGCGGGCGTGGGCGGATTCCGCGACATGTACAAGCATTTCGCGGACATGTCTCCCATGCGCGAAAACGTGACCATCGAAGACGTGGGCAACGCGGCCGTCTTCCTCGCGTCGGACCTATCGGCGAAGATCACGGGCGACGTGCTATACGTGGACAGCGGGTTCAACATCGTCGGCGTGCAGATGGGGGCGAAGGAAGCCAGTGACCAGTGACCAGTGATCGGTAATCAGTAGTCAGTGGGCGGACAAAGGATCAGGAAAATACAAACAGACACCTCGCGAGCGCGGGGTGTCTATTTCATTGAAAGGAAACGCGCGGCGGGAAATTGTCCGCGACCGCCAGACCGCGCGACTATCGGACTACGCGACCATCAGACCACGCGACTATCGGACTACCCAACTAATGCTGGTACTCCGCGCCGAGGATGTAGTTCTCCAGCCGCTGGATGCGGTCTTCCTTGATGGAGATCATCATCGTCATCACATCGCGCATCGAGACCAGCCCGATCAATTTCTCTCCGTCCTGCACGGGCAGGTGACGGATGCGGTACCTGGTCATCAACTCGAGACACTCCTCCAACGGCTGGCTCGGCCCGACGGTGATCATCTTCCTGGTCATGATCTCTTCGATGGGCGTATTCAACGACGAGCGTCCCATCAGGATGACCTTGCGGCAATAGTCGCGCTCGGTGAAGATGCCGACCATCCGCCCTCCCTCCGTGATCATCACCGCGCCGACGTTGTTTTCCGCCATCAGTTGCAGGGCGCGGTAGACCGTATCCTTGGGCGAGACCACCACCGTCGAAGCGGCGGCGCTTTTCAACAAATCTTTGACCGTGATCATGGCGTAATCCTTTCTAATCGCTGCCTGGATTCCGCAAGTCCCGCTTGCGGACACTTGCCGCAGCCAGAAGTAGAACTTCTGGATTCCAACTTAACAAAGTTAATTACAAGTACACCAATCCATTCTGCCATTCTTCAAATCCGCGTACACCTGTCCCACCGCGCGGCGCACTTCTTCCGACATCGGAAACCCAAACGCAACGATGTTCGGCTGGATCCCGAGCAAATCCACTTGCGGGACGAACTCGCACAGCGACTCGATCAGGAACGTCAGCGGCAGGGTGTGGGTCGTCATCAGGAAGGGGTCGTCCAACTTGTCCGCGTCGATGCGGCGGACCGCGCCAGGCTCCAGGTCCATGTCGGCCGCGTCCACTACCAGCACGCGGGACGCGTCCATCGCGCGGATCTGGTGGACGACATTCTCAGGCGCGGAGCCGCCAACCGTCACGCGCCAACCGTCCAGCGGAGCGTCGCGCAACATCTGCGCCAGCAACACGCCCGCGCCGTCGTCGCCCATCATGCCGTTGCCCACCGCCAGCAAAACGTTCATGCGACCTTCCTCACCATGAGATACATCGCGGACTCCTGCTTGACCGCGTTCAGACACTCGACGAATTCCCGCGTCCAACCCGGACCTTCGGCGGGCGCGGCCTCGAGGAGCGGGAGCAGCATCCCAACATGACTCTGGTTGACCTCGATCTCGCCCCAGCGCAGCGCGCCTTCGAGTTTCGTCCGCGCGGGACCTTCGGGCTGACTCTGCACCCAGGCCGCGAACTCCTCGAGGGGAATTTCCAATCGGCTCGAAAATAAATCCATCACACCGACGTGGTGTCCGACCGCGAGGGTGTAGTAGACGACCTGCTTGGCGTCTTCTGGCACGTCTTCGCGCTGGTTGACGAATTTTGTTCGTAATTGGTAAATGATAATTTTCGGGGTCATGGTTTTGCCAGGTTGTAGAACAAGTCTATAGACTTGTTCTGCTCAGGAAAATTTCCTCGAGCCTGCGCATGATCTCGGCGAGACGCGGGTCGTCCTGTCCGCGCAGATACGCGTCCACTTCGGCGATGGCTTCCTTCGGGCTGCGTTCCTTGACGAGACCGAGGAAGGTGTTGGCGATGTTCCGCCCCGCCCAGTAACCTGCCATGCGGCGGGACTCGCGCTCCACTTCCACGCGCAGTTCGAGCGGGACTTCGGGGAATAGAAGTTGCGAGCGTTCGTCTTCGCCCTGCACGTGATGAACCATCTGCATTTTTTGTTTGAGCAAGCCGAGCGCCACAGCAAACCCGTGGATGGTCGCCAGCGGGGTCGGCGGGCAGCCTGGGATGTACATGTCTATCGGCAGGATCTTGTCCGCGCCGCCCCAGACGCAGTACAGGTCGTGGAAGATTCCGCCCGAGCAGCCGCACGCGCCGTACGCCACACACACTTTGGGATTCGGCGCGGCGTGATAGGCGCGCAGCGCGGGGACGCGCATGGAACGCGTCACCGCGCCCGTGTAGACGAGAACGTCCGCGTGACGAGGCGAGGAGACAACTTTAATTCCGAAGCGTTCGGCGTCGAAGATGGGCGTGATGGCGGCGAAGATCTCGATCTCACAGCCGTTGCAGCCGCCACAGTCCACGCGGTAGACATAGCACGAGCGCTGGATGTCCTTGAGCAGGACGCCCTTCAATTTGTCCGTGGCTTCATCAGGCTGGACGGCAAAGGCGGTGTCGGTCTTGATGTTATAGTCGTCCATCGAACGCCTCCTGAACGATCGGTTTCACGCGCGGAAGATCGGTCTTGCGCCTGCACTCGGGACACATGTGGAGCAGCGCCTTGCGGTCGTCGGCGGACTCGGGGGGCAGTCCCGCTTGGTCGAGCAGGGACAGGACGCGGTCGAGGGACTTGGCCGAAGCGAAGTACGCGCCACACTCGGAGCAGGCGGCCAGCCTGAAGTCCGCGCGGACCGTTAAATCGTCGCGCGAGAACGAGGCGAGTTCGAAGTCGTTGCCGAGATGGATCGCGCCCGTCGGGCAGACTTCCTCGCAGCGCGCGCAGAAAATGCAGCGTCCATAAAAAATGGACCAGGTGCGCGTGCCTGATTCGAGATTCGTCTCCATGTTCAGCGCGTTGGGCGGACAGGCGATGACGCAGGCCGCGCAAGCGATGCACTGGACGGGATCGTACTCGGGCTTACCGCGGAACCCAGGCGCGACGTCCACCTTCACGAAAGGATACGGGACGGTGGCGTCCCCAACTCGCAGGACTTCTTTGATCAATTTCAGCATGGATAACTCCTTGCCTAATTCAAGAGCCTAAACACGACACTTGCACCGCACTGCGTTTGGTGCAGTGCAGGTGAGGGCGCAAAGTACACAAAGGGGAGAGTCTTGCATTCATTGGTTTTCCTTCGTTGCCTTCGTGTCCTTTGTGGTTAAAAACCTTTCAACGGCGAGTCTTTGCGCTCGCGGCTATAGCGTTCCAGTTCCTTGTACGGGATGATGGCGGCTTTTCTCTTGCGGACGTCCACCACGGTGACGCGCTCGGTGCAGGAATAGCACGGGTCAATGCTGGCGACGATGAGCGGCGCGTCGGAGATGGTGTTGTCCCGCAGCATGTAACGGAGCGGCGGCCAGTTGTTGTAACTCGACGCGCGGCAGCGCCAGCGATAGAGTTTCTGGTTGTCGCCCAACATGCTCCAGTGGATGTCTTCGCCGCGCGGCGCTTCGACGTAGCCGAGGGCGAAGGCGTAGGGCTTGTAGTGGAAGCCTTCCACGAGGATGGGACCTTCGGGCATTTCGTCGAGATAGCGCTCGACCATCGAAAGCGACTCGAAAAATTCCTCGGCGCGGACCAGCGTGCGCCCGAGAACGTCGCAACTATCTTTGACGGAAGTCTTCCACGGCACGCGGTCGTACGCGACGTAGGGATGGACGACGCGCATGTCGCGGGCGAATCCCGATCCGCGCAGGGTCGGCCCGACGGGGCTGTAGTCGCGCGCCACGTTCGGCTCGAGGCGTCCGATGCCCGCGGTGCGCTGGACGATGTTCGGCGTGTCGAGCAGCATTGCCACCAGCACGTTGACTTCCTCGCGCAGTTCCTTGCAGTATTGGAGAATTTGTAGACGCGTCTCTTTCAAAATGTCGCGGCGCACGCCGCCGATCAGGTTCATGCCATAGGTCTTGCGCGTGCCGGTCAGCAGTTCGGCCATCTTCATGGATTTTTCGCGCACGCGGAAGAATTGCATGAAGCCCGTGTCGAAGCCGACGAAGTGGCAGGCCAGACCGAGGTTCAGCAGGTGGCTGTGGAGACGTTCCACTTCGAGCAGGATCGTGCGAATGTAATCGGCGCGGGCGGGGACTTCGATCCCCAGCGCGCGCTCGATGGAGTTCGAGTAGGCCACGTTATGGGCGTATCCGCAAATGCCGCAAATGCGGTCGGCGAGGAACGTCACCTGGTCGTAGTTCATGCGCGTCTCGGCCAGTTTCTCCATGCCGCGGTGGACGTAGAAGAGTCGGTAGTCCGCGTCGACGATATGTTCGCCGTCCACGAAGAGGCGGAAGTGACCAGGCTCGTCCGAGGTGATGTGCAGGGGCCCGAGTGGGATCTGCACAATGCCGTCGCCTTCCACGTCAATGAATTCGTAAGTCTCTTTCTCGGTGGTCGGCTCGGGACGATGGCGGTAATCCATCGTGTCCTTGCGGAGCGGATAGAGGTCGGCCGGCCAATCGTCGGGGAGGACGAGGCGGCGTTCGTCGGGCAGGCCGATGGGCCGAATCCCGAACATGTCGCGGATCTCGCGCTCGTACCAGATCGCGGCGGGGACGCGCGGCGCGACGGACGGGAATTCGGGATCGAGCGGCGGGACGAGGGCGCGGATCACCATGTAGCAGTTCTCCGTCCCTTCGGCTTTTTCCTGTTCGTTCCCCTCCACAGACAGAACATAGTACAGCGCGAAATGTCCATTGAGCGGACGCTCGTCGTTCGCGGCGACGACCGAAAGCCAGCCGCCGTGACCGTAATACAGCGACTCCACGACGGAGGGCATGGTGTTGAGATCCACGGTGATCGTCACCTGGTCGGACGCCTGCCAGGATTCCTCCTGCACGGCCAGCCCGAACTGGCTGCGGATCGCGTCCACGTATCTCTGCCCGACTTTGGGTTTGTCCAGTGTTGATAACATCATGCTAATTCTCCTGAGGGAAATGCCGTCCACGAATTTGCCACGAATAAACGAATGGCGACTCTCCAATTCGAGTATTCGTGAATTATTCGTGGATGGTTTCCTGCCAACTTCATGTCAATTCTCTTGTCTTCATCTCGTCATTGCGAGGAGGGCGTTCGTCCCGACGAAGCAATCCCGCGCAGAGGAGGAGATTGCTCACCTGCCCTGGCGGGCGGCGCCAGGGAGAGCGCCTCCTCCCAATGACGGAGCAAGCGGGTTAAGGTACAAGCAACTTCACAATATTCATCACATCCACATTCATCGCGGGTTGTCCAGCCAGCGCGATGGTCGTGGCTTGATTCAGCAGGGCGTTCAACTGCGGCGGGAGATAAACGCCAAGCGCAACGATCAGCAGTCCCAGCGCTGCCAGCGGAGCAAAGCCCCAGATCATCACCTCGCCTTTGTCCATGCCTTCGGGCATCTCGCCGAAGACGGAGGAACTCAGCGCTTTCATGAACGCGGCAAAGATGACCGCCAGCGCCAGCAGGATGAAAATCATCAGCCAGATATGTCCGCTCTGGAAGCCCGCGCCGATGATGGTAAATTTGCTGATGAAGATGTTCAGCGGCGGGACGCCGACCAGCGCCAGCGCGCCGAGCATCAGCGCGAGACTGGTCAACGGGACGGCTTGCAGCATGCCCCTGATCTTGTCCAATTGGCGGGTGTGATATTTCATTAGGATGTTGCCCGTCGTGCAGAACATGAGCGACTTGACGATACTGTGGTTCACGGCCTGCAAGAGCGCGGCCAGGATCCCGACCTGTCCGCCGATGCCGAAGCCGAGGAGGATGAGTCCGATATTCTCCACCGAGGAATAAGCCAGCAGGCGTTTCACATCCTTTTGGGCGAACATGAAGAGCGAGGCGGCGATCACCGAGAGCGCGCCGAAAACGAGGAAGATGACGCGCGGGAGTTCGGGACCCACTCCATAGTCAAGAATGATCGAGAAGCGCAGGACGACGAACAGCGCGCAGTTGAGCAGTACGCCCGAGAGCATCGCGCTGACGGGACTCGGCGCTTCCGAGTGCGCGTCGGGAAGCCAGGCGTGCATGGGGAAAATGCCCGCCTTCGTCCCAAATCCGATCAGCACGAAGACGAAAGCCATCTTGAGCAAAGTCGGGTCGAGGGAGGCGGCGTTCTTGACGATCTCCGTCCACAGGACGGCCGTGCCAGGCGCGGTCAGGAAGTGGACCGCATCGGAGTAGACGAGAACCGTCCCGTAGAGGCCGAAAGCCACGCCCACGGTGCAAATCATCACGTACTTCCACGCGGCTTCGAGCGAGGCGCGATGACCGTAGATGCCGACGAGGAAAGCCGAGCCGAGCGTCGTCGCTTCGACGGCGACCCACATGATGATGATGTTATTGGCGGTGACGACAAGCAACATCGTGAAGAGGAACAGTTCGAACAAACCGTAATACAGGCTGACCTGCGGCTCTTTCAGTTCGCCAACCTGCAAATCGTTGCGGATGTAGCCGATGGAATACAGACCGACGAGGAATCCCACCACGCCGATGATGAGCAGGAAGACGGCCGCCAGCGCGTCGACGTGGAACCAGTCGTTCGCGGCCGTGACCGTCCCCTGCGCGAGGACTCCCTGCACGACGACGATCGTCAGGACGAGCGTCACGGTCACGCTGACGAGGTGGAGGGCTTCCGCCATCCACACGCCCACGCTCCCCGCCCAACGCACGGCGAAAGCCGCCAGCGAAAGGATGAAAGGCGTCAGTAAAAGCCAGATCAATGCGGTTGTATACATATTCTATCCTTTCAGTGACTTCAACTCGATCACGTCCAGGGTGTGCAGGCTCTTGTTGATCTGAACCAGCAGGATGACCATGATGATCACGCCGAAGACCGCGTCGGTGGCGATGCCCACTTCCACGAGTTCGGGCGCGTTATAGGCCAGCAGGGCCAGGGTCAGGTGCGAGCCGTTTTCCATCAAACAGAAACCAAGTACCTGCTTGAGCATGTTCTTCTGGGTCAAAATGCAGAGTTGACCGAAGAAAAAATGCGCGATGGACACCGCCAGCGCGGGTTTAAACTCGACGGCGATCCGCAGTTGCAGGCTGTTGACGACGAGGAACGAGACCACCAGCGACGCGCCCGCCAGCGCGATGGACGCCCACGGTCGGACCGTCGCGGCGGGCTGCCCTTCCATGCTTTTCTCGGCGCGGGCGAGGATGATCGGCACGAGGACGGCCTTCGTCAGAAACGCGGAAGCCGCCCAGTAGTAGAGCGACTCGGCGCCTTCCATCGTGGAGGCCAGCGCGAGGAAGATCAGCACCAGCACGAAGGACTGAATCCCGTATTGGATGGCGGACTGGCGCAGGGTCTTCGCCTCGATCACCAACAACGAGGTGAGGATGAGAAGACCGCTCAGGCTGTTGATCAGGTTGACGTTTTGCATGTTTGGCTCCAATCATCCCATCCAGACCGCGGCGAAGACGCCCGAGACGAGCGTCAGCGCTGCAAGCGTGACCAGCACGAAGGCCATGGCGGGATGGAGCGGCGCGGCGGCGGCAACTTCTTCGGACGGCTGGCCTGCCGCCGCGTTGCTGAAGACCCAGAAGATCCAGGCGAAACTTCCGACCGATTCGAGGATGGCGACGACGACCAGCGCGTACAACCACGGGTTCATCTGCGCGGCCTGGAAGCCGCCCGCGAAAATGCTGAACTTGCTGAAGAAGGCGTTGAGCGGCGGGACGCCCGTCACGACCAGCGCGGCGACGGTGAAGCAGACGCCGATAAGCGGGAGTTTCTTCATCACGCCGCGCAGGTTCGGCAACATGCGCGTCCCTGTGGTGTAGGCCAGCGCGCCCGCCACGAGAAAGAACAGGCTCTTGGCAAAGGCGTGATTGAAGATGTGCATCACCGCGCCGTTGAATGCCAGTTGCGAGCCGAGAATGGAGACCGAAAGACCAAAGAAGATATAAGATAACTGCGTGATGGTGGAATACGCCAGCAGTTTTTTCATGTCCCTTTGTGGGAAGTACATGGCGAATCCATAGACCATCGTGACGATTGCGAGGCTCGCGCCGACGATCCCGATGATCCGCGGGACGCTTCCCGCCGAGACGATGCAGCGGGCGAAGATGTAGACGCCGACCTTGACCATCGAGGCCGCGTGCAGGTACGCGCTGATGGGCGTCGGCGCGGCCATCGCGTCGGGCAGCCAGAAATGGAACGGGAGTTGCGCCGACTTGCCGTAGCCCGCGATCAACACGCCCGCGAAGATGGCGGTCTTCGCGCCGTCGGTGAGCGCGGCCATGTCGCTGAGACGCGTCCCGCCCGTCAACGCGAAGAAGTAGGCGGTGGCGGCGTAGAGTCCCAGCGAGGCGACTTGCGTGGTGATGATGGCTTTCAGCGCGGCCTTGCGCGCCTTTTCGTTGTCGTAGTAGCCGATGAGTCCCCACGAGCAGACGCCCGTCAACTCGAAGAAGACCAGCAGGCCCAACATCGTGGAGGCGAAGACCAGTCCCGCCATCGAGCCGATGAAGAGGAGCAGGAAGAAGTAGAAGCGGCGTTCGACTTCCTTTTCGGGATGCTCGCGGTTTTTGTCCGTGAGATAACCCGTCGAATAGACGACGATGAGGAAGCCGACCAGTCCCAGCGCCGCGCCGATCAACACGGACAGTTTGTCGAGCGTCACGCCATAGATGAGCCACTGGCCGATGTAGAGCAAATCCGCATTCGAGTCCACTTTGCCAGCGGCGGTGAACGCGGCCAGAACGTAGATGCCCGCCGCGCCCGCCAGCAGCGACACGACCGCGCTGAAGGCTTTGATCCAACCGCGCGGCAGGATCAGGGTCAACAGTCCGCCCGCGAAGGGAAGCAGTATACTGACAAGGATCATGGATGTCATGCAGCGCCTCCTTCGCCTACACGTTCGCCAGGTAGAAAACGAACGAGAGCAGGGCCATGCCGAGCGCCATCCACACGACGGCAGGCGCGTTCATAAAGCGCGTGCGCGCCATGGCGTTCTCGAAGATCGCGGCGATGAAGTACCACAGCGCCGCCTTGAGCGGGAAGACGATCAGCGCGAGGATGAAACCGACGATCGAGAGTTCGGTCATCGCGCCGAAGGGGATGAAGAGCGCCATGAAGAGCGCCACCAAAACCAATTGTTTGAGATAGACCGACCACTTCAAAATAGCAAGCGAGCGGCCAGAATATTCCGCGAGAGGGCCTTCCTGTAATTCCTGTTCGGCTTCGCCCAAGTCGAAGGGAAGTTTGCCCATCTCGATGTACGCGGCGAAGGCGAAGGCAGCCAGCCCAAGCACGAAGGCCAGCGAGAACGGGAACGCGCCCGTCGCGACCTCGGTGCTGATCCGCCCCAGGTTGGTCGTCTTCGTCAGCAGCGCCATCACGAAGATGACCAGCAGCAGGATCGGCTCCGCCAGCGCGGAGACCAACAGCTCGCGTCGCGCGCCGATCCCCGCCAGGGACGAGCCAGATTCGAGTCCCGCGACGGCGAGGAAAAATCTCGGGAGCGCGAACAGGTACACGATCAGGATCAAGTCGCCCGCGGCCTCCAGCGGCGAGGCCGTCGTCAGCGCTGGGATGACCATCGCCGCGAGGAACATGCAGGCCAGGTTCACGTACGGCGTCACGCGGAAGATCCAACCCGCCTGCTCCGAGACCACTTCCTGCCGCGTCATCAACTTGCGGATGTCGCGATAATTCTGCATGAGCGGAGGTCCCGTGCGCGAGTGCATCTTGGCGCGCATGACGCGCGCGAAACCCGAATACAGCGGCGCAAGCAGAAGCAGTAGGATCGCCTGCAAAATGCCGATGATGAACAGCGTGAAGGGATTCATGATCCGCTCCCTCCGAATAGCACGACCAACAGGATCGCCAGCGTGATGATGATGTAGAGACAATAGAGTCGGATGTCGCCCATCTGCAAGGTCTGGATCCACTGCCCCGCCGTCTCCACCAACTTCAACGTCGGGCGCGTCACCGCGTTTTCCACGACAGGCTCGGCGCGGCGGACGGATTCGACCGCGGCGTTATAGAAATTCGCGGCCGCGCGATACGGACGTTCGACCAGCGTGCGGACCCAGTACAGCGGGCGGAACGAGACTTTGACAGGCTGGTCGAAACTCGAGGCCCGCACCGACATCACCGCCGCGTACCCGTAGCCGTTCGACCACGGTTCCACATTCGACCTGCGGCTGGCGCGCCACCCCCCGTAGGCGGCCACCACGACAACGGGAACGATCAGCAGCCCGATGAGCAGAATCGCGACGAGCGGCGTCGAGACGACGGAGACGAGCGGACTGCCAGGAAGCATCGTCCAGCCCGCGCTGACCGCGATGAGCGGCTGCTTCGCAAAGCCCGCGGCGACCGCGGCGATGCGCGGCGCGATCCACGGGGCGCCGAGGCCGAGGACGATCGTCCCAAGCGCGAGATAGACGAGACTGACGACCGACGCCGCGGACGGGTCTTTCGCGAAACGCGCCTTCTCGCTGCGCGCGGGACCCGCGAACGCGCCGCCGTACGCCTTGACGTAGACCATCACCGCGAACGCGCCCGCCAGCGCCAGCGACACGGCGAACAGCGGGGCGAAGACGCGCAACGCGAACAGGTCGCTGCCCGCCGCGTTCAACAACGCCTGATAGGTGAACCACTCGCTGACGAAGCCGTTCAACGGCGGGATGGCCGTCACCGCCAGCGCGCCGACGAGGAAGGTCAGCGCGGTCCACGGCATACGGCGGGAGAGTCCGCCCATCAGGTTCAGGTCGCGCGTTCCCGTTTTGTCAATCACCGAACCCGCGCCGAGGAAGAGCAGTCCCTTGAAGAAGGCGTGGTTGAGCATGTGATAGAGCGCGGCCAGGAAGCCCAGCGCCGCCAGAGTCGGGAACGAGAGCGCGAGACCGATCATTCCCAGTCCCACCCCCATCAGAATAATGCCGACGTTCTCCACGCTGGAAAGCGCCAGCAGTCGTTTGATATCTTTTTCTGATAACGCGTAGAACGCGCCGAAGACGGTCGAAAGCGCGCCGAAGGTCAGGACGGTGAAGCCCCACCACAGCGCCGAGCCGCCGAGCAAATCCACGCAGACGCGCAGGATGCCGTAGACGGCGGTCTTCTTCATCACCGAGGCCATCAGCGCGGAGACGTGACTGGGCGCGGCCGCGTACGTGTCGGGCGTCCAAAAATGCAGCGGGACCATGCCCGCTTTCGCGCCGAAGCCGAGAAAAGCCAGTACGAAGACGATGTCTTTCACCGCAGACGGAATGGAAGCGGCGCGAATGCCCGCGAAATCAAACGTGCCAGCCTTCCCGAAGAACAGGAAGAAGGTCACCATGATGAGCGCCGCGCCGATGTGCGCCACGAGGAAATAAATGAAGCCCGTCCGCGCCGATTCCTTTTTGTCGAATTCCCACACCACGAGGAAGTAAGAGGCCAGCGTCATCACTTCCCAGAAGACGAGGAAGTAAAAGGCGTTCGTGACCGTCACCACCACCAGCATGGACGCCATGAACAGGTCGGTGAAGAAACTGACCGAGACGTTGGCGGGCGCGTCGCTGAACGAGTACAGGCTGGTCGCCGCGCCGACGAGGGCGATCAGCGCCACCATCAGCGTGGAAAGCCAGTCCATCTGGAAGGTGAACTCGCCGAAGGGCTGAATCGCGAAAAGCGTCAGGCTGGGAGGCGTCCCCTCGGTCAACGCGAAGACGACGGCGAGGAGCGCGCTCAAAGAGCCGATCAGCCCGAAGAAAGCCGCGACCCCGCGCGAGGTCCGCGGCGAAGCGAAGAGGGAGGCCAGCGCGCCGACGAGGTAGAGAGTCAACGCGAGGACGAAAAATTGGATGGAGGTCATTTCGTCCCTCCTGTCACGCGGGCGGTTTCCTTCATCCGCAGGATCAACTCGTCTGGCAGGCCCGCTTTATCGTCCACGAGATGGATGGCCTTGTGCGGACAGGCCTCGGCGCAGGCGGGGCCGTTTTCGCGGAAGTAGCACAGGTCGCATTTGATCGCCACCGTTTTCTGCCCGATGTTCCACGCCAGCAGGGAGAGTTGCTCCTGGTAACTTTGCTCGCGCAAATACATCGGGTCGGGGTCGAGCGGCGTGTTGAGGAACGCGTACTGGCCGAGGTTGAGTTCCAGCCCAGGGACGGGCGTGCCGCCCGGCAGGATGTTGCCGAACGGACAGGCCAGCGCGCACATCTTGCACCCGATGCACAGGCTCTCGTTCAGCACGATGGAATTTTCCTCGTGCGTGATGGCGTGGACGGGACAGACCAGCGCGCACATGGCGTCTTCGCAGTGACGGCACTGGATGGGCATGATCCCATCGGGCGTGCGCGTCACGTGCAATCGGGGATAGCCCTGCAAGCCCGCGGCGCGGTGCGCCTCGGTGCACGCGGCGATGCAGGCAAAACACCCGACGCACTTTCGGTTGTCTGCAATTACGAAGTGATACATGGGTTGCCCTTCGGTTCGAGTTGCGAAACTCAGCACACGGATTACACGGACAGGAAAGATTTACACGGATTTTTTAAATGCCTCATCCGTGAGATTCCGTCAAATCCGTGTTTATCCGCGTACAAAATATCATTCAAAATAGATTTACAATAAAAGAAACGTTCTGTCATCGGATAGGCGCGGATTTTTGAGTTTCATTCAGTGAACAGGCGCGGGGACGGACGTTTGCGGTGTGTCCGCGATTGTTAACTCCCGTCTCAACAAACGCGGAGAACGTAAAATCAACTGTGCTATACTCAGTTCAAGAAAAGAAAACCTTTAAACACAAAGGGCACGAAGGCAACGAAGTAGGGTTAATGGATGATTTTGGTTCTTTGCTCAAGATCATCAAGCACGATAATCGAAGATAAACCCTCTTGTTGCGCCCTCAATAAACCTTTGTGTACTTTGTGTCCTTCGTGTTTAGGCTCTTAAATTATGTCCCGCGTGTTTTGGCGAAGGCTGCTCGTCACCGCAATTTCACTTGTCGTTGGACTTTCGCTCGCCGAGGGGATTCGACGCCTGTTCTTCCCGCAGTCCAACGGCTGGATTTTATTTTGCCTGCTGGGGATTCTTGCCGCCGCGCTCGGTCTCTTCCTTGACCTTCGGCTGGCCGCGGTTTTCCCCGGGCCTTTCCCTCCCTCCGAAGAAATCCAAACCGACCTGCTCCAACTCAACCGCGAACTCGAAGAGCGCGCCAGCCTCCACCAAAACGAACTGGCGCGCCTGAACGTGGAACTCACCCTCCAAATCGCGCGGCACCAGCAGGCCGAGGATACCGCCCGACTCAGCGAGGAGCGCTTCCGCAACCTGGCCGACAACATCCAGGAGGGACTGTCCATCGTCGAAAATGGGAAAATGGTCTACATGAACGAGCGCGTCTGCGAGATCTTCGGCAAATGTCCCGAAGGCGACCTGCGCCAGCGCGTCCGCGATTTCGCCACCCCCGAAGAAGCCGCCCGAATCAACGCCCTGCTCACGAGAAAATCCCCGCCCGAACTGCAATACTGGATCCGCCGCCCCGACGGAAAACTCCGCTGCATCCGCGAGCATTACTCCACCGTCCGCTCGGAGGAGGGCCGCCGCCTCTTCATCGTCACCTCCGACGTGACCGAGCGGGCGCAGGCCTATCAAAACCTGGAACAGGCCGTTGGCGACCGCACGCGCGAACTTTCCACCGTCCTCGAAATTTCCCAGCGCATCGCCTCCACCCTCGAACTCGAACCGCTCCTCAACCTGATCCTCGACCAGATCGCCTCGATCATCCCGTACAGCGGCGCGGCCATCTATACGCTCGAGGAAAACAGCCGGTTGAAGGTGGCGGCCTATCAGCTTCCCAATCTGCCCCACCTTGCCCCGTCCCTGTCCCTGCCGCTCGAACACGCGGGCCGGTTCCGTCCCGTCGTCACAGAGAAGCGGGTGATCATCATCGAAGACGTGCGCGGCGAACCTCCGCTGGCACAGGCGCATAAGTCGGCTGGACTTGCCGTCCCGACCGCGCTCTTCCAACATTCCCATTCCTGGATCGGAATCCCGCTCCTCCTGCGCGGAGAAGTCATGGGGCTGCTCAGTCTCACCCACGAACAGCCCGGCTACTACACCGAGACGCACACCCGCCTGGCGCAGGCCGTCAGTCACCAGATCGCGGTCGCCATCGAGAACGCCCGTCTCTACGAGCAGGCGCAGGATTTGGCGACCCTCGGCGAGCGCAACCGAATCGCGCGCGAACTTCACGACTCGGTCACGCAATTACTATACGGGATCAGCCTTCTCAGCACGGCGGCCAGTCATTCGGCCAACAAGGGCAACGTCCACCAGGCGCAGGAAAACCTGACCGAGATCAAAGACAACGCCCTGCAAGCCTTACAGGAAATGCGCCTGCTGATCCTGGAATTGAACCCGCCCCTGCTCCAAAAGCATGGACTGGCCGCGGCCCTGAAAGCCAGCCTCGAGTCCATCGAATCCCGCGCGGGACTGGAGACGGAGTTGCACACTGACGGAGTCGAACGTCTCCCCCGCGCCATTGAACCCGACGTCTACCGCATCGCGATGGAGGCGCTCAACAACCTCGTCCGCTACGCCCGCGCCAAAAAAGTGACCGTGGACCTGCAGACCCGCAGCGACTGGATCATCCTCGACATCCGCGACAACGGCGTGGGCTTCGACATAGAGCGCGTCCGCGACGGCGGCGGGATGGGAATCCACAACATGGAGCAGCGCGCCAAACGTCTGGGCGGAAGGCTCGAGATCTCCAGCCGTCCAGGGGAAGGGACGCGCATCAAGGCGGAGATTCCGTTGTTGGGTCACTCAACAGAAAATTCAGATTGGACGCGGACGAGCGCGGAGAACGCGGAAAAAAGCAATTAAAATCCGTGTAATCCGCGTACATCCGCGTTTTCCGCGTCCCATTTAATTAGGAGCCAAACCATGAGCGACATCATCAAAGTCATGATCGTGGACGACCATCCCGTGGTGCGGCGGGGAGTCAAGTCCCTGCTGGGAGAGGAGGAGGACATTCAGGTTGTCGGCGAGGCGGTCAACGGGAAGGACGCGCTCGAGAAGGTGAAAAATCTCAAGCCCGACGTGGCACTGATGGACCTGGTCATGCCCGAGATGGGAGGCATCGAGGCCATCGAGAAGATCACCGCCACGTATCCCGATGTGCGGATTCTGGTGATGACCAGTTTCGCTGCCGATGACAAAGTCTTTCCGTCCATCAAAGCGGGCGCGCTCGGCTACCTGCTCAAGGACTCGGACCCCGAAGATTTGATCCGCATGATCCGACAGGTCTACCGCGGCGAGTTGTCCATCCACCCGACGATTGCGCGCAAGGTCATCCAGGAGTTGAACCGTCCCGCGCAGGAGCCGCTCACCCCCTCCCCGCTGACGGAGCGCGAGGTGGAGATCCTGCAAATGCTGGCGCAGGGTGTCGAAAACAAAGAGATTGCCCGCCGATTGGTTGTCCAAGAAGCCACCGTCCGTACGCATGTGAGCAATATTTTGGGGAAACTGCAACTGGCGAACCGCGTCCAGGCCACGCTGTACGCGCTGAGAATGGGGCTGACTTCGCTGGAGGAAGAAAAGACAGAAAAGCCATGAAAGCAAAACCGTCACCATGTCGCTGGTGACGGTTTTTTGATTGGTCAGTTATCAGATCAACAACTACCAAATATGCTCATGGCATGTAATCGGCAAAATCATCCAACGGCGCGTCAAAGTCATCCGCCATTTTCACCATGCCTTTGGCGCTTCCCGCCTTGCGGGGATGGAGCATCTGCTTGAGCGGGATCAACTGAACCAGCGCCTTGTCATCACGCTCAATAAAGACAGGCTCGCCGCGCAAGGCTGCATCAATCAGGCTCCATAACTTTTTGGGAAGTTCACTTTGCTTGATTTGGTAAATCATGGCTACCTTCTTTCTTCCTGATTAAGTATAGCACAGACCTGTATTGCCCAAAAACGCCCCTCCACAAAAGTTAACTCCCCCTCTCCACAAACGTTCAGACGACCGTCCACAATGGCGGTCGTTTTGCCTGTTCGAATGGGCGGGAAAAATCCGCGTCCATCCAATGACAGAAGCCCCGAATTATTGTAAATAAAAAGAAACGACTCATCCGAGACCCTAAGCGTTTCTGTGAGCGTCCTCTACGCGCCCTGGCGCAGGGACGGCTGAGACGCGGCGGGCGGAGTCGCAATGAGAAGATCTTTGTACACGGATGACGCGGAGTTTCACGGAAATTCACAAAAATCCGTGTAGATCCGTTCAGTCCGCGTAACCTGTGTACCGAATGACGCGTATCGAATTGAAAAGAGGCGCTCATGAATCGCATTCGTTCATTGGATGATCTGAAGAAGGCAAAGGACTCCGCGCTCCAGAAGGAACGCGAGGAGGCGGAGAAACATCGCTTCCAGGTCCGCGTCTCGCTGGGGAGTTGCGGGATCGCGGTCGGGGCGGCGGAAACGTTCGAGGCGCTGGAGCGGCTCATCGTCGAGAAAGAAGCGGGCGGAGTCCTGTTGAAGAAGGTCGGGTGCATCGGTCTGTGTTCGCTGGAGCCTGTCATCCAGGTCGCGGAGACGGACCGTCCGCAGGTCACGTATGGGAAGGTGACGCCGGCGGTCGCGCGTCGCATCTTCGCGGAGCATATCGAGAAGGGACTCGTCGTGCAGGAATTTGTCGTGGAGAAAATTTAATGAACAAGACCTACACCGAAACGGAGTTGGATGACGTCATCCAGCGGCTCGTGCAGCGCCACGGCGCGCGGCGCGCGGAAGTGATCCCGATCTTGAGCGAACTCAACGAGACGTTCGGCCACATCCCCGTGGAAGCGCTGGGAAAGATCCGCCGCGCCATCAACGCGCCCGAAGAGGGACTCTTTCTGGCGGACAGTCATCTCTACGCCACGGCCAGTTTTTACAGCATGTTCTCGCTCCAGCCTGTGGGCAAACACGTGATCCGTTTTTGCGAGAGCGCGCCGTGTCATGTGGTGGGCGCGCGCGAAGTGATCGAAGCAATTCAGGATCATCTCGGAATCGGGATCGGCGAGACAACCCCCGACAACGAGTGGACTCTGCTCACGACCAGTTGCATCGGCCTGTGCAGCGTCGCGCCCGTCATCGTGATTGACGATCAACTCTACGGCAACCTGACGCCAGAGCGCATTCCTGATCTTCTGGCGCAGGCACAGGGAGGTGAAGCATGAACGCCCCGCGCGCTTTGGTTTTGGTTTCGAACGATCCCGCCAGCGTGGAACGCGGTTCGGAGGATGTGTTCCGCGCCTTGCAAGCGGAGATCCGCGGACATCAATTGCAGGACGAGATCAAGGTTAGCACGATCGGCAGCGTGGGCGAACAGGACGACCTGCCGCTGGTGATGATCTATCCCGAAGGCGTGGTCTACGGTCCGATCGGCGCGGACGACGTGCGGCTGCTCGTCGAGGAGCATTTGATTCAGGGACACATTGTCCGCTCGCTGGTCGGGCGGATGCGTGAGTCGGTCGGCGAGATCGCCTGGCTGCGGACGCGTTCGGGAGCGCTGCCCGTCCAACAGCGCGTCGTGCTGGGACGCGTCGGAATCGTTGACCCCGAAAGCCTGGACGACTATCTCATCCACGACGGATACGCCGCGCTCGGCAAAGCCCTGTTCGAGATGACGCCGCAGCAGGTCATCGCCGAAGTGGACAAGTCAGGTTTGCAGGGACGCGGCGGCGCGGGCTTCCCGACGGGACGCAAATGGGAGTTCGTGCGCGGCGCGGGGGCGACGCCGAAGTACATCATCTGCAACGCGGACGAGAGCGAGCCTGGCACGTTCAAGGACCGCATGGTCATCGAGGGCGATCCGTTCAGCCTGATCGAAGCGATGACGATCGCCGCCTACGCGGTCGGCGCGGCGGAGGGATATATCTACATCCGAGGGGAATACAAACTCGGATACCAACGTCTTGAGAACGCGATCCAGCAGGCTGAAGAACGCGGCTTGCTTGGGGATAACATTTTCGGAAAAGATTTCAACTTCCACATTCACCTGCACGCGGGCGCGGGCGCGTACATCTGCGGCGAGGAAACCGCGCTGATCGAGTCCATCGAAGGCAAGCGCGGACAGCCGCGCGCCCGTCCGCCCTATCCGCCGACCTACGGCGTGTGGGGAAAACCGACGGCGGTCAACAACGTGGAGACGCTGGCAAACGTCCCGCCGATCATCCGCAACGGCGGCGAGTGGTACATCCAATTCGGGACGGAGAAGAGCCGCGGCACAAAGATCTACACCATCATGGGCAACGTCAACTTCACGGGCGTGATCGAAGTCCCGCTCGGAATCACCCTGCGCGAAGTGATTGACATTTACGGGCAGGGCATGAAGAAGGGCGGAAAGCTCAAACTGGCGCAGACGGGCGGCTCGAGCGGTTCGATCGTCCCCGCGTCCTTGCAGGATACGCCGATGGACTTCGAGTCGTGGCGCAAGGCAGGCGTCTCGCTCGGTTCGGGCGCGCTGCTCATCTGCGACGAACATACCTGCGTGGTGGACCTCGCCAGGACCATCCTGAACTTCTTCCACTACGAATGCTGCGCCAAATGCGTGCCGTGCCGCATGGGGACTCACCGCCTGTACGAGATCATGAACGACATCTCGATCGGACGCGGCGACTTCGAGAGTCTCGCCGAAATCCAGGCGCTGGGACTGGACATGGAGATCCTCTCCAACTGCGGACTCGGTCAAACCGCATCGGTGGCGGTGCGCGACATCCTGAAACATTTCCGCGCCGAGGTGGAAGAACACATCCGCGACGGCGTCTGTCGGGCGGGCGTCTGCAAGATCACAACCGCGCCGATCTATATCCCGCGCGAGGCGGTGATCCGATAAAAAACAGCGCCGCAAGATTTATCTTGCCCTCGGGTGCAACATGAATGTTGCGGTACTGAGGAGTCAAACCGATGATCAATCTAAAAATCAACGATACCGTCCTTGACGTAAAAGAAGGCATGACGATCCTGAACGCGGCCGCCTCCGCAGGAATTTATATCCCGACACTATGCTATCACAAGGACTTGAGTCCCTTCGGCGGGTGCCGCTTCTGCGCGGTGGAAGTGAGCGGGGCGCGCCTGCCGATGACGGCTTGCAACACGCCCGTCGCGCCGCAAATGCGCGTCCTGACCGACTCCCCCACCGTCATCCGTTACCGCCGCGCCATCTTGCGGATACTGCTCGCCAACTACTACGACGCGGGCTACAAGCGCCACAACGAAAAATTCGTCATTGACGAGGACAACGAACTCATCCGCTTTGCGAAACAATACGACGTGGACGTCGCCAGCGCGATGGCGAAACATCCGCGCTATCTCGTGGACAGCGACCCGAATCCCTTCGTGTGGGTGGACCGCAACAAGTGCATCCAGTGCCTGCGCTGCGTGCGCGCCTGCGCCGAGATCCAGGGACGCTTCGTCTGGTCGCAATCGTATCGCGGCTACAAGGCGCGCATCGTGGCGGGCGACGACTCGACCATGCTGGCCTCGCGCTGCGAATCGTGCGGCGCGTGCGTGGTCTACTGTCCGACCGGCGCGCTCGACAACAAGATGTCCGTCCACAAAGGCCGCGCGGACAAACTCGTCCGCACGACCTGCACCTATTGCGGCGTCGGCTGTCAACTGGACTTGAACGTGAAAGACGGCAAGGTCATCCGCGTCACGTCCAACCGCGACGACGATTCGTTCAACGGTATGCATCTTTGCGTCAAGGGACGCTACGGCTACGAGTTCATCCATCATCCGCGCCGCCACGCCAAACCGCGCGTGCGCGAATATCTTTTGAAGAACGAACCGCGTCCCGCGGAGCGCGGCAAATTCGTGGACGTGGACTGGGACACCGCGCTCGACATCGTTGCGAAAAAACTTAAACAAATCCGCGACGACGGCGCGCAGATCGGGACGCTCGCTTCGGGCCGCCTGCTCAACGAGGAAAGTTACCTCGTGAGCAAATTTGCCCGCCAGGCCCTCGGCACAAACAATGTGGACATCGCGTCGAATCTCTACTCGCGCAACGAAGCCGACGGCCTGCTCGATTCGCTCGGCCTGCCCGCCATGTCCAACTCGTTCGACGACGTCGCCGCGGACGCGCAGGCCTTCTTCGTCATCGGCTCGAATCTCACCGAGCAGCATCCCGTCTTCGGGGCGCGCATCCGCCAGAACGTCCTCCGCCGCCGCGTCAAGATGGTTGTCGCCAGTCCCGATTTCTTTAACATTGAAGAATATGCCGCGCTCTCGCTTCGTCACCAGCGCGGCGCCGAAGCCGCGCTGGTCAACGGGCTGATGCACATCATCCTCGAAAAAGGATGGGAGAACCAGGACGCGCTCAGGAAATATCCAAATGGATTTAAGGAAGCCAAAGCGATGATTGACGGCTACGCCCCGACGCGCGTCTCCGAACTGACGGGCGTCCCCGCCGATCAACTTTACGCGGCCGCCGAAATCCTCGCTTCGAACCGCCCCGCGGCGGTCCTGTGGGGAATGGGCATTTCCAACCCCGAGGCGACTCGCGCCCTCGCCAACCTGCAACTCCTGCTTGGCAATCTCGACCAGGCGGGCGGCGGAGTCAACCCGCTGCGGGCGCAGAACAACTCGCAGGGCGCCAGTGACATGGGCTGCGCGCCAGGATTCCTGCCAGGCTATCAACCCGTCAGCGACGCGAACGCGCGGGGACGGTTCGAGTCCGCCTGGGGGAGTCCGATCCGTGCCGAGGCGGGGATGAACGCGCTGCGGATGATCCAGGCCGCGGGCGAGGGAAGAGTCCGCGCGCTGTACATCGTCGGCGAGGACATTTTGACCACCTCGCCCGAAGCCGCCGAATTCCGCGCCGACCTGGAAGTCTGCGAGTTCGTCGTCTTGCAGGAAATGGCCGCTTCAGAGACGACCCGCTACGCCGACGTGATTTTGCCCGACGTGAGTTTTGCCGAGAAGACCGGCACGTTCACCAGCGCCGAGCGCCGCGTGCAGATGGTCCGCCAGGCCATCGAGCCGATCGGCGAGGCGCGGCCCGATTGGCAAATCCTCGCCGGGTTGGGAGGCCGACTCGCTTTGGGTTGGGACTACGCCACCCCCGCGCAGATCATGGACGAGATCGCCGCGCTGACGCCTATCTACGCGGGCGTCTCGCACGATCGCTTGCAGCGCGGCGAACGCCTGCAATGGCCGGTCGAGTCGAAGGCGCACAACGGCGCGCCGATCCTGCCGATCGGGTCGTTTGGCGAGGTCAGTTGGGCGGTGGGATGATTGGAGATTGGTAATTGGAGATTGGTAATTGGAGATTGGTTGGGGCGGACCTGAGTGTTGGGGCGGACCTGAGTGTCCGCCCCAATTTTGTTTTCCAGCGATTTTCTCAAATGGGACGCGGATGCACACTGATTTACACGGAAAACGCGGAGAAAATTAAAAAAATTCGCGCTCGTCCGCGTTCACACCTGCACTTGCATGCAGGTGCAAGTGTCCGCGTTTTCCGCGTCCCAAATCCACGCCAAAGGTAATCAAGTTTTAACGGTAAAATTACCCCCATGTTCAAGCGCAACGCCCCTCCCACCGAAACATCCCAACCCATCCAGGCCGTCGAGCGGATCACCTCCGTGCTGGGATCGGGGCTCATCTGGCACGGCTCGATCAACGGCGCGGGCGGTCAGGCGCAGGTGATCGTATTCGATCTCGCCGACGGCGCCGCGACGCGCGCGGCGCTCGAAGCCGAGCTCGAACATGCTCCGATCGACGTGCTCGTGCACAACGCGGGGATTCAC
>ERZ795060.247-NODE-247-length-78452-cov-8.123181_pt1 | contig 78452 bp, 63 predicted proteins | sample MGYA00375144_ERZ795060 | MGnify/ENA primary metagenome ERZ795060 (study PRJEB30189, sample SAMN05720157) | activated sludge metagenome | isolation source: anaerobic digester from wastewater treatment plant | place: Japan | collected 2015-05-15 ... | reverse complement strand
TTTAGACAGATTTACACTGATATTATCCGTGGTCATCCGTACCATCGGTGTCATCCGTGTTCTATTTTTTGTCAAAAGATAATAAATTTTCCCTATATTGGGATCAGAAGCTTCAAATGAGTTTAATTTACGGTAGGGTGTTACAAGTAAAAGCGAGAGTATCGTAGTTCGTTAAGCTTAGGGATTGTTATTTGCCGTTTCATACCACCGCGTAAGTTCAATAAATTCTTCAATGGTAATGTGTTCGGGGCGTCGTTCGAAGAGGGGTTGCGAGAGTGTTTCCTGGGGGAAGAGGTTACGAAGCGAGTTGCGTAGCATTTTTCGTCGCTGGCCAAAGGACGTTTTAACTATCAACCGAAAATTTTCTTCGTTGCATGGAAGTTGTTGACGGTTGTTACGGCTAAGGCGAATTACTGCACTGTTGACTTTAGGTGGGGGAAAAAAGACCGTGGGCGGTACCTTAAAGAGCAGTTCGATACGATAAAAGGCATTGAGCAGTACGCTTAGTATTCCATATTGTTTCGAACCTGGTGGGGCAGCAATTCTTTCGGCCACCTCGTATTGTACCATCCCCACTACCTGGTCGACAAGATGCTTGTTATCGAGAATTTTAAAGAATATCTGACTGGAAATATTGTAGGGAAAGTTACCCACAATACATGCACCAGGGCGCAACACTTTATTCAGGTCGTATTCGAGAAAATCGGCCGGTATTATGTTGTCGGGCGAGATAATTTGGTTGGTTCTAAGGTAAGCGATCGATTCTGGGTCAATTTCAAGGGCTATCAGATAGGGAAATTTTTCAACCAGATGACGGGTAAGTGCACCGGTACCAGGACCTACCTCCAGCAACACAGTGGGTTGCCCCAATATGCTGCCAGTAATTTTTCGCGCAATATTGGGATCGTTCAAAAAATGTTGTCCCAGATGTTTTTTGGGTCGAACGTTCACGGGGTAGGGTAATATGATATTTTTTCGAAATGGTCGATAAGCCCATCCAGAAAAGTCTGAATAGGTTTTGACGCCATCATGCGCAGCATGGGATTGAGGTCAATTTGCAAGGTAAGTTTTATGCGGGTATCGTACGGGGCAACCTCTTTGAGCTGTATCCAGAAAAAGAAGTTGTAAGGATTGTCGCCAATAGTGGTAATCTTGATGAGTTTTCCTTCCTCTTTGTCAATGATTTTGAGGCCTGTATCGCCTAACATATCCACGCTAAAATGACATTCATCGGCCGTGGCTGTCCAGTTTTTAATTTTATCAGCTGGTACCAGGCTTGAAAAATTTCGGAAATCGCTCAACCATTGATAAATTACCATAGCTGATTGCTGAACCTTTCCAATGCGGCTTTCGAATTTTGATTCCATAACGATTGATTATTTTCCCCATTTGTCGGGATTGGCTCGCCATTGTTGAAGTATTTCAAGCCATTGGGGTTGAATATATTTTTTTTCGATGGCAGTTTCAATGAGGGCATTGTAGTTTGAAAGCGTTTGTAAGCTCACCTGCGATTGTTGAAAGCTTTGTTCAGCGATATCGAATTTATAGGAAAAAATTGCTACCATCCCCAATACCTCGGCACCAGTTTTACGCAGCGCGTCCACGGCTTTCAGGCTGCTTCCCCCGGTTGAAATTAGGTCTTCTATTACCACCACTTTTTGTCCTTTTCGAATATCGCCTTCAACAAGATTTTCCAATCCATGGTCTTTAGGCGCCGAGCGTACATAGCAAAAAGGCAATTGCAATCGATCGGCTACCAATGCCCCCTGCGCGATGGCACCCGTGGCAACTCCAGCTATAACTTCTACTTCGGGATAATGGTGTTTTACCATTTCGCAAAGCGCATCGCGGATATAATTTCGAATTTCAGGAAATGCAAGGGTTTTTCGATTATCGCAATAAATGGGCGACTTCCACCCTGATGCCCACGTAAATGGTTTATCGGGCGAAAGTTTTACTGCTTCGCACGATAAGAGATACTCAGCAACTTTTCGGCTAAAATCCATATTCGTATTATCTTTGTTCAATTCAAAAAAACGCTGGGACAAATGTATAAAGTTTTTTTTAACGACAATTTTCTGCAGATTACTGCTACAGAACCTACAGAAAAAAATATTGAGATTAAATCGTATGCGGGTCCAGCACAGGTCGACGAATGGATAGCATGTGCGAAAGATAGTAAAATTCCGCTCAATTGGTCACTGATGACTGAAGAGGTACAGCAGGCGTGGGAACAACTTCTGAATCATTTACCCATCATTGAAGCAGCTGGCGGGGTGGTACAAAATCCAGTGGGGAAATACTTATTCATCTATCGACGAAAACGTTGGGATTTGCCCAAGGGTAAAATGGATGCCGGTGAAACACCTCATCAAACGGCTTTGAGAGAAGTGGAAGAGGAAACGGGTCTGTCGCCCTTACATATTTTAAAATTTTTAACCCATACCTACCACATTTATTGGTTGAAAGATCGTTTTACCCTGAAACGAACGCATTGGTATTTGATGAATTATTCTGGCGATAGGCCGCCTGTTCCCCAAACCTCGGAGGACATAGAACGTATTGAATGGATGACCATAGAGGAGTTTAAACAGGTGAAAGAACCAGTGTTTGGAACTGTTATCGATGTGATAGAAACGCTTAGAACAGCTACAATAATCTGAATTAAAGAGTCTAAAATGAAACACTTGATATTCATAGGAATTACGCTGCTATTTTTTCAGGGTTTCTTGCTACAGGGACAATCGTCCGATACGCTATGGAATCAAACCGATGCCAGAGGCTGGAAGCAGGGGTACTGGAGGGCATATTACGACAACGGGAAACTTCGGTATCGGGGATATTTTAAGGATAATCAGCCCCTGGGTGAGTTTCGACGTTATTACGAAAGTGGGGGTATTATGGCGGTTCAAAATTTTACCGGGCAGGGAACCTCGTATGTTACCCTGTATTACGAGAATGGTGGGTTAGCTGCTCAGGGTAAGTATGTGGGGCAAAAAAGGGATAGTCTGTGGCGATACTATTCGTATTACGACAAGACCCTGAGAATGGAAGAAAACTATCGTGATGGTAAGCTTAGTGGACCTTCCATTAAATATTATCCCAATCATCGTCCGGCAGAAATTATTAATTGGGTAGATGACAAAAGGGAGGGTGAATGGAAGCAGTTTTTTGAAAATGGTAGCATAAAACTCGAAGCTATTTACGTAAACGATAAGCGTAATGGTTATTTCCGCCTATATCGTCCCAATGGGATGCCCGAAGTTTTTGGACAATTTCAGGATAACCTGATGGAAGGCGAATGGGTATATTTCGACGAAAAGGGTCAGGGAAAGATACAAATCCGATATAAAAAAGGAGAAGCCCTTAACCCAGCTCTGGTCGACAGTCTGCAACAGGAACTCATCAAAGCCATGGATGCTAATCAGGGTAAATTTGCTGAACCTACCGAAGAGGACTTTTTCCCGGGTCGTCGATGAAACAAGCAGGCAGATAATTTTCCTGTTTGTGGTTGCAGTGCTTTTGCCAGGATCTCAATATGCGAGTTTCATCCGACCTTTGAAACAGTTAACAATGAAAGTTTTGAATTTCTATAAATTGGTCGTATGTGTTGGCTGTTGCCTTCTCTTTCAGCTTTTGTACTTCGGAAATTCCCGGCTGGTAGCACAATGGGAGCCTCTGTATAGAGTTTATTTGCGCGATAAATTGGGTAGTGTGGGGCATATACATCCCGATCAATATCTTTCGCCCGAAGCCCTTAAGCGACGCCAGCGTTACCACGTTCCGCTGAATGATCAGGATGTGCCGGTATCGAAAGCCTATCTCGACAGCTTAAGTCGTTTGGGTTTGAAAATCGTTTGTACCTCACGCTGGTTGAATACCGTGGTGGTTTCAGGAATGGATTCGGTCAAGCAGGAAAGGGTGGAAAAACTGAGCTTTGTAAAACAAATCGCCCAGGTAGCTGATACCTCGCATCGCTCGAATTGGCAGCGATTGAGAAAATTTTATGTTGGGTCCGCGGGGCTAAGGGGTCAAATAACCGGTCTTTGGCCGCAAATAACGCTGAATCAGGGAAATTTTTTGCACGAGAATGGCTATTTGGGCGAAGGAATGCGCATAGCAGTGATTGATGCTGGTTTTGATCAGGCCACGGAGTGTATTTCGTTACATGAACTGTTTGCTGGGGATAGGTTGTTGGGAACACGCGATTTTGTTTATCCAGGTGTTGGGGTCTTTACTGCCAGTTTTCATGGCACTGCTGTCCTTTCGATTATGGCAGCCAGTGCATCCGACTCGCTTGTGGGAGTTGCGCCCATGGCTTCGTATCTTTTGCTTCGTTCCGAGGATGTTGCAGGGGAATATCCGGCTGAAGAAGATTTTTGGGTAGCTGCAGCCGAATATGCCGATAGCATCGGCGTGGATATTATCAACACTTCGCTGGGCTACACACAGTTTGATAATCCGGTGTATAATTATCGCTATAGCGACATGAACGGGGTAACAGCGCATATTTCGCAGGCAGCGTCTATTGCCGCCTCAAAGGGCATACTGGTCGTTGTAAGCGTAGGGAATGATGGTAACGACGATTGGCGTTACCTGGGGGCACCTGCCGATGCTAAGGGTATCCTGGCGGTTGGCGCTCTCGATGCTAAGGGCATGCGCGTCCCCTTTTCTTCGATAGGACCAACCCCTGATGGACGTATTAAACCGGAAGTAATGGCAATGGGTCGTGGAGTACGAGCCGAATATGCACCCAACGATTTTCGTTTGGTGAGCGGTACCTCTTTCTCTGCCCCTATTATTTCGGGTTTAGCTGCTTGTCTGTGGCAGGCTTATCCGCATCTACCCGCCTCAAAAATCCGTGAAGCCATCGTTCGTAGCTCATCGCAATATCATACCCCCGACTCGTTGATGGGGTACGGGATTCCTGATTTTTCCAAAGCATTTTACTGGCTTCAGCAGCATGAAAATACGTTAACCCCGTTTTCCCTGTATCCAAATCCCTGTCGTAGCCAGCTAACGCTGGAATTCTATAATCCCGACAGAGATCCTTTACTTATTACCTGTATCACGCCAGCTGGCCAGCAAGTTTTTAGCAGAAAATCCTATGTAGTACAAAAAATTACATTTGTTTCAGAAATACAGCATTTGCCGGCGGGGATATATATGCTGAAAATTAGCAGCAATGCAGCTACCTATTGCTTAAAATTTTTAAAACTATAGCCGTGGAACGAGACATTTTATCGCTTTACGAGCTCACCACATTGGTACGCGAGGTCATCAGCTATTCGTTTGAGGATAGCTATTGGATTAAAGCCGAGATTGTACGTGTCAACGAGAATGCCAGTGGGCATTGTTATCTCGAGCTTGCAGAACGTTCCGAGCATACCGATATGCTGATAGCGCAGTGCCGTGGCATTATCTGGCGAAATATTTATGCTTCCATCCTGATGCATTTTCATTCAGTAACTCAGCGTTACCTCGAAGTGGGGATGAAAATACTTTTTCGGGCAAAAGTAGAGTTTCATCAGGTATATGGTTTTAGCTTGCATATTCAGGAAATAGATCCGCATTATACGTTAGGGGAGATGGTAGCCCGAAAAATGCAAATTATTGAACAACTCAAACGTGAAGGCATTTTTGAGATGAATCGGGCGTTGCATTTTCCACTCGTTCCCCAGCGTATTGCTATAATTTCTTCGAAAACGGCAGCTGGCTACAACGATTTTATAAAGCATTTACAGGAAAATGTGTATCGCTATAAATTTAGTCTTCAGTTTTTTCAGGCTACCATGCAGGGCGATCGCGCAGAGAAATCAATAATTTCGGCATTAGAAAAAATTTTTCAGCGTACCGAACAATTTGATGTGGTGGTGCTTATTCGGGGAGGGGGTTCGCAGGTCGATTTAAGCTGTTTCGATAGTTATCTGCTGGCCAGTCATGTAGCGCAATTTCCGTTGCCGGTTCTTACAGGCATAGGGCACGAGCAGGACGAGTCGATTGTCGATATGGTAGCCCATCGAGCATTGAAAACCCCCACTGCTGTTGCCGATTACCTGATTGAAGCAGTTGGCAGTTTTGAAAGCCGTCTCGAAGAACTGCAGCATCAGGTATATACGCTTGCTAATCAACAGGTTGTGCTTCAAAAATCGTATCTGGCGGAAGTGTCGCAACAGCTACCGCTTTTTCTGCAAAATTTAATACAACAACATCGCTATCAACTGCAAATGCTTTATGCTGCAACTCAAAGCTTATCGAACCAGTTAGTTGGTAAGGAATTGTATCGAATCGATAGGATGCTGTATAATGCACAATACAGTATGCGCAACACCATTAATATCCACAGGCAACAGTTGCGTCACAAACTTTTGCAATGCTTTTCGGGTGCCCAAAAAATGCTGGACCAGCAACAGGCGCAACTAACCTATTTGAGCACCCGAGCTGAGTTATCTGATCCGGCACATATTTTGAAGCAGGGATATTCAATTGCCCTGTACGAAGGTAAACCCCTGTTAAGGGCAGCCGATATTCCAGAGGAGGCAGTGTTTGAAACGATGCTTTTCGAAGGAAAATTAATAAGCAGGGTAATTAAAAAAAATCAATAACTTAGCCGAAACGAAAAAATAAACTATTGGTTATGGCGTCGAGTGAAGAATTGATTAAAAATGCTTTCAAGAAGAAAGATTGGGCAGAGATTCAGATTTCCGATTCGTGGCGGATATTTAAAATCATGTCGGAGTTTGTCGAAGGTTTTGAAAAGCTTGCTCGAATAGGTCCCTGCGTTACCATCTTTGGTTCGGCACGTACTACCCCCGATAATAAATATTTTAAGCTGGCCGAGGAAATTGCCTACAAGCTCACCCAGCATGGATATGGGATAATAACGGGTGGAGGTCCGGGTATCATGGAGGCTGCCAATATGGGAGCCAAAAAAGGGGGGGGCAGCTCGGTGGGGATTAATATAGCCTTACCCTTTGAACAAAAACCGAACGTTTTCATCGATCCCGATAAGCTCATCACCTTCGATCATTTTTTTGTGCGCAAGGTGATGTTTATGAAATATGCACAGGGATTTGTTGTACTACCCGGAGGGTTTGGTACACTCGACGAGCTTTTTGAGGCAATTACCCTGATTCAAACTGGTAAAATCGGAAAATTCCCCATCGTTATGGTGGGCAAAGAATATTGGGAAGGACTCATTAAATGGGTAAAAGAAACTTTGCTGGAAGATGAAGCTAATATCAGCCCCGAAGATATGGAAATATTTACCGTGGTTGATGAGGCCGATGAGGTGGTTTCGATTATCAATGAGTTTTATTCCAAATATCTACTCAGCCCCAATTTTTAATATTTATCTACAATTCCCATGGAGATTATAAAATTTTTGATAGACTTCGTTCTACATATCGATCGGCATTTGCATGAAATAATTCTTACCTATAATACCTGGACGTACTTAATACTTTTTCTGATAGTTTTTTGTGAAACAGGATTGGTCGTTACGCCGTTTTTACCGGGCGATTCATTATTATTTGCTGCTGGTACCTTTGCGGCAATTGGTGCCTTGAACATTACAGTTCTTTTGTTGGTTTTGTTTTGTGCGGCTATATTGGGCGATAGCAATAACTATTTTATCGGACGTTTTATCGGGCAAAAAGTATATGAAAAAAACTATCGACTGATAAAACGAGAGTATCTCGATAAAACGCATGCATTTTATGAGAAACATGGAGGGAAAACCGTGATTTTTGCACGTTTTATGCCTATTCTGCGAACCTTTGCACCTTTTGTGGCAGGCGTTGGGACAATGTTCTATCCTCGTTTCTTGATGTTTAGTGTAATAGGTAATTTGCTGTGGGTGAATATATTTTGTTGGGCGGGATATTTCTTTGCCAATAATTCGTTTGTGAAAAACAATTTTTCTATGGTAATTATTGGCATTATTTTGGTTTCGCTTTTGCCGCCAGTAATTACAGTAATTCGAGAAAAATTTAAGTTGAAAAACGTTAAATAATTAAGTTTTATTTGAACAAAAATGCACAAAATATTTTCCGAGATAGAGTTGCGGCGTTATGCAAAGCAAATTAGCTCACAAGAAATTGGTTTGCATGGACAGGAAAAGCTGAAGAAAAGCAGGATCCTTGTCGTTGGTGCGGGCAGTATGGGTATACCTGTACTGCAATATCTGGCGGCGGCAGGAGTAGGTGTGTTGGGTATTTGCGATTATAAAACCATTCAGGAAGCGGATTTTCCCTCGCAAATCATGTATGGTTTAGGCGATCTGGGAAAGTTGAAAACGATTGTAGCTAAAGAAAAAATCCAGGTGCTAAATCCTTACGTAACCCCTCAAATCCACAATATTCAGCTTCGCGAGGAAAATACACGGCTGATTTGTGATGGATACGACCTGATTGTGGATTGTACTAATGAAAAGGAGGTTCTTCCCTCTTTGCTTCAGCAAACCAATGTGCCAATTTTAGTGGGACAACTGCAAAAATGGCAAGGAACTATCTGGCTTTTTCCTTCCGAAAAAAATCGAACGCTGCCAGATGATTTTTCTTTACAAACCCTCGAAACTAATATTTGGGGTAGTTTATATGGCATTATAGGATGTTTATTGGCATACCAGGCTATACAAGCGGTACTATCAGACTATAAAATACAATCCCAAAAAATTGTAATCGATTGGAAAACCTATGCTGTAAATTAATTGACTATGATAGAATTTATTAATCATTATCTGTTTTTTATTGTTTTTTTCGTAGTTGTTTTAGGTGCCTTGCTTATCGACCTTTTGCTGGTGGGGCGAAATAAGCATGTAATTTCCCTGAAAGAATCGCTTGCGCTTACAGCGATATGGATGGGCCTGGCTATTGCGTTTTTTTTTTTTATTCGTTATTATGGCGACCATATTCATCGTATGACCAACATCCATGAACTCAAGGCTTTTGTACAGGTTTATTCCCCACATATTGTCATCAACACTAACGATTTTCAAGAGGCGCTTGAAATTTACCGGAAAGGGGCGGCAATGGACTACCTGGCTGGTTATTTTCTCGAATATTCCCTTTCGCTCGATAACATTTTTGTAATACTGATGATTCTCACCTCTTTTTCGGTTGATCCGAAAAACTATAAAACCGTTCTGTTCTGGGGAATTCTGGGGGCTATAGTGCTTCGATTTATATTTATTTTCGCTGGTTCAGCACTGGTTACCCGTTTTGACTGGTTGCTGTACCTTTTTGGGGCTTTTTTGGTGTACTCGGGAATTAAAATGTATCTCGAACGTAATAAGGATGAAAATATTGATGTTCAAAAACATCCCCTTGTTCAGTTTTTGTCACGCCATATCAATGTGCATCCTAACTATATCGATGGTCATTTCTGGAAGCGCATGAATGGCAAGCTATTTTTTACTCCGCTTTTTATTGTCCTTGTAATGATTGAGTTTACCGACCTGATTTTTGCTTTTGATTCCATTCCAGCCATATTCTCTATTACCCGTGATCCCTATATTGTATTTTTTTCCAATATCTTTGCCATCATCGGGTTACGTTCACTTTTCTTCTTACTGAGCCGTATTGTTCAATACTTCCATTACCTAAAAGTTGGAATAGCGTTCCTGCTTTGTTTTGTAGGTTTTAAGCTTGTATTTCATCACTATCTCGACGATATTGGATTTACCAGTTTATATTCTCTAATGATAATATTGGCTACGTTGGGGATAAGTATTCTGGCAAGTGTCATTTTTCCAGTGAAAAAGGAAAATGCTTAAAATGTATTGAAAAAACGAGAAGGCTGTACTCAACATGACCGATGATGAAATGAGCATTATGGCTGCTTTCACAGACGAGTATGAAAATTTAATTTCTGTACTTGTTGTGTGTAAGTGGCTTATAACATGCGAACTACTTCAGGCCTTTTAAAAAAGCATTTAAAAATTATTTTCGGATAAAACAACCCTATGTGGCTGAACGAGTAGGAAAATAAATTTCGCTGATATGCTTGATTGTTGGGGACAAAGCTTCGTTAGCTGTGCGTTCCAATTTCAACAAGCACCCTTTTTGAATTTTGTATTGAGCAATGAATAAAAATTTGCGCATCTCGCTTGACAAAAGGCTGGCTAATAGATTGCTTCTGCTGGCAATTATTGTCATTGGTGTTTGCTTGCGATTTTATAATTTTCGTGATATCCCTTTTACGCATGATGAATTTAGTGCGTTGTTTCGAACGAATTTTAACAATTTTACTGATTTAATTGAAAAAGGCGTAAAGGTTGACGGACATCCTGCGGGAATTCAGGTATTTTTATTTTACTGGACAAAATTATTTGGCACCAGCGAATGGGTTGTCAAATTTCCCTTTTTGATTTTTGGTGTGTTATCCATTTATCTTATTTTTTTAATAGCAAAAGTATGGTACAACGAAACTGTGGCTTTGATTTCTGCTGCATACATGGCAACATTGCAGTTTCCTGTTATGTATAGTCAGATAGCCAGACCTTACATCAGTGGCTTATTTTTCGTCCTTGCCACTTTTTATTTTTGGACAAGGCTTATTAAAACACCGGCCAATCATCTTTATAAAAATAGCATTGGATATATAATATTTTGCTCGCTTAGCGCTTACAATCATCACTTCAGTCTGCTTATGGTTGGCATCCTTGGTATAATGGGATTATTTCTAATTGATAAGAAATATCTTGGAAAATATATAATAATCAATTTCATTGTGATATTGTTGTACTTGCCCCATATCAACATTTTCTTCCATCAGCTGAGCATGGGTGGTGTCGAAGGTTGGTTAGGAAAACCAAAATATGATTTTATCTTCGATTTTTTATATTACATTTTTGATTTTTCCAATATTGTTATTTTGCTCACTTTAGGCATTGTTCTATATGGACTTAAGAAAGCAAGAATAAAGAATCTGGACTATAAAAATTACTTGATTTTTTCGATATTGTTTTTTCTCCCCTATTTAATTGGTTTTGTTTACTCTAAATATGTTAGCGCTGTTTTACAATTTTCGGTATTAATATTCAGTTTCCCATTCCTATTTTTCCTGTTATTTGGACATATCAAGCCACAAAAAGCAAAGTTCAATTTTTTGATCATTGTCAGTATTATATCGGTGAATGTTTTTGCCCTTATTGTTGAACGGAAACATTACCAATTATTTTATAATTCTCGTTTTGAGCATATCATAACTGATAGTGAAGGTTTAAGAAATGATTCCAATGCAATTCTTTTATTGGATACACACAAGAAAATTTCTTCCTATTATTTTAAAAAACTGAAGATAGATTCGGCTGCTTTTATTTGGTTGGATGACTTTAAAAGTGAGAAAGATTTTATCAAATTTTTGCAAAATAGTGTATCTCATAAAACAAAATTATACTTTGGATGTGTTTCCACTGTTAATCCTGTGACTTATACCATCATAAAAGATTATTTTCCATCTGTTGAATGGCAAAAAAATTATCATGGTGGAACCACTTACCTATTTACGACAAATACAAATAAAGATTCAAGTTATTGTATCACACTAAATTTTGATGGACAAGTTTCAAAAAATTGGACTAATGTTAATCCTGAAAAGGTTACCCACGAGGTTTTCTTTTCTCCGAATTACGCTTACTATGTGGATAGTGCTGTTGAATGGGGACCAACCTATACTCAGTATTTGCATGAGATTCCACATCAACAGAACGATTTTATTGATGTAACAGTAAAGATTTTACCGGTAAATGAAGTAAAAGAAATTCTTGTAGTCTCACAACTGGAAGCAAACGGAAACTTGATTGATTGGTGAAGCTCGTCTTTTGAAAATTTTACAGTAGAAAAACATACCTCCAATAAATGGCAAACATTGTATCATAGCATTAAACTATCCGATTGTTATTTGCGATATAGAAAGGTTGAGCTCAAAATATTTATTTGGAATAGAGGAAAAGCTTCTTTTTTCATGGATGATTTTAAAATTAAAGTCAGGGTAGGGAACCCTGTAATATATGGGCTTTCACAAAAATTGTAAGGTGCCGGCTTATTACTTTGTTGGTTTATTGAATACCGTGGGATTGATGTATACATAGGTAATTCGATAAAAATTTAGGCATTACATTTTGCAATAATTAAAAAGATTTTTACTTTTGCAACATCAAAAAAGAGTTCTTACATAAGCGGGAATAGCTCAGTTGGTAGAGCACAACCTTGCCAAGGTTGGGGTCGCGGGTCCGAGTCCCGTTTCCCGCTCTAAATTTTATCCCGTCAGACGGGATTTTTTTTTAGCTAATGATTATTTTTGCTGTAATAAAATATTTGGTTGCCCGAATGGTGGAATAGGTAGACACGTAGGACTTAAAATCCTATGGGCAGAAATGTCCGTGCCGGTTCGATTCCGGCTTCGGGTACAGGTAAGCATCCGAGTTTCGGGTGCTTTTTTTTTGGCCTGACAAAATATTTTCTACCTTTGAACTGTTGACATTGTACCCATAGCATATGAACGATACGCATATATTACAGCTTATTGAGGATGAGCTACGTAAGCTTGCTGTCGAACGACAACCTGCTGAATTATATGAACCTATTCGGTATATCCTTTCGATAGGGGGGAAGCGTTTGCGACCACAGTTAACCCTGCTTAGCTGTTCTCTGTTTTCGGATGAGGTTCGCACGGCGGTACCGGCTGCACTGGCCTTAGAGGTATTCCATAACTTTACCCTTCTGCACGACGATATTATGGATAATGCTGCCCTTCGACGGGGTAAACCTACTGTCCATACTCAATGGAATACAAACGTGGCCATTCTTTCGGGCGATGCTATGTGCATACTGGCTTATCATTTGCTTGCACAGATTGCCCCCGAGAAGCTTGTACTTATTCTTCCCATTTTTAACGAAACAGCCTTAAAAGTATGCGAGGGGCAGCAATACGACATGAATTTTGAATCTACTCGGTCGGTTACAGAGTCCGAATATTTGAAGATGATAGAGCTTAAAACTGCTACCCTGTTGGCTGCCTGCTTGCAAATTGGTGCACTGATGGGTGGGGCTACCTCTGACGAGGCACAAAAACTTTATCGTTTTGGCATTCATTTAGGACTGGCTTTTCAGCTACAGGACGATTTGCTCGACACCTTTGGCGACGAAAACCTTCTGGGGAAAGAAATCGGAAAGGACATTGCAGCCAACAAAAAAACCTATTTGCTGATTAAGGCACTACAAAATGCAAGCCCTCAGCAACGTAGCGAGTTGCAACAATGGATTACTTCTCCCAACAGTCAGGTGAATGATAAGATTAAGACGGTAAAGAGCATTTTTTTGGCGTTAGAAGTTGATAAGCTTACGCAGCAGCTTATTGATTATCACTTAAATACAGCAATAGAACTTTTAGAAGCCTTACCGGTAGCGTCTACGCGTAAAGAAGGGCTTTATTCAATACTTGACAAGTTAAACCATCGTCGTTTTTAGCTGATTGATGCGGTTCCATGCGGTTGCTGGAATCTTGGCCCCTATCACCTGGATGACTTCGCTGGCAACCAAAGAACCCAGTTTCCCGCAGGCTTCCCATGGCCAATTATTGAGATATCCATACAAAAATCCTGCGGCATAGAGGTCGCCAGCCCCAGTGGTGTCGATAGCTTGCACCCTATAGGCATCGACAAAATACCTGTCTTGACCAGTCATAATCCATGAACCGCGAGCACCAACTTTTACCACAGCTACCTTACATAGCTTTGCTATGGCTTCAACAGCCGCCTCAGGTTCCAAGCCAGTAAGCGCAAGGGCTTCCTGTTCATTGGCAAATACAATATCGACTGATTCACGAATGACGCGTGTAAGAAAATCGCGATTGGCTTCGACGACATTGTAACTGGCCAGATCGAGTGATATCCCCATTTTGTGGCTTCGGGCAAAAAGTATTGCCTGCTCAATGAGTTGATGATTGTAAACCAGATAGCCTTCGAGATGCAGTAAAGAGAACCCATCGAAAAATGATGGGTTGAGATCGTCGGCGCCCAGCTCAACTGCAGCACCAAGGTAGGTGGCAAACGTACGTTCCGAGTCGGCCGTAATGAGGGTCAAGGCCGTACCAGTATCGGTTTGTGCTGAGTAAAGCAAATGGGTACGGATGTTTTGTGCCTGTAAATCTTGGGCAAAAAAACTTCCAAGATTGTCGTGGCCTATTTTGCCAATATATCCGGCTTCGGCGCCCAGACAGCTGAGACCTACAATGGTATTGGCTGCCGACCCACCCGAGGCCTGGCGAAACGAGGCATGATTTAACTTTTGCATTAATTCCTCAATTCGCAGCTTTTCTACCAGTTGCATGGATCCTTTTGCAAGTCCCTGAGCTGTAAGAAAATTATCATCTACATTTACTAAAATGTCTACCAGCGCGTTACCAATACCTAATATTTTTCCCATATTTTGTGTCTCAGGTTTAATGAATAATAATGTATACTTCGTTTTTGCAGAGGTTTGTTATTTAAATAAATCTTCATCGCGTATAAGTAACAGGATGGCAGAATGAGGTACTACATAGTATTTTTCCCGGTCGAATTCAATTTCAAATGCATTTTTGTGCAAAAAAACAGCCAGATCACCTTCTTGGGCTTGCAAAGGAACATATTTTACGGTATCCGATTTGTCCTTCCAGGGTTCATCGGGGTCAAATATGGCCGGTATCGGGTATCCAGGACCTACCTTCAACACATAACCCGAGAGGATGTTTTCTTTCTCCTGTATGCCCGGTGGGAGAAATAGTCCACTCGAGGTACGTTCCTGAAAGGTGCGTGGTTTGATTAGTACGCGGTCTCCAACGACATGAATTTTATCGAGTCCCTCGGGCAGAAATTCCAGTTCCATACAAAAAATTTTCCGCAAAAATAATTTTTTCAGTTTATTTCATTTTTCTAATTTGCATACAATTTTGAAAATTCAGAAAGATTCGTTACTTATGCACCACAGAAAAATTAAACACACACCCCTATGAATGTAACGTCTTTTAAGCTAAGCTTAAAGGAGAAGCTTGGCTATGCTACGGGCGATTTTGCCTCAAATCTTTTCTGGCAGCCCTTCACCATTTTTTTGTTGTATTACTATACCGATATTTTTGGACTTTCGGCCGCTGCTGTGGGAACCATGTTTTTAGTTACGCGGGTCTGGGATACGTTTTTCGACCCGCTGGTGGGCATCATTGCCGACCGAACGCAGACCCGTTGGGGAAAATTCCGTCCCTACCTGTTATGGTTGGCTATTCCTTTTGGTGTCATAGGTGCCTTAACCTATTTGGCACCTGATTTGAGTCAGGGCGGAAAGCTCATTTTTGCCTATGTTACGTATACCCTGATGATGATGATTTATTCGCTCATCAATGTTCCTTATTCAGCATTGCTGGGCGTTATCTCGCCCGACCCACATGCGCGAGAGAGTGCAGCTTCGTATAAGTTTGTTTTTGCCTTTCTGGCTGGTATTATAATCCAGGCTGCTACATTGCCGCTTGTCAATCAACTGGGCAAGGGCGATACACAGATTGTCGATACCCGTCTTGAAAATGATAAACTAATTTTGACTGAAAAAGGTACGGGTTCGGCCAGAGTCATTGTTTCTGCTATCGATAGTCTGGGAAGCAGTCAATCGACCGAGTTTGTGGTCAAAATTTTAAAGGAAGGTTTAACTCCACCCAAAATTATTGTCCAACCACATACCGATACGCTATGGGCAGGTTTTAATACCTATGAAATTGATCTGAAACAATTTTTTAAAGTTTCATCAGATGAGTCGCTTAAATTCGAGGTACAGTCGGATAATCCTCGGGTAGCAAAGGTTTCTGTCAAAAATAATAAGCTTACAATATATGAAAAGGGGAAAGGTTTGGCTACGATTACGATAAACGCCAGTAATCGGGCAGGTACTGCCACCCTGTCTTTACCGATAGTCATTTCGGAAGCTGGTAATAGCTTCCCGAGGGTAGTAGCACCATCTCAGCCTCTTACCCTGGAGCGTAATTTTAAATCGCATGCGATATCCATCACCAATTTGTTTGCCGACGCTGACAGAGAACCCTTACATTATTTCGCTACTTCGAGCGATCCGAAAGTTGTTGGGGTTACCGTTAAGGATGGGCAGTTGGTTATCAAGGAGGTAGGACTGGGTATTAGCCGCATTTTGCTATATGCCTATGATTCCCGTGGAGGATTCGCTTGCGATACCCTTCATATCAGCGTGGTACAGCCGGGGAACAATCCTCCAGTAGTACAGCATCCTTTGTCCAATCTCATGCTTGACAAAGGTTTTAAATCCGACACGATTTGTCTGGGTTCGGTATTTTCGGATGTCGATGGCAATCATCTGACGTATTCGGTTACTGTGGTGAATGAGGCAAAAGGCTATTTCCATACCATGTCGGTGTTTGCCTTGATTGCTATTCTTATGTTTTTTGTCACCTTTGCGACTACCCGCGAAAGGGTTCAGCCTATTAGCGAGAAAGTATCGTCTATTAAGGACGACCTCAAAGATTTATTGCAAAATAAACCCTGGCTGGCATTGTTTGCGCTGAGTATATTCATGCAAATATATGTGGCAGTTCGGCAAAGTGCGATAATATATTATTTTAAGTACTATGTAGGGAATACGCAGCTGGCTTCGTTGTATTTAGTGGCTGGTACGCTGGCTTCGCTGGCTGGTGCTTTCCTTATACAATTTGCAGCAAAAAAATACGGCAAAAAATCTTCTTTTATTGTGCTTATTGTAATGGGTTCGCTGCTTACCGTCCTTACGTATTATGTAAAGCCCGATCAGCTATTGCCCATGTTTGCCCTTCAAACGATACTTCAGTTTTTTACAGGACCCTTATCGCCCCTATTGTGGGCTATGTATACCGACTCAGCCGATTATTCCGAATGGAAAACTGGGCGTAGAGCTACAGGGCTGATACTTTCGGCCTCGGTATTCTCCCTTAAGTTTGGATGGGCTATTGGTAGTGCTATAACGGGCTGGCTACTGGCTTACTTCGGATTTCAGGCCAATGTGCTACAAAACGCCCATGCACAGGATGGTATTCGTCTGCTTATCAGCTACATCCCAACCATAGGGTTGGTACTGGCAGGATTTACCATGCTATTTTATCGGCTCAATGAGAAAACCCTGGCTCAGATGACGGCTGAGCTGGCTCAACGCCGCAATGCTAATAAGTAGAATTTCAAAAAATTAAAGTGTATGCAATACGGATATTTCGACGATATTCGCAAAGAATATGTTATTACCCGTCCGGATACTCCACGTTCATGGAGCAATTATCTGGGTTCGACCGAGTATGGAGCCATCATTACCAATAATGCTGGAGGCTACAGTTTTTATAAATCGGGTGGCATGGGACGTTTCACGCGTATTCGGTTCAATGCTATTCCTATGGACCAGCCTGGCCGATACCTATATTTACGGGATAAGGAGAGCGGTGATTACTGGTCGGCTTCGTGGCAACCGGTGGGGAAACCTCTCGACCTTTACCAGTCGGAATGTCGGCATGGGGCTGCCTATACTATCATCAGCTCGAAATATAGTGCCATAGCAACCGAAACTACCTACTTTGTTCCACTGGGACAAACTTTTGAGGTGTGGTTGCTTAAGGTAACCAATACCGATTCCCGTGTTCGTCGCTTGAGCATTTTTACATTTGTAGAGTATGCAAACTGCTGGAATGCTCTTCAGGACTTGCTCAATTTACAATATACACAGTATATCGCCCGTATGTCGGTGGTCGATGGCATAATCGATCATGGTACAAACGTGCATATTCCGCCAATGCCCGATAATTTTGCTGAGAATGACCAGGGACGACATACTTTTCTGGCCTTTCTGGGTGGCGATATTGTAGGACATGAGACCGACCTGAGTCGTTTTTTAGGCCCATACCGGACATATGCCAATCCGCTGACCGTTGAAAAAGGCCAGTGTAGCAATTTTATGGCTGCTGGCGATAATGTTTGTGGTGTAACGCAAATAGATATTGACTTGCAACCTGGCGAGTCGCGCCAGCTGATAGTATTGATGGGTATTGGTGAGGCTGCTCGCGAGGGGAAAGAAGCTGTACGCAATTTTGGGCGTGTCGAGGTGCTTGAGCAGGAACTGAATCGATTAAAAGATTACTGGCATAGCCGTATCGATGCTATCCGTGTTCAGACCCCCGATGCTGAGTTTAACAGCATGCTCAATATGTGGAGTCCATACAACTGTCAGGTTACCTTTAATTGGAGCCGGGCTGCCAGCCTGGTTTATACTGCCATGGAACGGGATGGACTGGGCTACCGCGATAGCGTACAGGATGTGCTGGGAGTTATCGCCAATAGTCCCGAAGATGCCCGCCAACGGCTTGAGTTAATGATTACAGGACAGGTTTCGAACGGTGGTGCCATGCCTGTAGTCAACCGAATAAATCATAAACCTGGCCAGGAAAAGACGCCTGAAGAACACCAATATCGTTCCGATGATTGTCTCTGGCTATTTAATGCCGTTCCTGCTTATGTTAAAGAAACCGGTGATGTCGATTTTTACCATAAAATACTTCCTTATGCCGATAAGGGTGAAGATACTGTAGTAGGGCACCTACGCCGGGCTATTGAATTTAATCTCGAACGATCGGGGTGGTACGATTTGCCCAGTGGTTTGCTGGCCGATTGGAACGATTGCTTGCGTTTTGGACGCAAAGGGGTAAGCATGTTTGTTGCCATGCAAATTCGTTTTGCGCTGAAAGAATACATTGAAATATGTAATTTGATACAAAACGATAAGGAAAAGCAGTGGGCTCAAAATCAGCTCAAGCAGGTGGATGAAAAAATATGGCAATATGGCTGGGATGGAGAGTGGTTTTTACGCGGTTATACCGCAACGGGCGAGAAAGTGGGCTCGAAGGAAAATAAAGAAGGCAAGATTTATCTCAATCCTCAGACATGGGCGGTAATAAGCGGTATTGTTGATGGCAAAAAAGCTACACAGGTCATGGACAAGGTGCACGAATGGTTAGCTACCGAATATGGTATAGCCCTATGTAATCCGCCTTATACCTATGGAGTTGATTTTCAGACTATCCGTTCGGCGCTTTTTAATCCCAGCATGAAGGAAAACGGAGCAATATTTACACATACGCAGGGCTGGGCAGTTATGGCCGAAGCCATGCTTGGTCGTGGAAATCGTGCCTACCAATACTTTAGAGCTTATCTACCCGCAGCCTATAACAACCGTGCGGAAATACGTCAGATCGAACCCTACGTTTACAACCAATCTACCCATGGAAAATATAGCCCGCACTTCGGAGCATCGCGTCTGCCCTGGCTCAGCGGATCGGCTACCTGGTCGTACTATGTAGCCACTCAGTATATTCTGGGTATTCGCCCGCAGTACCATGGCCTCGAAATCGACCCCTGTATCCCTTCCGATTGGAAAGAATTTACAGTATACCGTCGATTCCGTGGTAAAATGCTTAAAATTCATATTGTGAATCCTCAAGGGGTACAAAAAGGTGTAAAACAGTTGACGATTAATAACAAACTATTGAATAGCAAGCTAATACCAGCTGATATTTTAAGTGACGAAAATACGGTAGAAGTCGTTATGGGTTAATGCAATTTTTTTCATGGCTTTACCTTTAAAAAAGCTAACTTAGCCGATAATTTAGGTAAGCTATGATCGACCAGTCCACCATCGACCGGATCTATGAAACGGCTCACATTGTTGAGGTGGTAGGCGATTTTGTCAGCCTTAAAAGGCGGGGGGTGAATTATGTAGGGCTTTGTCCCTTTCATAACGAGAAAACCCCCTCTTTCTCTGTGTCGCCTTCCAGGGGTATTTATAAATGCTTTGGTTGTGGGAAGGGAGGCAATGCCGTAAATTTTATCATGGAGCATGAAGGGCTGAGCTATTACGAGGCGTTACGCTATCTTGCCCGCAAGTACAATATCCCAATCGTCGAAAAAGAAGCTACACCCGAAGACGTTGCCCTGAAGAACGAACGTGAGAGCCTGCTGGTGGTAACGGCTTTTGCGGGACGTTTCTTTCACGAAACCTTACTGTCGACCGACGAGGGACGAACGGTAGGCCTTTCCTATTTCCGCGAACGGGGCATTCGCGACGACATGATAGAAAAGTTTCAGCTGGGATACTCACCCGAAAATAGGCATGCCTTTACCGACGCTGCGTTAAAGGGAGGATACAAGGCTGAGTTTTTGCTCAAAACGGGTTTGTCGATAGAAAGAGATGGCCAGTATTTCGACCGTTTTGCAGGACGGGTCATGTTCCCTATTCATAGCCTTTCGGGTCAAATCATTGCCTTTGGGGGGCGTACCCTGCTGACTGACAAACAGGTAGCAAAGTACATCAATTCGCCTGAGTCGGAAATATACCACAAGAGCAAAATGCTATATGGTATTTTTCAGGCTCGACGGGCTATCACCCAGCACGATAAATGCTATCTGGTCGAAGGGTATCTCGATGTTATTTCCATGCATCAGGCGGGCATTGAAAATGTAGTGGCTTCGTCGGGTACCTCGTTGACTGCCGACCAAATTCGTCTCATCAAACGGTTTACCAACAATGTGACGATAGTTTATGATGGGGACCCTGCCGGGATTAAGGCAGCCTTGCGGGGGATAGATATGATTCTGGAGGAAGGACTTAATGTACGTATTGTGCTGCTGCCCGAAGGCGAAGACCCCGACTCATTCTGTCGTACCCATTCCCCTTCCGAAGTCGTCGATTTTCTGGCTTCGAACGAAAACGATTTTGTATTATTTAAAGCACGATTGCTACTGAAAGATGCACAAAACGACCCCATCAAAAAAGCTACGCTTATATCTGATATCGTTCAGTCCATTGCGGTTATCCCCGACCCCATTGTACGCTCGGTATATGTCAGAGAGTGCGCCTTGTTGCTTCAAACAGGAGAGCAACTGCTGTACTCTCAGATTATTCAATTCCGTCGAAAATATTTCGAGAAGCATCTTCCGCTGCAGCATGTTGGTTCTTACCAGCCACCTGAATATACTAAACCACAGGCTTCGCAGGTGGCAGTCAATCAGTTCGAAACCAATGAGCGTGAACTGGTAAGGTTGCTTTTAAATTATGGGAACCATATTTTATCGCAGGGGACACATCCCGATACTTCTACCCAATGGATTGTTACTGTAGCACAGTACATTATTACCGAGGTGTTAAAAGATGAGCTAAATTTTCAGCATCCTGTGTACAAAGTCATTTTTGAAGAATATGCGCGATACTATTTCAACGACAGTGAGTTGGCGCTCGAGTATTTTGTTCGTCATCCCGATCCCAGAGTTACGGCCGTAGTTAGCGATTTGATAGCTAAAAAAGATGTTATTAGTAAAAAATTGTTTGCCCGTTATACCGATAATCTTATCGAAACTGAAGAAATGCGATTGAACGAAATTGTCCCCTCGGTGGTGATGGATTTTAAGAATAAAAAGGCACTGGCATTGCTACAGCAGATGATGGAACAGCTGAAAGAAGCACAACAGCAGCATGATGAAGGGAAAATCTCAATGCTTTCGGCTCATATTCAACATTTGAATCAAATCAAACGTACTTTTGCTATTACCCTGGGAAATCGAACGATTTATCCATAAAAATTTAGGCTATGATTTGTGATGTTCTGCAAAATTTTGAACGTTATCGAAGTTTGTTTTCCCATTTCGATACTATCCATGCATTTTTGTGTCGTAATGATCTGGCACAACTACCGCTACAGCGGATCGACCTGGCTTCGGGGGTGTACGTTTCCATCGGGGTGTATCAAACCAAACCTGCTCAGGCGCTTCGTTGGGAAGCCCATCGCAAATATCTTGATATCCAATATCTGGTTTGGGGTGAGGAAAAGATAGGATATGGTGCAGGCGATGATTTTCGGTGCATAGAGCCATACGATGAGGCCAAAGACATCGCATTTTTTAGCGGCAGTGGATACGAATTGCCATTGGGTAACGGTTTTTTTGTGGTACTTTTTCCAGGGGAATATCACATGCCGGGTATAATAGCCCATGCACCTGCGCTTGTTCGAAAGGTGGTTGTGAAGGTGCAATATTAGGTGAGAAACTGTTTCCACCAGAGGGCAGAATTTTTGAGGTAGCGCTTTTGTGTGGCAAAGTCGGTATAGATGATGCCAAAACGTTGCTGGTATCCCTCAGCCCATTCAAAATTATCCATGAGCGTCCATACAAAATAACCATTGATACGGTATCCCTCTTTTTTGGCTTTCAGTATCTGTTTTAGATATTCCTGAAAGTATTTGATTCGTTGAATATCGTTTATTGTGTCGTTTTCCAATACGTCGTCAAAAGCAGCACCGTTTTCGGTAATGATAAATTCCTTCACGGGATATTGGCTAAATTGTTTAATCATTTGATAAATCCCTTCTGGAAAAATTTCCCAATTCATGGTAGTAGTTTCTCCGAGTTTCGATGGTTTTACCTGATAGGCTTTGAGGATAGGGATAAGCGGATTACCTTTAAGGACGATGCGGAAATAATGTTGCAAGCCCCAGAAGTCGAAATCGAAAGCCATTTTTTGTTCGTCTCCGGCAAGCATGTGTTTATCTAATCGATGCAGGATAGGTGCTTTTTCGTAAGGATAGCCTCGACCGAGGGTAGGTTCGGCAAACATGCGGTTGACGACGGCATCGATTCGTTCGGCGGCTCGCACATCGTGGATGGATTGGGGATTGTAGGGATATACGGGAGAACATGAGAATGCCGTACCAATATGTCCCGAGTTGCTTAATATTTCTCGCAATACCCTTCCGCCTTCGGCCTGAGCCAATGTGGCATGATGGGCTGCCCTGAAAAAGTTATCCAGTCCAATTTTTCCGGGGGCGTGTATTCCTATGCCATAGCCAAAAAGGGTAAAGCTTAAGGGTTCGTTGAGTACAATCCAGTGTTTTACACGGTCGCCAAATGCTTTTCCACAGAGGTAAGCGTATTCGGTAAACCAGTCGACAATATTACGATTTAGCCATCCTCCTTTGTTCTCGAGCGCTTGTGGTAAGTCCCAGTGGTACAACGTAACCCAGGGAGTAAGCCCATCATTCAGACAGGTATCTATTACGCGCTGGTAAAAATCCAATGCCTTTGTGTTCACTGTTGTCATGCCCTCGGGCATCAATCGTGACCACGAAAGTGACAGACGAAAAGCATTAAAACCAAGGCGAGCGGTCAATGGAATGTCTTCAGGATAACGGTGGTAAAAATCGCAGGCAACATCACCATTCGACCGATCCCTAATTTTCAACTTTTTCTTGTGGGTAAAAGTATCCCAGATGGAAGATCCTTTGCCATCTTCAAAGGCAGCTCCCTCTATTTGATAGGCAGCTGTGGCGACACCCCACCAAAAATTGCCAAAGTCTTGTGCACGAATGTTTTCGAAAAACGAACTATGCTCAGCTCTTGCATATTTTTCGTATCCAATTGCTGCTGTTGCAAGTCCCAGCAGGCGTAAAAAATCGCGTCGTAACATGCAAAACTTTCGTTAATATAACCGTACTACCAGTATGCGGTGGTCGATGAGCACAAAGATAAGTGTGATAAGTAAAGAATAAAAGACATACCAGCCTATGGGAATATATTCGTTGGGTTTTATACCCAGTTTAAAGTAGTTGTAAGCTACCAGTACCAATTTTTCAATTACATAGACAATTACCGTTGCCACAGCCACCCCAACAATGCCGTAACGAGGAATCATTAGCAGGGTGAGTGCTATGTTGAGAATCATATTGAGTATTGAAGAAAACATGACCACCCGATTTTTCTTAAGTCCGATGAGAATCGTTTGTGGAAAAATTAACCTACTGGTAATGAGTAAAACATACACCATGAAAACGTCGGAACTTTGAACAAAATTCCGGGTGAATAACAGATGAAACAAGATATCGCTAAAAAACAAAAGTAAAATGGAGATGGGGAAAAGAATGTGCATTAGTCGTAGTGAGCGTTTCTTCAACGTTAATAAGCCGAACTTTATTTTATCGATAGAGGCAAATTGGGTGAGCATGGCATTATTTAATCCGCTGGCCAGCGTCACTACGAGGGGTACCTCTTTGGCACCGTATCGGAAAATAGCAAATTTCTCGGGGGAGAACTTGGCCGATACTATCAATCCATCGATATATTGTGAACTTCCGCTTAATAGTGTGCTCAACATCAAGGGAAGAGACAAAATGATTAACTCTTTGAGGAATGCTGTTGATACTCGTGGAATGCTATACTTTTGCAAAAGTAGCAATAACCAAATAAATCTAACGCCCGAAATGATTACCAGACCCCAAATACCCCCTTCAATACCATAACCCATCTTTACTGGTAGGATAACGAATATTACCTGCAAGGTAAACGTAATGAACCCATAAGCCAGAATAAGTTTAGCTTTATTATACAGTAGATAAATGTATTCAACCAGGCACGAGGGACTGCTTAAAAAAATGTAGAGTAACAGAGGAGTAGCATAGGGAAGCGGATGGCCATCCTTATAAAATGCTACCTCGTTTTTAAGGAGAAAACCGACAGCGGTTATGAAAAAGCTAATGAAAAGTATGAGTAAAAAAGCATTGTAAAGCTCGGGCGATTTTTGCTCTCTGTTGCGGCTAACGAAACTCTGGTTATTATTAAAAAGTGGTAACAACGATTGAATAATCCCGGTAATCCAGAAGAAAGTTACTGCGCTGGCCAGGAAAAGCAATAGTTCAAAATCACCGATATCTTTTTTTGAAAGTTCGCTGCGGGTAAAAACGGCATTGATAATAAGAAATGAAACGAATCGTAATACCTGAAAAATTTGCAGGCCTAAAATGTTGGTTATATAATATTTACGTGGCAAGGTCGATGGCGTTTAGGGGATAAAAATACATCATGATTGTCAATAAGCCAAACATTATCAAACCTTTTTATAAACTCTATACCATTTTGGAATTGCATCGAAAAGCAAGATAATCACCGCTAACATAATGAGAATGGTGAGAAAAGAGTTTACTATTCCCTGCCCTATATTTTTTCCACTGATAATTAAAGGCAAAAACAGGTTTTTCAAATTTAAAATGCCACTGGTAAGGGTAGTCACAACTACAAATATCATGGGTACCATTGTTACCCATATATATTTTGCTTTACCCTCGTTTAGCAAATACGATGTACCAATAATGAGCGCTATTGCTGCTAACATCTGATTGGCCGAACCAAACATAGGCCAAATGCTCGATACCGTGCCGGTGTAAATAAAGTATCCCCAGCAAAATACTACGAAAGCGCTTATTAAAATATTACTCCAGATATTTTTCGATTGTCCCAGTGGTTTATATACATGGCCGAGCATATCCTGCGTAATAAAGCGTGCTATACGCGTACCAGCATCAATGGTGGTAAGGATAAACAACGCTTCGAACATAATGGCAAAGTGATACCAATACTGCATTAGTGATTTCATGCCTGGGATTGCCGAAAATATTTGCGTCATACCCACAGCCAGGGAAACGGCTCCACCTGTCCGCCCTACCAGATTTTCTCCAACTTCTTTCGATAGTTCATTAATTTCGGAGTGATTGAATCCCATAGCCTGAAGGGTCGGAAGTATTTGCTGTAATTTTTCGGGCGAAACATTAATGATAAAATAATCGAGTGGATACAGGCTTGCTGCAGCAATAAGTGCCAGCAGGCTCACAAATGCTTCCGATAACATGGCGCCTGCTGCAATAGGTTTGATGTGAGATTCTTTCATGAGCATTTTGGGCGTTGTACCCGAACTAACCAACGAATGAAACCCCGAGATGGCTCCACAGGCAATGGTGATAAATAGGTATGGATACAGATGGCCGGAAATTATAGGTCCTCCGCCATGGACAAATTGCGTAAATGCAGGCATTTTTAAGTCGGGCGCTACAATAATAATACCCAGTCCCAATAAGGCTACTACCCCAAGCTTCATGATAGAGCTCAGATAATCGCGGGGGGTAAGCAATAGCCACACTGGTAGCACCGATGCCAGAAAACCATATCCAGCCAATAAAAGTGTTAAGGTCTTCTTATCATACAAAAAATAACTTCCCCACGATGAGTCGGGAATATGTTTTCCCACTATAACGGCCAGGGTAAGCATTATTACACCAAAGATTGTAGCGGCAGTGATTGCGTGTTTGTGTGCAAAAAACATCCATAGGCCCATAATAAGGGCTATGGGAATGGTAGCGGCTATGGTAAAAGTCCCCCACGAACTTTCGGCCAGCGCATTAATTACCACTATGCCTAACCCCGCTAACGCAATGATGATGATGATAAAGACGGCAATAGATACCACAAAACCACTGCGCTTACCTATTTCTTTGACCGTAATCTCAGCCAGCGAGCGGGCATCAAAACGGGTAGAAGCGGTTAGTATCACAATATCGTGTACTGCTCCAGCCAACACTGCTCCCAATAAAATCCATGCAAATCCTGGAAAATATCCAAACTGGGTTGCCAGCACCGGCCCTACCAGTGGACCAGCTCCTGCAATCGCAGCAAAATGATGCCCGAACAATACCCATTTATGAGTAGGAACATAGTTCTGATTATCGCGCAATCGGTACGACGGGGTAAGTCGGGTATCATTCAGGGTTAAAACCTTGGCTGCAATAAAACCGTAGTAAAAACGGTATGCTAATGCCAATACCGCCAACCCCGTAATGATCAGTGGCAGGGAGTTCATTGCTGAAAATATTTTTAACTATAAACAAATTTTTTATTTCTCAGTTTAAAGGTAAAATTTGTTATTCTGTTATTGAAACAAGGCGTAAACAAATGAACTGAGAAAACTATTAGAAAGTTTTAAATCCCTTTCATTACTCTTCTTCTCCTTTGAGATAAAGCGCTTCTGGACCTCTTTCGCCGGTTCGAATGCGAATTACCTCGTCCACGTGGGAAATGAAAATTTTCCATCCCCAATTTTACCGGTTTGGCCGGCCTTAATAATGGCATCAACCGTTTTTTCTACGTTATGATCTCTTACTACGATCGATAACATTACTCGTTCAATGCTGTTGGCCTCAACTACGGCACCTCGCATGACAAAATCCTCTTTTTCCTTTCCAATCCCCACAACATCCCAGTACGTAAAGAAATGAATGTCTATCCCATGTAAAGCCTGTTTTACTGCTTCAAAGCGAGATTTTCTTACTATAGCTTCAATCTTTTTCATAGTTTAAAATTTTAAACAAAGAAACAAATTTTTGGGTATTAAAATGATTTTGAAATCAACGATCTTAACTCATAGAGTAAAATTGTTCATTTCTAATGTACATGGTTTTCCATTCCGCTTGACAGGAGATACATGATAGCAATACCGGCAATTACCATAATCACCTGAATTATCGTAGCGTATTTTGATACATGTTTGTTGAGCTCGGGGATAAGATCGCTGCCTGCCAGATAGATAAAGCCACCAGCAGCAACAGGAAGAATGTATTGACTTAGGTTTAAAATCCAGTGGCCGATCCACAACATGACAAGTGTACCTAATAGCGCAGTGAGCGCTGAAACGAAATTCCACATCAATGCTCTTTTGCGTGTGTAGCCAGCGTGTAATAAAATGCCAAAATCGGCAATTTCTTGCGGCACTTCATGTACACATACAGCAATCGTAGTGGATAGTCCCAGCCAGCTATCGGTCATCCATGCAGCGGCAATAAGTACCCCATCGGTAAAGTTGTGAATGCCATCGGCCAGTAAGCTAATTTTTCCCAATGGTTTTATTTTGCTCCCTCCAACATGATGATGATGCCAGTGAAGTGCTTTTTCAGCAATGAAAAAAAGCACAATGCCCCCGCAAATGAGCAACGATGGTAAATGGTTGTGCGAAAAAAACTCGAAGCTCTCGGGAATAAGATGTAAAAAAGTATTTCCAAGTATTACCCCTACTGCCAGACTTACCCAGATAAAGATGAGTTTTTCCAGTTGCTTGTTCGACAATTTAAGAAAAATGATGCCACTGAACGAAATAAGACTTACCACCAGGGTGCTTATAATTGCAGGAAGCCAGCTTTGAATAGTCATGGGATAATGTTTATGATAAAACTACAAAGTTAATACAATTGTTCATTTTACTCGTTTGGATGAATTCACGACATATTTTTTTTGATATGATATTTTATATTACAGTGTCCTGTAATTTTGAGCAGCTTTTGGGTAAATTTTCAAATATTTTTACATTTGTTCAGTTTCAGAAGTTCCTAAATTTACGCATATGCTAAAAAAGATTACATTTACTCTGATTCTTATTTTGGTCCCCTTCGTTTTTTTATTATTGATAGAATTAGGTTTACGTTGGGGCGGTTATGGTTATGACTTGTCATTGTTTGTTCCTTCGAAGCAATATAAGGGATATTACGAAGTTAATCCGGCTGTTACCAAACGATTCTTTACGCATAATAACCCTACCTCTCCTGGCAACGATTTATTTTTGATGCAAAAGCCTGCAAATGCGTACCGTATTTTTGTAATGGGAAGTTCTACTACACGAGGTTTCCCATACGACATGAATGTTAGTTTTAGCCGGGTGTTGTATTATCGGCTGAAAGATTTATTTCCCAATCGGCAGATCGAGGTGGTAAATGTTGCTATGGCGGCTATCAACAGCTATGCGCTGGCCGATTATATCGATGAAATTTTACGGCAGCAGCCCGATGCCATACTTATATATGCTGGTCATAACGAATACTATGGAGCCATGGGGATTTCCTCATTCGAGTGGGGAGGCAATATTCGCTGGATAAAAAAGACGCATCTGGCTCTGGTGCATTTGCGAACCTACCAGCTTTTACAGCAGGCAATACTTGGCATAATGTTGGGCAAACAAAAACCCACTACAGCGACACTCATGCAAAGGATGGCACACCAGAAATCTATTCCTTATGGTTCTCAACAATATTATAGCGGAATTAAGCAATTTCGGCAAAATATTGATGAAGTACTGGCTAAAGCCAAAAAGCAAAATGTTCCGGTAATTATAAGTGAGCTGGTTTCCAATGTTCGTTCTCTTCCGCCCTTTCAGTCTGAGGCTTATCAAAACTACCCATTGGCAAGCGCGGTTTACCGCGAAGCACAATTGGCCGAACAAAATGGCGACTACAATAAGGCTAAACAACTGTATTATCAGGCAAAAGACCTTGATGTAATTCGTTTCCGTGCCCCCGAAGATATCAACACCGCTATTCATGAGCTTGCTCAGAAATGGAAGGTACCCGTGGTACCCATGATATCAATCTTCGAAAGCTATTGTAAACATGGAATTATAGGCGACGAGCTTATTCTGGAGCACTTGCATCCCAATGAAAGAGGATATTTCCTGATAGCCGATGCTTTTTTGCATGCCATGAAAGAGCAAAAAATCATTGCTTCGCAATGGGATACCAGTAAAATGAAACCTTTCGATGCATACCTTAAAAATTGGGGCTACACCGTCCTCGATAGTCTGGCAGCCGATAAAAGCATTAAAGCACTTATGGCTGGCTGGCCTTTTCAACCCGATACCGTTGTCAATACTTTCCTATACACATATCACGCTAAGTCGCTCGAAGATTCGCTGGCTTTGCTAAGCGTCAAATACGACAACCTTTCTTTGACCCAAATGCACCAGGAGTTGGCCAGAAATTATGAAAAAAATGGTGCTTTTGAAAAAGCTTTCCGGGAATACCTGGCTCTGGTGTATACTCATCCCTACAATTTGAATTATTATGTGGAGGGGCTGCGACTGGCCGACCTGGTAAAGTCCGATACCCTCGCATACATCCTGCTTAAAGATATGCCCATGCTCGATAGCTCAACTTTCGCATTAATGCGTTTGGGTAAAATCCACATGAAAAACAAGGATTATTCCGCTGCACTGGGTTATTTTAAAAGGGCACATGCGATAGCAAAGTCCGATAATGACCGTATTTACGCCCTCGAGGCTATCTATTTCGCTTATATGGGGATGGATAAAAAGTCTGAAGCTAAACGTATTTTGTTTGAAATACGGGAGATAAACCCCAATTACAAAGTTTCCTCTGGCGATAAAAAAGATGTTGTTGTAGTAGTAGATCCGAGGGTGAAACCCCTCATCGAAGATGCTATACGTAAGGCACGACAGGGACAATTGAAAGAGGCGGCAGAACTATTGCAACAATCCCTGCAAATTCAGGAAACAGCTTTTGCCTGTCAAATGTTGGGAAGCGTACTTTTTCAGCTCAACGATCCGGGTGCTTTTTCGATGCTCGAACGTGCCTATGCACTGAATCCTAACGACGAAAATACCATCAACAATCTTGTAGTGCTATCTGTTATGCAGAAAAACTACCAGAAAGCGCGTTTTTATCTTGAAAAATATCAAGCTGTCGGCCAACCCGAACAGTACGCCAATCTGCAAGCAATGGTGAAAAAAGCTTTTAGTACTCAAAAACATTAGTATGCGAACCCAATTTACAAAAAAAGAACATCAGGATGCCGGTTTGGCGCTTTTACTTTTAATTATATTACTGCGAATATTCCATGTTGTTACTGTGCCCGACCCTGTCCTGGTTGCTGTAATATTACTTATCATCCTGATACCCAGTGTCTGGTATCCTTTTTCATTTCTCTGGTATAATTTGTCTGATGCATTGGGTCGAATTGTTTCAATGGTATTTTTAAATATTGTGTATTGGTTATTGGTTGTTCCGGTAGCCTTAATTCGACGGATGCTTGGGAAAGATAGCTTACAACTTCAAAAATTTAAAAAGAATAGTCCATCGGCATTTATAGAAAGAAATTATACTTTTACAAGCAAAGATTTAACAAACACATTTTAAGGAGGGTTTACTATGGATTTTTTAAAAGAGCTCTGGCAGTTTCTTAAGGTAAGGAAAAAATATTGGTTGCTGCCCCTTATTCTGATCTTGCTATTTTTTGGTATCATCATCTTTATGACAGCGGGGACAGCTATTGCACCTTTTATTTATACTTTGTTTTAGTATGCCAGCTTATATTCTGGGAATATCGGCTTTTTACCACGACAGTGCAGCTGCCCTGGTGAAAGATGGGTTAATTGTGGCTGCTGCTCAGGAGGAAAGATTTACTCGAAAAAAGCACGATTCGGGTTTCCCTGCCCAGGCTATTCGCTATGTTTTGTCCGAGGGTGGTATTTTAACAACCGACCTGGCTGCCGTGGTTTTCTACGAGAAACCCTTTATTAAATTTGAGCGGTTGCTCGAAACTTATCATGCTTTTGCGCCGCGTGGGTTTAAAAGCTTTGCCACAGCTATACCGGTATGGATTAAGGAAAAATTGTTTATGAAGCAACAGCTTCGTAAACAGCTAAACGAATTGGGTATTCCTAAAACCGTTCCTTTGCTTTTCCCCGAACATCATTTGTCGCATGCTGCCAGCGCTTTTTACCCATCGCCTTTTGAACATGCTGCCATTCTTACTATCGATGGGGTTGGCGAGTGGGCTACAACAACAATTGGGATTGGGAAGGATAACCAGATCACAATCCTGAAAGAGCTACATTTCCCGCATTCGGTAGGCTTATTGTATTCGGCTTTTACCTATTACTGCGGATTTAAAGTCAACAGCGGTGAGTACAAGCTGATGGGTTTAGCCCCGTATGGAAAAAAAGATTCACAGGAAGTAGCACGTTTTAAGGAAATAATCCTTACCCATCTGGTCGATGTGCGTCCCGATGGGTCTATTTTGCTCAATATGGATTATTTCAATTTTGCCACAGGCCTTACGATGACTCACAATCGACGTTGGCAAAAATTATTTGGTATTCCGCCTCGTCTTCCCAACGAACCCATAACCCAGGTGTACATGAATCTTGCGCTTGCCATTCAGGAAATTACCGACGAGATTGTACTTCGCCTGGCTCGCACGGCCAGAGAGCTTACCCAATGCTCACATCTGGTAATGGCGGGTGGCGTGGCGCTTAATTGTGTATCGAATAGTAAAATTCTGGAAAACCACATATTCGATGACCTCTGGATACAACCTGCTGCAGGGGATGCAGGTGGTGCTCTGGGAGCGGCTCTTGCGGTTTGGTATGTTTATTTCGATAAAAAACGTCAGCCTGCTATACCCGATGCTATGCAGGGCGCATATCTGGGACCTGCTTATAGTAACGATCAAATAAAAAAATTGCTCGAAAAACTTGAGGTAAAGTCGACCTATTATGATGACTTTGAAGAATTAGCTCACACGGCGGCGCAACTCATTGCTCAGGGTAGTGTCGTGGGATGGTTTCAGGGGCGCATGGAGTATGGACCCCGTGCGCTGGGTAATCGAAGTATTCTTGGCGATGCACGTAATCCCGACATGCAAAAACGCATGAACCTGAAAATAAAATTTCGCGAAAGTTTTCGGCCTTTTGCCCCTTCTATCCTCGAAGAAGATAAGCATATACTGATGGAGTATGGATATAACTCGCCCTATATGTTGCTTATTGATAGGGTTAAAAAGGAACGGTGTAATCTCATACCCACTGAGATAGAAAATTCGGACCAACTATTTGAACGTTTATACTTTGTACGATCCGATATTCCTGCTGTTACGCATATCGATTATACCGCACGAGTACAAACGGTAACCGAACAAGCAAATCCCCGTTTCTGGAAATTGATAAAGGCTTTTAAGCAACTAACAGGTTATGGTGTACTTATCAATACCAGCTTTAATGTGCGTGGCGAACCTATTGTATGTACCCCCGAAGATGCCATACGGTGCTTTGTTAATACCGACATGGATTATTTAGTATTGAATAACTTTTTAGTGGCTAAATCCGACGTAGTGGCTTTAAAAGGGAAAATGGGACAATATACCTTCGAACCCGATTGAAAACTATCTTCCTATGGCCGATGGAGTACAATTAGAAGAAAGTTGGAAACAGCTGCTTTACGACCAGTTCGATGCCGATTATTTTAAGCAGCTCAAAAATTTTTTGCTGGAGGAAAAAAAGAAATATGTTGTTTATCCCCCCGGGCCGCTTATTTTCAACGCATTTAATAAAACCCCTGTCGATAGGGTTAAGGTGGTGATTATGGGACAGGACCCATACCATGGACAGGGGCAGGCCCATGGGTTGTGTTTTTCAGTACCCCCGGGTATTGCTCCTCCACCTTCGTTAATAAATATTTTTAAAGAGCTTCAATCGGATCTTGGCATTAAGCCTCCTACTCATGGCTGTCTTGAGAAGTGGGCAGAAAATGGGGTGTTGCTGCTAAACGCTACGCTTACGGTACGCGCTAATCAACCTCGATCCCATTTCAACAAGGGTTGGGAAATTTTTACCAATACAGCAGTCGAACGCCTTGCCAGGCAGCGAGAGCATCTGGTCTTTTTCCTCTGGGGCAATGATGCCAAGGCAAAAGAGTCACTTATCGACCCAAGTCGGCATCTGATTTTAAAAGCTGCTCATCCTTCCCCTTTTTCTGCCAATCATGGTTTTTTTGGATGTAGGCATTTTTCCAGGGCAAACGAATACCTCAAACAGCATGGAATTGAGCCTGTCGATTGGCAAATTTAATAATTCGGGGTAGGGAAAAATTGGGAATATGCGTATTATAATCAAAGCAGGTATTATACTCTACTAACAAAGGAATTGCATTACTTGTCTATGGATTCTAAGTTATAGCACGAGAGCTTCATTCAACCACTATCATAAATTTTTAAATATTTTTTCGGATGAATTATTAATTTTACAAATGAGAATGAATGCTAAAGATATGAGCGTAACGGCTGAGGATTACCGGTACGATTATTTGATTCTTCCTGATTATAAACCGACTTGCGAAGTTTTTCCCATTGTTCCGCCTCCCATCGAAACAGGCTACGTGTATCATTTTACCACTCGAAGTAATTTGCTCTATGAGGTGCGTTTTGCTCCCAAAGCGGATAGTATCCTGGATGTAGTGGTCAATTTTACTGTCGAAAGTGACGAGTTTGAGGATGATTATCCGGTAACCAACCGTGGCGAGATTTTTAGCGTCATTGCTACTGTCATTGAAATTATGAAAATGTTTCATCGTCATCATAATTTTACCCTTTCCTACGAATTTGCCGGGGAGTTTAAGGAGGATGAGGTTCATGACAAACATCTTCCCAGCATACGTTCACGATTATACCTTAGGTATGCGGAACGCCTGCTAAATCACAATTGGAAGGCCATACTGAATGGAAATAAAGTAATTGTTAAACGCAAATGTTGATGAAGCCTATTCTTACCGTTCGTGGCCTTCGTGTTACTTTTCCCAGCAACTCTGTTCCTGCTGTTGATAATCTTACATTTGAATTATTCCCTTCCGAAACGCTTGGTATTGTAGGTGAATCAGGTTCTGGTAAGTCGGTTACTGCAATGTCGCTGTTGCGACTTTTACCCAGCGATACGCAAGTTACAGGCGAGGTATTGTTTTCTGATTCAGAAAATGAATCTCTGCCTATCGATTTGCTTAAGCTTTCGAATTCAGACATAAACCGATATCGGGGGAGAAAGATTGCTATCATCTTTCAGGACCCCATGGCTTCCTTAAATCCATCCATGCGTTGCGGTAAACAGGTCGAGGAAATGTTCCGATTGCATACCGACCTGTCACCAGATGAGCAGAAGAAAAGGGCGATAAAATTATTTGAAGAGGTTCAGCTTCCTCAGCCCGAACAAGTTTATTATCGGTATCCTTTTCAGCTTTCGGGAGGTCAACGCCAGCGTGTGATGATTGCCATGGCATTGGCGATTCACCCGCAGATACTCATCGCCGATGAACCTACCACGGCGCTTGATGTTACTACCCAACAGGAAATACTTACCTTGTTGAAGCAACTTCAGCGCCAGTATGCATTATCCATCATATTTATCTCGCACGACCTGCGACTGGTGCAACGTGTCGCCAATAGAGTACTGGTGATGCAAAAGGGGCATTTGATTGAGCAGGGAGATAATCCGGAAATTTTTCTCCATCCCAAAGAACCCTATACACAGCATCTACTTGCCTGCCGTCCCGGGCATCACAAAAATGATTCCTTTTCACCTTACATGACCGATGTCCAAGATTCGATACATACAAATGATAAGCTAACACAGTCCAATAATACCAGCCTTTATCGAAATATCCCCTTACTCGAAATTCGAAACCTCGATGTGCATTTAACTACATCGCAGCTATTAGCTGGTAAACAGAGTAAGAAAATCTTACATCAGATTAACTTAAAACTCTGGGAGGGCGAAACATTGGGTATCGTCGGAGAGTCGGGGAGTGGTAAAACAACCCTGGGACGAACGCTTATGCAACTTATTCGCTCCTACACGGGCGAGATTTTGTATCAGGGTGTGTCGGTGAATCACCTGTTAAGCAGTGATAGGAAACGCTTTTACCAGAATATCCAGCTTATATTTCAGGATCCATACTCTACCCTTAATCCGCGAATGTGCATTGGAGAGCTTATCCGTGAGCCGCTTGTAGTACATCGGCTTGTTCGCACAAAAGCCGACCAAATCAAAAAAGTACACGAGCTTCTCGAAGCAGTGCAAATCGATCCTGGCTGGTATCATCGTTATCCGCATCAGCTCTCGGGAGGACAGCGCCAGCGAATTGCCATCGCAAGAGCATTGACGCTTCAGCCTCGTATCCTTATCTGCGATGAATGTGTGTCGGCGCTCGATGCCACTATCGCTGCACAGATTTTAAGCTTGTTGTACGAACTTAAAGCAAAATATAGCCTTTCGTACCTTTTCATATCGCACGATCTGGGGATTGTACGCTCCATTGCCGATAGGGTGATTGTACTTAAAAATGGCCAGATTGTTGAGGAAAACTTGACCGAACAATTGTTTAATTATCCGCAACAAGAATATACGCAAAAGCTTATTGAAGCCTCACTTTAGGTTAGTATTCCCCCTCCTCTATCATTCGAATATCGTTTTCATCGAGCTGCTTATCAACATCGGGGCAATTTGTGGAATAGGGGAAATCGCGAGGTGCTGTAAATGGCCCATCCGAAATAAGCAGACTTTTATCGGCATATACTTTTTTCATATATATAGCCCAGATGGGAAGTGCCATGTTGGCGCCCTGCCCTAATTCAAGACTCTCGAAACGTATAGCCCGATCCTCAGCTCCTACCCATACCCCGCTTACCAGATCAGGGGTAATACCAATAAACCAACCATCGGAATGATTTTGGGTAGTACCTGTTTTACCCGCAATAGGGTTGGTAAATTTATACATGTACCGTAAACGAACGGCTGTGCCTGCATTCACAACTCCTTCCATCATGTTGAGCATCAGATAAGCAGTTTGCTCGCTGATGGCTTCGGTTTTTTCGGGAATAAAATTGGCAACTACATTACCCGTTTTATCAACTATTTTGGTTACCAGTAATGGTTTAATGTAAATCCCTTTGTTAGCATAGCAGGCATAGGCTCCAGTCATTTCGTACAGCGTAACCTCAGAGGTTCCTAAAACCAGTGAGGGGTAGGGCGCCAGATAGCTTGTAAAACCCATTTTCCGCATAATATCAATTACCGAGGGAGGATTAAACTGTTTCATGATCCATGCAGAGATATAATTGACCGAATTGGCTAAGCCCCATTTGAGCGTTACCATTTTCCCCTCATAATCGGGACGACCCGAATTTTTGGGGCTCCATATTGTATCGCCCACAATGAAGGTTACAGGCACGTTGGGTACCCGATAACAGGGCGAGTAGCCCTCCTGCATGGCCAGGGTGTAGAGAAATGGTTTGATGGTTGAACCTGCCTGTCGCTTGCTCACCATTACATGGTCGTATTTGAAGTGCTTGTAGTTAATACCTCCTACGTAAGCTTTTATGTGTCCCGTGTGTGGGTCAACTGACATCAATCCCGCTTGAAGGAAAAATTTATAGTACCGTATCGAATCGTAAGGGGTCATTACGGTATCCCTTTCACCATTCCAACTGAATACCCGCATGGGGACTTTTTTCTTGAAATTTTTTAAAATATCATCCCAGTCGTATCCAGCATTTCGTAATACCCTGTACCTTTCACTTCGGCGAATCGAAAGCTCCATCAGATAGTTAATCTGGTCGGGAGTTAAATCATACGAGAAAGGAGCTACTCGACTGCCTTTTTTTTCGTTGAAAAAGGCTTTTTGCAAATCATTCTTCAAATGTTCGGCCACAGCTTCCTCGGCATATCGTTGCATGCGCGAATCAATGGTAGTGTATATCTTTAACCCATCGGTATAAATATTATAGGGCGTGCCATCGGGCTTGGTATGTTTATTACACCAGCCGTAAAGTGGGTTACGAACCCATTCCGTAGAATCGGCCTGATAATCTTCATAGGAAACATAATTGTTCCGCTTGGGTTCCTTCGCTGTCAAAATCAAGCGCAAGCGCTCACGAAAATAGGTAGCCATTCCTTCATTCTGATCCTGTGGTGAATATTTTAACCGAATAGGTATTTTCAGCAGCGAATCATATTGTTGTTCTGTAATATAATGGTATTCTTTAAGCTGTCCCAGAACAACGTTACGTCGTTGCAGCGATCGTTCGGGATTGAGCACTGGTGAATAACGGGTGGGCGCCTTAAGCATACCCACCAGCAATGCTGCTTCCTCGATACTTAGAGAGTCAGGGGTTTTGTTAAAATATGCTCGTGCTGCCATTTTTATACCAAACAAGGTTCCGCCAAAAGGAACGGTATTCAAATACATGGTAATAATTTCATCCTTCGTATAGTTGCGTTCAAGTTTGATGGCAGTAACCCATTCCTTAAATTTAGCAATAGAAAGAGCAACCATACGAGTACCCCAGAAACTATACAGCGTAGTATCACGAGGAAAAAGGTTTTTAGCCAGCTGCTGAGTGATGGTACTGCCTCCTCCTGCATTGCTTCCCAATAAAATGGTTTTGAAAAATACCCGCGCCAGGCTGCGAAAATCTATCCCCGAATGCTCATAAAATCGAACATCCTCGGTAGCTATTAATGCATTAATTACATTTGGTGAAATCTCATCATAGCGAACAAAGGCACGGTTCTGATAATAGTATGTTCCTAACAAAACACTATCGGACGATATTACTTCCGAGGCTACATTGTTTCTTGGATTTTCTAACTCCTCAAATGTGGGCATAAATCCAAAAATGCCAATCGCAATGCCCGTAAAAATCAAAATCAACAATGCATAAGGAGTAGCATACAAAATCCAAAAAATCTTTCGATAATTCATGGGAAAAATTGTTTAAATTTTTTACCGGACCACCAATATCGAATTTCTAATATGTTCTGAAATATCCTATTATAGCCCGAAAGCAATAAGATGGCTCGGACAAAAATACAATTATTTACTTTAAAATTTTGAAGTTACTCTACTTATTCTTTTACTTTGTGCAGATTTTTTATAAAAGAGTTCTAAAACGGCACGGAAATGGAAGAGAATCTCGTCATTGTAGAGTCTCCGGCTAAAGCAAAAACCATTGAAAAATTTCTTGGAAAAGATTTTCATGTGGTTTCGAGTTACGGTCATATCAGGGATTTATCGAAGAAAAATTTGGGGATCGATATACAAAACGACTTTAAACCCGATTACATTGTTTCGGACGATAAGAAAAAAATAGTAGCCGAGCTGAAAAAATTAGCACAAAAGGCAAAAATGGTATGGCTGGCATCTGATGAGGACCGGGAAGGAGAAGCTATAGCCTGGCATCTGGCCGAGGTGCTTAATCTGCCTGAGCAAAAAACGAAGAGAATTGTTTTCAATGAAATTACCAAAAATGCTATTCTTGAGGCTATTGCTAATCCCCGTGGTATCGATTATAATCTGGTGGATGCCCAGCAGGCACGAAGAGTACTCGATCGGCTGGTAGGCTTTGAGTTGTCCCCTATTCTCTGGAAAAAGGTGAAACCTAATCTCTCTGCAGGTAGGGTTCAGTCCGTTGCGGTTCGACTTATAGTTGAACGGGAACGCGAAATTATTGCATTTCGAAGTTCGTCGCATTTTAAGGTGGTGGGTTTCTTCGAGGTGATCGATGCTAATAATAAAAAAACAACGCTGGAAGCCGAACTTGAAGAGAAATTTAATACTTATGAAGAAGCCCAGGCTTTCCTCGAAAAATGTAAATCGGCTGAGTTTAAAATTATTGATATTACCAAAAAACCATCTAAGAAATCACCCTCGCCACCCTTTACTACTTCTACTCTACAGCAGGATGCCAGCCGAAAACTTGGTTTTTCAGTGGCGTATACCATGTCCATTGCTCAGCGTCTTTACGAGTCGGGGAAAATCACCTACATGCGAACCGACTCGGTTAATCTATCCGATCTAGCCCTGAATACGGCTCAGAAAGAAATACACAAACTTTTTGGCCCCGAATATCATCATATGCGTCAGTATAAAACAAAAATCAAAGGGGCACAGGAAGCACACGAAGCCATCCGCCCAACCTATATCGACCAGCAAACAATTCAGGGAACACAGGCCGAAAAACGCTTATACGAACTTATTTGGAAACGTACCATTGCCAGTCAGATGAGTGATGCACAATTCGAAAAAACAATCATCACCATAGGTATTTCCAATCAACCGTTGCATTTTGTGGCTACAGGGGAGGTAATGCTGTTCGATGGATTCCTGAAAGTTTACTCCGAATCGTCGACAGACGATGAACCAGAGCAGCAAAAAAAACTGCTTCCGCCCCTGAAGGAAAAACAGGTGCTCAACCTTCAAAAAATTCAAGCTGTTGAACGTTTTCCAAGTCATCCCCCTCGCTATACCGAAGCCAGTTTGGTGAAAAAACTCGAGGAACTGGGCATAGGACGCCCTTCCACCTATGCTCCTATTATTTCTACCATTCAACAGCGCGGTTATGTTGTTAAGGAGGATCGTCCCGGTACCGAAAGACAGTATAGAATTCTGGAACTATATAAAGGAAAAATTAACGCCAAAACAGACACTGAAATTACTGGATCTGAAAAAGCCAAACTGTTTCCGACCGACATTGGTATGCTGGTCAACGACTTTTTGGTCGATAAGTTTGGAAACATTATGGATTATCAGTTTACCGCTAATGTCGAAAAGCAGTTCGATGAAATTGCTGCTGGTAAACTTCGCTGGACCGAAATGATACGTCAATTCTATCAACCTTTTCATCAACAGGTAGATGCTGTTACGGCTGTACGCGACGTTCCTCGTAACGAACGACTCCTTGGGGTTGATCCTGTAACCGGTAAAAACGTTTATGCACGTATGGGACGTTTTGGTCCAATGGTACAAATCGGTGAAACAAACGATACTGAAAAACCTCAATATGCACGCCTGCAGCCTGGCCAGTACATCGAAACCATTACCCTCGAACAGGCATTGGCATTATTTAAATTGCCCCGATCCCTTGGTGAATTTGAAGGCAAGGAAATTACAGTAGGAACAGGTCGATTTGGTCCATACGTTCGACACGATAATAAATATTATTCACTGACAAAGGGGAAGGACGATCCCTACACTATTTCACTCGAACGTGCAATTAAAATTATCCATGAAAAACGAGAGAAAGATAATAACAGGATTATCAATACCTTTGAATATAAGGGAAATACCTTACAAATACTCAATGGTCGGTTTGGCCCCTATATTTCTTACGATGGACAAAATTTTAAAATTCCTAAAGGAACCGATCCCAAATCACTTACCCTTGAACAATGTATTGCAATCATTGAAAAGGTAGATAAAAAAAGCACAGGTGACCAATTAGATACAACAAAAACAACCGCTAAAAAGAGTCAAAAATCAAAAAAAGAAGGCAAAAAATAGCTGATTTAAGATTTTTATACAATAAATTACCAGTAAGACAGGTTTAATAAGCGAATACTTGTGCACAATATGAAATCAATTCTGGAATATTTTAATCCTGTTTCACTCGATCGTCCAGCATTTGAAGAGTATCTACTTCATCAGCAATCCTTATGTCGGCATATCGATATTCATACCCCGGATCAAATGCCCGATGGTAAATATAGCATCGCACTCATCGGTCTTGTGGATGACAGAGGAAGTTTTTCCAGCGAAGTTTCAGCAGCTGCCGATGCCATACGTAGTCAATTATATTTGCTTAATTCTTTTCCTAAAAAACCTAAAATTGTTGACCTTGGAAACTTAAAAATGGGTCCTGCATTGTCCGACACTTATTATGCCATTCGAGATATTTGTCTCGATTTAATTTCTCAGGATGTGCTACCTGTATTTTTTGGTGGAACGCAGGATGCTACCTTTGGCATGTATCTGGCCTTTGAAAATCTTAAAAAAAAATATCGACTTACTACCATCGATTACCGTCTTGATTGTAACTTTGAGAATTATCAAAACATCCATTTTTTAAACTATCTCAATCAAATCATTCTCAACCAGCATTATTTATTTGAACTTTGTAATATTGGGCATCAGCAATGCTTTGAAATTCCCATACATTCCGATTTGCTGGAAAATCTTTTTTACGAAAACATTCGTTTAGGTTTGGTTCGTAACAATGTATCCATTACTGAACCTTTTCTGAGAGATTCAGATATTTTAAGTATTGATATCTCATCGGTTAAACATGCAGATGCACCAGGGCAGGTAATTTCTTCCCCCAATGGTTTTAGTGCAGAAGAACTTTGTCAGATGGCAAGGTATGCAGGGGTTTCGGATAATACTAAAATTTTAGGTATTTTCAATTATCTTCCCACCGCCGATATAGGCGGGGTTACGGCTTCGCTCATTGCCCAGATTATATGGTACTTCATCGAAGGATATACTTACAGACTTCATGAAAGTCCTGAAGATCAAAGTGCGAATTTCCAGCAATTTTTTGTTACGCTAAATGAAGATCATCATCTGAAGTTTTTTAAAAGTAAAGTTTCGCAACGCTGGTGGATGGAAGTACCAACGAAAACAGAAGAGAAGGTATTCCTTGCTTGTTCAGAAAATGATTATTTACAGGCACTTAAAAACGAAATACCTGATCGATGGATAAAAGTTTTTAAAAGATTGAATTAGAATATTTTACAATGATGTATCCTGAATTAGACCATTATTTCTAACAAAAAATTCTTTATAAACACTTACGTAATATTTTTTACCAAGGTAATTTTTTTATATTTGTCAATTCAATACAGAAGCATTGAAGCAATTGAACCAAATATGGCTGAATGTGCGTAAGGCAAGTACGATAAAATTTTTGTTTGTGTTGATGAGTACCGGCGTTTTATTTTGTGCCAGGGCTCAGGATGCTATGTTTACGCACCATATGTTCAATAGGGCTATGGTAAATCCTGCTTATGCAGGTAGTTCCGAACTGATGGAAATTAGTATGTTAAATCGTAACCAATGGTGGGGTTGGTCGGGTGTTTCACCTCGATATACCAATGGTACAGTGACTTTGCCATTTAATCTTTTTGGAATGTCCCATGGAGCGGGACTTGCATTCAATAATGATAAATTTGGTGTAAATAATGACATTGGAGCTAAACTTATTTATGCATTTCAACGTAAAATATCCATCAGTGAGGGTACCTTAGGTATCGGCATTTCGGCTGGTATCAATAGTTCTACCTTTGATGGTGCAGCACTCAATGGAGGTAACGACCCATTGGTACCATCTCAGAAACTAACAGGAATGACTATTTTTGATATGGGGTTTGGAGTATATTACAAAACGGAAAAAATATATTTTGGAATTTCATCGACACACTTGCTCAGTGGAACAAGGGATTACAAAATATCATCGGGATTGGACGTACTACCCTTACGTCCCCAATACTATGCGATGGCAGGGTATGCTTATCAATTACCTAACCCCCTGTTGGTGGTTGTTCCCTCATTTCTTATTCAAAGCGATGGCAAAATGACTTCTCTGAGTTTCAATACTAACCTGATATACAATAATAGGATATGGGGTGGCGTTTCTTACAATGCTGGTAGTGCGATATCAGCCCTTTTTGGATTGGAATTAATGCCCGGAATAAAATTCGGACTTAGTTATGATTACGATACCAGTATTCTGCACAAAGCCTCCAATGGCAGTGTAGAGGTGTTTGTCCTTTATGGCTTTAAGTTAAAAAAAGAGAAAATACCACAGAAGTATAAAAGTTTAAGATATTTGTAAAAAGTTTTATATTTAAAAAAAATAAATTAATTTTAGAAAACTTATTCGCTATAGAAACTATAACATTATTGTTATGAAAAAAATATTATATCTTGCTGTAATAGTGGCATTTATTGCAAGTTGTGGAAAGTCAGATAATGGAGAGTTAGTGGGGGTATCTGGTCGAAAGGCGTATTTAGAACCCGAACCTTACGGTATGGTGTTCATCAAACAGGGAAGTTTTAATATGGGTCCCAGCGATCAGGATGTGGCTTGGGCGCAAAACTCTCTTTCTCGAACTGTAACCATTCAGGCATTCTGGATGGACGACAGTGAAATTACCAACAACGAATATCGACAGTTTGTCTTCTGGGTGCGCGATTCCATTATGCGGAGAATGTTGGCTGCTCAAATCGAAGACTTCGCCATTGCGGAAGATGAATTGGGAAACCCCATCGATCCTCCTCTGCTTAATTGGGAAACCGAAATTGATCCTCAAGACGAAGAGCAAAATAATATTCTCAATGAATTATATTTATCGAAAGAAGAACGTTTCTACTTCCGCAAGGAAATCGACACCCGTAAGCTTATGTATGAGTATTACTGGGTAGATTTAAAACAGGCTGCTAATAAAAACAACCGCTATAATTTTGAAACTAAACAATATGAGGGTTCGGTATATAACAACCGGGGTGAACGTGTTGAAATTGTGAATCGTTCCTCTTTTGTTTTTCGTGATGTCATTAATGTATATCCCGATACCCTTTGTTGGGTAGCCGATTTTACGTACTCATACAACGAGCCGATGGCAACCATGTATTTCTGGCATCCTGCATACGACAATTATCCTGTTGTAGGGGTAAGCTGGAAACAGGCAACAGCTTTCTGTATCTGGCGTACCCAATATCTCAACAATTATCTCACACGTAATGGACAAACATTTGTTCACGACTATCGTTTACCCAGCGAAGCCGAATGGGAATATGCTGCTCGGGGAGGATTGGATCTTTCGATGTATCCCTGGGGAGGTTACTATACCCGAAACAACGAAGGTTGTTTCTTGGCCAACTTCAAGCCCTTACGGGGTAACTATACCGATGATGGTTATGCTACCACCTGTAAGGTAGGTTCATTCGAAGCAAACGAATACGGCCTTTACGATATGGCAGGCAATGTGGCCGAATGGACTTCAAGCGCTTATGACGAATCTGCATACATTTATACCCATGATCTTAACCCTGATTATAAGTACAATGCGCTACCAGATGATCCACCCGTACTCAAACGTAAGGTGGTACGTGGCGGCTCATGGAAGGATATTGCCTACTTTTTACAAGTAGGTACCCGTTCATACGAATATCAGGATACAGCAAAAAGTTACATAGGTTTCAGATGTGTGCGTTCGTATTTAGGAAATAGTGAATAACCGATAAAACCCTAATGAAATGACCCTTTCAGAACTAGTACAATCCTCTGGTTGGAAGAACTTTATGGCCAAACTATATGGGTTTGGCGCTTCTGTTGTTATCATCGGAGCTATGTTTAAAATCATGCACTGGCCAGGTGCAGGGATTATGATTGTTGCTGGGTTAAGTACTGAGGCAATTATTTTCTTCTTCTCTGCTTTTGAACCCCTGCATGAAGAAGTAGACTGGACATTGGTTTACCCTGAATTGGCTGGTATTACCGATGATGACGAAATGGAAAATTTCAAGGAAAGCATTACGAGCAGCAGGGGAAATGTGGTACTTGAAAAGTTTGAAAATCTGTTCGACCAATCTACGCTTACCCCTGAAACATTGGAAAAACTTAGTGAAGGCTTTGCTAAACTGAACAATACCGTTAGTGGACTGGCCGATATTTCCGAAGCTACTGCTGCTACCAAAGCTTTTGCTACAAATTTCCAAAACGCAGCTCAGTCGCTCGATTCCCTAACTAGTTTGTATGCAGAAAGTTCTAATGGCCTGGCCAACTCAATATCTGCCCTATCCAATACCTATCAAAAAACTGCTCAAATCATAGAGCAAACGGGGCAGAAGGTCTCGGAACAGGTTCAACAAAGCGGTATGGATATGGCTAATGCCTACCAAAAACTGGCAGAATCCATAAATGTTTATTCTTCGGCGATGACCAGTGGAAGCCAGGCATATGCTGGACAGGTAGAAAAGTTAAATAAAAACCTATCAGAGCTGAATGCGCTGTACGAAATACAGTTGCGTGAAACTTCCGACTACCTTAAAAAGAACCAGTCGCTATATTCGGGGATGGACGCTATACTGGCCAACCTGAATGAATCGGTCAACGAGACAAAACGCTACCGCGAAGAAATGAGTAAATTAAGTGAACATCTGGCCGCCCTTAACAATATATACGGGAATATGCTCTCGGCTATGAACTATACGAAAAAATAAACTAACAACGTATGGCACACGGCAAAGAGACACCCAGGCAGAAAATGATAGGTATGATGTACCTGGTGCTTACAGCATTGCTGGCACTTAATGTGCAGAAAGAGGTGCTGAATGCCTTTGTTATTGTTGAAGAAGGGCTGGGAAAGATGAATGAAAATTATGCTGAGAATAATCGAACAATGTACACGGCTTTTGAGCAAGCATATGCCGAAAACCCTTCTAAATCGAAAAAGTGGCGTGACCTGGCGCTGGAAGTTAAAAAAATGGCCGATGAACGATATGAAATGATTCAGGACTTAAAGCTGAAGATACTTCAAACCGCCCGTGAAAAAGAAGCTATTAAAGGGAGGGAAATAATACCTGAAAATATAAATGGAAAGGAAAATACCGATATTCCCGCCCAGGTAATGATTACCGAGGGAAATGGGAAAAAGCTAAGGGCTGCCATTGAAGGATTTAGAAAATTCTTGTTGGACAATATCGATCCCAGTTACGATATATTGCGCAAATCCATTGAGTCGGGTCTAAATACAAGTGATCCTCCTGCTAAGGAAGGAAAAACAGAAAGTTGGGAAAGCGAACATTTTGAACACCTGCCCTTGATGGGTGTTATAACCATTTTATCGGGTATGCAGTCGAATATCCGCAACGCTGAGTCGGATATGCTTCGTTATCTCTACTCGATGATTGACAAAGGTTCTTTTAAATTTACCTCGCTCGAGGCAGTTGTCATTGCCAATTCAAACTATATTATTCAGGGCAATGAGTATCAGGCCAAGGTATTCTTAGCAGCTTTCGATACTACGCAGGATCCTACTATATATATTGGACCATACGACTCGGTACGTACAGAAGAGGGCTGGGAGTATAGGAAGAAGGAAGGTTATCGGTACGATTCGTTGCCAGTAAAGAATGGCAAGGGTATTTATACTGTAAAGGGGACATCGGTTGGCGAAAAGGTGTGGACAGGGCTTATACGCCTGCGGGCCCCAGGAGGGGGTAAAGATTTATACAAACCTTTTAAAGCCCAATACAGGGTTGCTGAACCCATGCTGGTTGTTTCGCCTACCAAAATGAACGTTTTCTACCTTGGCGTTGATAACCCAATTGAAATATCTGTTCCCGGTGTTCCTGCCGACAAGGTATTTCCTTCCATTAATAATGGAACTATTATAAAAGAGGGCAAAGGATTTATTGTTCGCCCCTCTCGGTCGGGAACTGCAGTGGTTACTGTGATGGCAGAGATTGAAAAGACTCGTAAAATGATGGGTTCTAAACAGTTTCGTGTAAAGGTTGTGCCAGACCCTGTGGCTAAGGTTGCCGGTATTAAAGGTGCTGGGGGGATCGAAAAAGCTGTACTTTTGGCGCAGGCGGGTGTTGTTGCCGAGATGGAAAATTTCGATTTTGACCTCACATTTAGGGTGACAGAATTTAAGGTGTCGGTTAATATTGGAGGATTTTCCAATGATAAAGTATCGAAGTCTAACCGATTTACCGAAGAGCAATTTGCGCTCATTCGTCAGGCAAGCCGGGGTCAAAAAGTGTATATTGAAGATATTAAAGCGGTGGGACCCGATGGCTCAACGCGCTTGCTGGGTTCTATTGCTTTGACGCTGAAGTAATAACGATGAAAGGGCATGTATAATAACAAAAAAGCATGAAAATAATTTTAGTGCATGCGTGACCATAAGTCAGAACTCACAAAATGTACATGTGTGTTTCATTTAACCTTAAGATAGAATTAGTTACGGATAATAATAATTAAAAATATGAAGCGGAAAGTCATTTTTATGGGGCTGTTGTCAGTAGTAGGTAGCTTACTTACGGTAGGCGTCGCTCAGGACAACAGAATTGAAGTATATGTGAAAGAACATATCCCAAATAAACGACCGGTACCTTATGCGCATGTGCGCGAAGCAGATGTCATGTGGTCGAAAATTATATGGCGGGTAATAGACTTACGTGAAAAACAGAACTTTACCCTGTATTATCCTACACGACCCATTGATAGCCGTATGAATTTGATTACGCTGTTGTTGTATGGGATTGATAATGAGGGTGTGACAGCTTACAGCACGGATGATCCGCTCAATGAATTCAAGACGCCTTTAACCAAGGAACAGGTGGATGTTCAGATGGGTGCAAAGACAGATACTATTAAGGTTCCCGATCCCAATACGGGCGAATTGGTAACCAAAGTAATTCAGCGCGATCGTCAAATTGAAGCTATAAAGCAAATCATGATTAAGGAAAAATGGTATTTCGACAAGCAGCTCTCCACCATGCAAGTTCGCGTGCTGGGTATTTGTCCTATTCTGGTTCGAAATAAAGAGGATCAAAATGGAAATCCTACCGAGGAAATTGAAAAGAAGTTGACTTTCTGGGTTTATTATCCCGAAGTTCGAAATCTGTTGGCCAATCATGAAGTTTATAATCGTTTCAATGATGCTCAATATTATTCTTTCGATGACCTGTTTACACAGCGTCGTTTTTCGAGCTTCATATTTAAAGAGTCGAACGTATATGACAACCGCCCCATTGGTTCCTATACAAGTGGCATTGAAACGCTTTATGAATCGGAAAGGATTAAAGAGTCGATTTTCAAGTACGAACACGACTTGTGGGAATACTAAGCTTTTAACATGATATTTTGTAGGGCTTTGATTTCAAAGCCCTTTTTCTTTTTCCGGGGTTTATTGTAATTTTGTCGAATATTATTTGAGTGTTTGACTATAAGTTTCCTATATAGTTTGTTGCATCATTAATTTTAATATCATGAATTCACAGGAATGCGTCAGGTCAAAAATCATTGATTGGAAAGAATTGGAAAGAGTCTGTTATCGGGCAAAATTCTTCAATAAAAAAATTGTATTTACTAATGGATGTTTCGACATTCTTCATCGGGGACACATAGAATATCTACATCAAGCTGCCGAAATGGGCGATTGGCTGATTGTAGGACTGAATACCGATGCCTCAGTCCGACGGTTAAAGGGCAACGGTCGACCGGTTCAGGATGAAGAAACGCGGGCCCTTATTCTGGCTTCTCTTTCGTGTGTTAATTATGTTGTATTGTTTGATGAGGACACTCCATTAAAGATCATACAGTTGGTACAACCCGATATTTTAGTAAAAGGTGGGGATTACCCCGATGTTGAAAAAATTGTAGGCTATGATGTGGTAAAGCAACGCGGAGGAAAAGTTATAGCATTACCTTTTGTTGAAGGGCATTCAACAACTCAGCTTTTACAAAAGATTCAGCAGCTTTGATCCGGCATTTTCTTTTTTGCAGAATATTTGCCATCTTTGCATGAATTTTGTAACAAATAAACGTTTAATAATCAATACATTAAAAATATTTGTATGGAAAAGTCGATTGCAATTTTATGTGCTGGTGGACCAGCACCAGGTATCAATACGGTTATCGGATCGGTTACCAAAGTATTCTTGAAAAATGGTTACCGGGTAATTGGGATTCATGAAGGGTACAAGACCTTATTTAAAGGCGAACCCAACATTCAGATGCTGGATTTCCAGTTCGCCGATCAAATTTTTAGCCGGGGTGGATCAGCTTTGCGCATGAGTCGTTATAAACCGAAAGATGAAGAATTTAATTCCGATTTTTTCGAGAGATATAATGTTAAGTTATTGGTGACGATTGGGGGAGACGATACAGCTTCAACAGCTGCAAGATTGACGAAGTATCTACAGTCGAAGAACTTAGAAGTACGTAATATTCACGTTCCCAAGACCATCGACAACGACCTGCCGCTGCCGCAAGGAATTCCTACCTTTGGCTATCAAACTGCCAAGGAAGAGGGTGTTCGGCTGGCTACAACCATCTATGAAGATGCTCGTACCAGTGGGACATGGTTTGTTGTAAGTGCTATGGGTCGCGAGGCTGGTCACCTGGCATTCGGTATAGGTACGGCTGCTCATTATCCCATGATTATTATCCCGGAAATGTTCAATAAGAGCAAAGTTACCTTCCAGAATATTACCAACTTAATTGTATCGTCGATTATTAAACGCCTGATCATGGGTATGGATTATGGTGCAGCCATTGTCAGCGAAGGCGTATTCCACTTTATGACCGATGAAGAAATTATCAGTTCTGGTATTCAGTTTACATACGACGATCATGGACATCCCGAATTAGGTAATGTTAGCAAGTCGCATATTTTCAACTATCTGGTACAGAATAAGCTCAAAGAACTTGGTTTAAAGGTAAAGAGCCGTCCCGATGAAATGGGGTATGAATTACGTTGCTGTCGTCCCATTGCTTACGACCTGGCTTATGCTACTCAACTAGGTTTGGGTGTATATAAGCTTTTCAGCGAAGGGAAAACAGGTTGTATGGTCACCATCGATCATCAACAGAATGTGGTTCCCCTGTATCTTAAAGATGTATCGGACGAAAAGGGTAAAGTTATTCCTCGACTGGTAAATATTGATTCGGAAAGGGTTCAGATGGTTCTTCGCGATAATTTGCAGTACATCACATCTGCCGATTATCAGGAGGCTAAAAAGTATGTAAAGAATCCTGAAGAATTTGATTTTTATAAAATATTGGGATGGTAAGTTGTGAAATATAATTTTAAAAATGGGGGTGCTTATGTACCCCCATTTTTTTTGTTTATATGGCCAGGATTGTTTTTTTCGATTTCTCGATATTATTCACAAATACGTCGAAAAGAAATTCGGTGTCAACTGGACCACCGGTAGCTTCGGGATGGAACTGGCACGAGAAGAAAGGTTTGGTTTTATGACGCATGCCCTCGTTTGTATTATCGTTGAGGTTTATAAACAAAGGTTCCCATTCGTCGCTTAGGGTGTTGTTGTCGATGGCAAAGCCGTGATTTTGTGAGGTAATGTAAGCTTTTTGGGTACCCACTTCAATTACGGGCTGATTATGGCTGCGGTGACCATATTTCAGCTTATAGGTATCGGCGCCAGCTGCCAGTCCCAGCAATTGATTCCCCAGGCATATACCCATGGTAGGGATGTTGTAGTCGAGTGCTTGCTTGAGGTTCTTGATGGTTGTCGTACACATTTTAGGATCACCGGGACCATTGGAAATGAACAGACCATCGAACTCTTCGCTAAATATATCATAATCCCAGGGAACCCTTACAACGCTCACATCGCGCTTGAGGAGATTACGGATGATGTTATATTTTACCCCCGTATCGATGAGCAATACTTTAAATTTACCATTGCCATACACTATTCTTTCCTTAGTGCTTACCTGCGCCACCAGATTGTCTTTATTGGGGTCGTACAAGGGAACATCTTGGTCATCGATTACAATTTTGCCTAACATGGTACCTTTTTCACGGAGTTGTTTGGTTAGCGCGCGGGTATCGATGCCAAAGACCCCTGGTACATTATATTCTTTAAGCCAATCGGCAAGGCTTTTGGCTGCATTCCAATGATTGTGCTGATACGAATAGTCTGTGATGATCAGGCCCGAAATATGAATTCTATCCGACTCGAAAAACCTGGGTAAACCATTTTCCATAATGGTATGGGGGATGCCATAATTCCCAACCATCGGATAGGTGAGTACGAGTATTTGTCCCTTGTACGAAGGGTCGGTAAGGCTCTCGGGGTAGCCTACCATAGCGGTGTTGAATACAACTTCGCCTGCTACTGAGGTCTCAGCACCGAAAGAATACCCCGTCATTACAGTGCCGTCTTCGAGAATGAGTTTTGCTACCTTCTTGTCTTTGCTCATAATTATTTGTTTTGCTGCTTTTTAAGTTCAAAATTGATAATTTCCTCACATTGTTCGGGACCAATTCGTTTGGCAATAATTCGACGATTTTTATCGAGAATAAAAATGGTAGGTGTGCTAACTACATTGTATAGTTCTTTAAATTTTATGCTGAAAGGGTAAAACGCATTTACCCAATCGTATAGATGGTGCTCGTTAACGTAATCGACCCATTTAACTTTGGCTTCCACGCTGAATACCAGCGAAATAGCAATCACCTGCACATTTTTGTCTTTAAGTTTTTGGTAAACCTCATACATGACAGGCGTTTCTTTTTTGCAATGCCCACAATCGACATCCCAGAAGTAGAGGATGGTAAAATCTTTAGTATAGTTACTCAGTCGGAAGGGACGACCTACATAAACATTTTTCTTTTCCGCTGTATCGTTCATGGCCATCATGAAGTGTTCGGCGGGGACATCAAGAAGTTCAATATCAGGGGCTACCTTACCCATCATGGTAGGTTTACGTTCTTCGACCTGTTTGCGAAGTTTCTTCAGATACGTAGAATCGCTCCAGGTGGCTTCCTTTAGGTAATATTTGTCGGCAATATATAGCGCAATATCATCAAACCCCATTATTTGGCTTTTACCATAATAATTAAATAAGGTAACAAGCATGTAGCGGAAAAGTTCTGGAGAGGTTCGAGAACGAGCGATGAGCATGTCTACCTCGCGCATGATGGTATCGGGTATCTGTGGAATAACTTTATTCAGGTAGGTCATTAGCTTATCTTCGTAAATGGGGGTGCGAAGTAAACGTACATCGCTTATGTCCATGTTGTCGAAATAGTGAAATCGGTAATAGCGGTACTGAAACAGAGAGTCGATTATATTGCCATTGGCATCACGAGGAGGATCAGGAACCTCAATATCGGTGGTAGCTTTGATAAATTTGGCAACAAAGCTGTTGGGGGCTTGCTTAATGAGATTGTCTCGGTATTTTTTCACATCGTTGTCGATGGCTTTCATCTTTTCGGCGATGCGTTTTTGGTCGGCCTCAGCGTTTGCTTTCTTTTTTTCCTCCATCAACGCATTCATCTCCTTACGCTTGTCGCTCAGGAAAAATTGATAATTGTAAAAAATCTCATTTTCTTTAGAGTTGATAAATTTTATCTTTCGAAAAAGATCTGTTGTATCGTTTTCGATACTGAAATGTTGGTTTTCGGTAACCAGAAAGTCGAAATAGGTTTTGTTGGGAAGAAAAATCAGATACATCCCTTCGGGAAGTGGTTTGTTACCTTTAAAAACCCCAATTCCCTGGGCATTGACCCGAATAGTGTCATCGGGATAAAGATTGGCTCCAAAATGATGTCCAAGAATTAAAGTAGTATCTTTAAGTCCAACAATTTTAACCTTAATTTCATATCCTTTCTGAGAGAATGCGCTGGCAGATATTAAAAGCAGAAGAATAAGCAGCCTGACCATAGGGCAAAAGGTTTTAATTGAACTACCCAATTCCTATTACACAAATTGTGTAAAGTTAAGTATTTTGATTCTAATTTTTTGGAAAATTTATTTTTCCACCTCTTAGGTTGACTGAAAATAATCTAATACACTCATGGATTGGGAGGCAAAAATTGCGGGGAAGTTTTATCCGAAAATATTAAATTTTGCAGCGGTCGGATAGGCCATCATATAATTTAGCTACATTAGCTTAAAACCCTCCCACATTTACCTCGTTGTCTGGGTTGTTTATTGTTCTGTAGGAGGCCTGTTTCGGGTGATTAAAAAAGCTTTTTCTAATGGCCATTAACATTAGATGATAATTTTTGTAACAAAAGGCACAGTTATCATGAACATTTACACAACTCATTGGCAACATTTCTTATCCCTTTTATAGCTGATTGGTGGTAATTTAGGGATTGCAACTAACTTAAAAATTAACTTAAAACAAAGTTGGCTATGAGAAAAACATTAACTGCTTTTTTGATTTCCCTGTTGGGAATGACGGGACTTTATGCTGTTCCCTTTAATCTTCAGACATTTGAAGGCGATGTGCCTGCTGGTTGTTCAATCGATACCATTGAAGGAGTACCGTATCTCAAAGTACCGGTAAATGGATGGAATACCTTTTTCGACATTGAGCCGATAACCTGTACTGCCTATACCACGTTAAGTTTTTCGTATAAGTACGATAAGGATACCTCAACCAACACGTTGCCAGTACAGGCATTTTTTCAGCTGATTAGTGCCGATTGGAGTGTGAAATCTTCCGTAACGGATAAGCCTGCCTCAGAAAGCATAAAAGCTATGAATGCAAGCTTTAAGGCTGGTACTTATTCGAAGTTTCAGCTGGCTGTTCAGCAGACCTCGGGTTCGTGGTCGGCTATTGCCGGTCCTATTCTTTATGTTAGCAAGGTAAAAGTTGTTAATCCGTTTGATATTCGCACTTTTGAAGGTGATGTTCCCGAAGGCACCTCGATCGTAACCATAGGGGGCAAGCCATATTTACAAGTCGTTTTGAATGGCTGGAACTCTGCTTTTATGATTAGACCTTTCAACATACGCGAGGGATACGAAGCTACCGTAGAATTTAAGTATGCACGTGGCCCTGTAACCAAGGATACGTTGGATATTTCGAAGATAAATGCTGTTGTGCAACTAATGGATACGGTCAATAAGGTAAAAAATCCCTGGGGTGAGGGGATGGTTCCATCTTCGACGGGCCTATCTCAATCGCCAGCTTCCGAATCGTTTAAGACAGTTACTGCCAAGCTAAGTTCGGCAATGAAATTGGTGAACCAGATTCAATTCTTTGGACAGCAAACCCTAAGCTGGGGTCCTACCGTTGGAGATACCATCTGGGTGGGCATGGTGTCGTTCAAATCGACCGGTCCCATTGTATTGGATCCCGATCAGGTAGATATTGAACTGCCCGATTGGATGAGCGTGGTAACCATAGGCGGTAAAAAATATTTCCAGGTGATTTTGAATGGTTGGAACTCAACGGTAAATATTGTACCTGTACCTTTAAAAGAAGGGTATTCTGCACAGGTTGAGTTCAAGTATGCTCGTTGCCAGGCTACAAAAGATACCCTGGAACTGTCGAAAATTAATGCTGTAGTTCAGGTAATGGATACAGTCGATAAGGTAGATAATCCCTGGGGCGAAGGATTGGTGCCTTCTTCTACGGGTTTATCGCAGTCGCCTGCATCGGAAACATTTAAAACAGTAACGGCCAAGCTGTCGAACGCCATGACACTCATTAATCAGGTACAATTTTTTGGTCAGCAAACCATCAGCTCGGGACCCACCGTTGGAGATACCCTGTGGTTTGGAAAGATTGTTCTGGTTGACCAAACCAAACCCACTGCTCCGACCAACCTGAATGCTTCAGTTTCGGGTAATGAGGTTACTTTAACCTGGGATGCATCGACCGATAACGATGCTGTGGCTGGATACATTGTTAAACAGGGCGATAATGTGTTGGATACCGTCACCAAAACTACCTATAAGGTAAGTGGACTGGCAGATGGTACCTATACTTTTGGCGTAATTGCAATGGATAAATCGAACAACCTGTCGGCAGAGACCAAAGTTGAAGGTGTTGTAATTGGTACCAGCATCGAAAAAGCTTCCACTGCTTTGCTTACTATCTATCCTAATCCGGTATCCGATGTGCTGTACATTAAATCGGCAAACGTAATCAAGAGCGTAGCTGTATACAATGTTACCGGTCAGCTGCAAAAAATTATGGGTGTGAATACCAATACGGCTACCATTAGCATGGAAAGCTTTAATAGTGGTCTGTATTTCATCCAGGTACAGACTGTAGAAGGCGTGACTACGCACAGGATTCTCAAAAAATAAATCCTTGAAGTAACCAAGAAAGGTTGGCCACAAGCCAACCTTTTTTTATGGGCTGAAACGATAATTTTCCCGAAAGATATATCTTAGCAGAAAAAAATAATGACCACAGAAAAGAAGTATACTTTCGAGTTGGTATCAATAGGTGCCCTGTTTTTTATTTTTGGCTTTATTACCTGGCTCAACAGTACCTTGATACCCTTTTTAAAAATTACTTGCGAGTTGACAAATTTTCAGGCCTATTGGGTCACCTTCGCATTTTATATTTCTTACTTTGTTATGGCTTTACCATCGGGATGGGTACTGTATCGGATAGGTTTTAGAAAGGGAATTATGCTGGGATTATTCACCATGGGGATAGGGACGTTAGTTTTTATCCCGGCAGCGTTAATGCGCAGCTATGGTTTTTTTCTTGTTGGGCTGTTTACCCAGGGTATTGGGTTGGCACTGTTGCAAACTGCGGTGAATCCCTATGTGACAGTTCTTGGTCCCATCGAAAGTGCTGCCCGCAGAATAAGCATCATGGGGCTGTGCAATAAGTTTGCTGGCATTATAAGTCCATTGGTGCTTGGAAGCATTGTGCTACACAATATAAGCTCGTGGGTGGATCAGCTTAATATTGTGGCTGCAAACCAAAAAGCTGAACTGCTTAACATGCTTTCTTACCGGATAATAGCGCCCTACCTGATAATGGCATTTGTACTTCTGCTGTTGGCATTGGTTTTTGGTAAACTTCATCTGGCCGAAATAAAAACAGAGGATTCGCAGAAAGTAAATTTGAAAGATGTTTTGAAATACCCCCAAATTATATTGGGTTTTGTGGCAATATTTTTTTATGTTGGCGCCGAAGTAGTAGCCGCTGATACGCTTATTCTGCATGGACATGCTGAAGGAATAGCTATGGAAACGGCCAAAATATTTCCTTCCCTTACATTACTGGCTATGATGCTGGGTTACCTGGGTGGTATAGCACTTATCCCCAGGTATTTGAGTCAGCAAACGGCATTGGCAATATCTGCTGTTTTAGGATTATTTTTTGCATCTTGCGCTATTCTTGCCAATGGTTGGACAAGTGTTATCTTTGTTATGCTGCTTGGTTTATCCAATGCTATCATGTGGCCTGCAATATGGCCGCTGGCTATTGAGGGGACAGGCAACCTTGTAAAATTAGCTTCCTCGTTCCTTATCATGGGAATTCTGGGGGGCGCTGTCATTCCCCTTATTTATGGGGCACTTGCCGATGTGCTGGGTAGTAAACCAGCATACCTTATCTTGTTGCCCTGCTATGGTTATATCCTCTTCTTTGCCCTCTATCGTTTTAAAACCAGAAGGGTAAGCCATGAATTTTAAGATTTGTCGATGGAAGTAACTTACTATACTTTGCAGGGATTTTTCTCCTGATGTAGCGTTATAATCACTTTTTCTGTTAACATGGGGGCATCGGAAGATTGTTAGCAAAAAAAATCAACTTGTTAACAACGAATGCGTGTATTTTTTTTCTCCGTGGAATAAACCCAATAGATTTGTGCACACACATTGGTTGATGCTCAATGCTTCTATTGAGTATCATGAAAAGGGAATCCCGTGCAAATCGGGAACTATCCCCGTAGCTGTGATCTCCGAACAGGTTGTCCAGCGTTACTAAGGCCACTGTTCCGAAAGAAGAAGGAATGGGAAGGCTGCTGGGCAATGGAGTAAGTCAGAAGACCTGCCAGTGTGTACTGCGTGTATCGTGCTTTCGGAGGAAAAGCAGGGTACTGGTACAAGACAGTTCCATAGGGTATACTATCTTCATTCCGGTACACTTCTCTTTTCTTTCCGTAAGTAATGTTAAACATTAAAAAAGTTACTTATGGAAACAAATGAAATTTTGCTTTCTGAAAACAAGGACCGTTTTGTGGTTCTGCCCATCCATTATCCGCAGGTATGGGAACATTACAGTGGAAACAAGGGTAGTTTTATTGGCTACCGTGGAGTTGTGAAAAGTTAATATTAATTCAATCCTTTAATAAATCAAACGCTATGACTATACACAATTTGGGTTTTCCCCGTATGGGGGCTCATCGTGAGCTAAAGTTTGCTCTGGAAAAATTCTGGAAAAAAGAATTAACAGCCGAAGAATTGATCAATACAGGTCAGAACATTCGTCAATACAATTGGCAGCTTCAACGTGAAGCAGGTATTGATTTTGTCCCTGTTAACGATTTTTCCTTTTACGACCATGTGCTCGATACCACAATGATGTTAGGAAATATACCTCCTCGATTTTCGCCCTTATTGTCCTCATACGACCGTATTCCCTTTCAACTATATTTTGCCATGGCACGCGGTTTACAAGAGGATCATCTCGACATACCGGCCATGGAAATGACCAAATGGTTTAATACCAATTATCATTATCTTGTCCCCGAGTTTTACCAGCAAACTAACTATCAGTTATTTTCGACGAAGATTTTGGACGAATTCAAGGAGGCACAGGCATTGGGTATTAATGCCAAGCCAGTGTTGTTGGGCCCTGTAAGCTACGTATTGCTGGGTAAAATTAAAGACGAAGCTTTACATCCGTTTGCTATTCTCGAGGGTATATTGCCTATTTATCAGCAGGTTTTATTGCTTCTGGAGAAGCAAGGATGTAAATGGGTACAACTCGACGAACCGATACTGGCTACCGATTTGCTACCCCAGCATGCAGAGCTTTTTCAGTTGGCTTACCATACGCTTACGTCACAGCTTAATGCTATGTCGATACTGGTGGCTACCTATTTTGGGGAGATAACGCATAATTTACCGATTATCAACCAACTTCCGATTGATGCTTTGCACGCCGATATAGTCGCAGCACCTGCACAGTTTGATGAATTATTGCATGAACTTAATGCTCAGATTAAACTTTCGCTGGGAATTGTCGACGGACGCAATATCTGGAAAAACAATTTTGAACATTCCGTAACGCTTTTAAAACGCGCTGTAGAGGTAAGAGGTCAGGATAAATTAATGTTAGCCCCCTCTTGTTCGCTTTTGCATGTTCCTTATGATCTTGAGCTTGAGACAAATGAAAAGGCATTGCCTGCTTTTGTAAAAGAATGGATGGCTTTTGCCCGTCAGAAACTTCATGAGTTGAAAACGCTGAATGCATTGCTGAAAATTGAACGTGGTGATAATACCTGGGCGCTTGAAGCATATGCCGAGAACATTCGTTGTATGGCCGATCGCAAGCATTCGGCTAAAATCAAGAACGAAACAGCTGCGACTCGTGCGCGAAGAAGCGCTATAGAAACAAAAGGGCGAAAGTCTACCTTTTCTGAGCGATACGGTTTGCAGCAAAAAATGCTTGAGCTGCCTTTGTTGCCTACCACTACCATTGGTTCTTTCCCGCAAACGGCAGAAGTACGTAAAATTCGTAATCAATATCGAAAGGGGCTCATAACTGAAGCCCAGTATAAACGATTCATGCATGCGGAAATTGAAAAATGCGTTCGTCTGCAGGAAGAACTTAATCTCGATGTTCTGGTACATGGGGAGTTTGAACGAAACGATATGGTAGAGTATTTTGGGGAACAACTTGATGGATTTACCTTTACCGAACAGGGCTGGGTACAGAGTTATGGATCACGTTGCGTGAAACCACCTATCATCTATGGCGATGTATCGCGTCCACATGCCATGACGGTGGAGTGGACCTGTTTTGCCCAGTCGCTAACCCCTAAACCCGTAAAAGGTATGCTTACTGGTCCCTTAACCATCTTAAAATGGTCGTTTGTTCGTGACGACCAACCATGGTACGATACCTTGATGCAAATTGCTGCAGCGCTCAACGAAGAGGTGCAAGACCTGCAGGCTAATGGCATAAAAATTATCCAGATCGATGAGCCCGCTTTACGCGAAAGCTTACCACTACGTCGTAAAGAGTGGGCAATGCATTTGCAACATGCCATCCATGCTTTTCATGTTACGGTAGCGGGTATCGACGACCAGACCCAGATTCATACCCATATGTGCTACTCGGAGTTTAACGATATCATCGAATACATTGCACAGCTCGATGCTGATGTTATTAGCATTGAAGCGTCACGTTCGGGGATGGAACTGCTACAGGTATTTCACCAGTTTAAATATCCCAATGCCATAGGACCAGGTATTTACGATATTCATTCCCCTCGTGTCCCATCGGTCGAAGAAATGGAGAATCTTATCCAGAAAGCCCTCGAAGTAATCCCTGCCGAACAGTTGTGGGTAAATCCCGATTGTGGATTGAAGACACGAGGTTGGTCCGAGACCCTGGCAGCTCTCAAAAACATGGTGCAGGCTGCCCAAAAAGCTCGTGCCCAGATTTTGTCCGAATCAACAATTTAACCCAAAAAACTAATTATTATGGAAACCTTAAACAAGATTGATAAAATCATCAAGCGCAATGGCCAGCTGGTGGAATTTAATCCCGAGAAGATAACTTTTGCTATTTATAAAGCATTTCGTGCCATTGGACGACCTGATCGACAGAAAGCAGAAAAATATGGTCAGCAGGTGGTAGAAAGGTTACAGGCCAGTACTAATATGAAAGTTCCTTCGGTAGAAGAAATTCAGGATCTGGTGGAGCGTACCCTTTTCGATAATGGAGAATTTGAAGCGGGTAAGGCATACGTTATTTATCGATATCAACATCAAAACATACGACAAACCAAGGAATTGTTTTCAAACATTGAGATGGTTGATCAGTATATCAACATGAAGGATTGGCGGGTAAAAGAGAGCGCCAATTCAACCTATTCGCTGCAGGGGCTCAATCAGCACATCTCTACGTTAATTAGCTCGCAATATTGGCTCAATCAGATATATCCCCGGGAGATAGCTGATGCTTATCGGGAAGGTCGTATCCATATTCACGACCTGGGCTTTATTAGTGTATACTGCGTGGGTTGGGATTTGGCCGATTTGTTGATGACTGGATTTAGAGGTATTGAAGGGAAGGTACAGAGTAAGCCCCCCAAACATTTACGTTCGGCATTGGGGCAAATTGTCAACTTTTTCTATACCATGCAAGGCGAGTCGGCTGGCGCTCAGGCTTTTTCGAACTTCGATACTTATCTGGCACCCTTTATCTACTACGACAAATTAAATTACGAACAGGTGAAGCAATGTTTGCAGGAATTCCTGTTTAACATGAATGTACCCACCCGTGTTGGTTTTCAAACGCCCTTTACCAATGTGACGATGGATTTGAAGGTGCCAGAATTTATGAAAGATCAGCCCGTAATAGTTGGTGGAGAATTAAAAGATAGAACCTACGGAGAGTTTCAGCGAGAGATTGATATTTTTAACCGGGCTTTTGCTGAAGTAATGATCGAGGGCGATGCGTCGGGTAGTGTGTTTTCTTTTCCTATTCCTACATACAACATTACGCCCGATTTCGATTGGGATAACCCCTATTACGAACCTATCTGGCAAATGACGGCGAAATACGGAATTCCGTATTTTTCCAATTTTGTAAATTCGGATATGAAACCCGATGACGTGCGCAGCATGTGTTGTCGTTTACGTTTGGATAAACGGGAGCTACAAAAACGAGGGGGCGGACTATTTGGGGCTAACCCTCTGACCGGTTCGGTGGGCGTGGTTACCATCAACCTTCCTCGTATTGGCTATGAAGCCCGATCGGAACAGGATTTATTTGATAGGCTAACAAAAATGATGGAGCTGGCCAAAAGTAGCCTCGAAATTAAACGTAAGGTCATTGAACAACTTACCGAAAAAGGGCTGTATCCCTATTCTCGTTTTTATCTACGAAATATTTATCGGCAATATGGGAAGTACTGGAGTAATCATTTCTCAACCATTGGCATAGTGGGCATGAATGAATGCTGTGTGAATTTTAATGGGCATACCCTTGCACAGCCCGAAGGTTATGCTCTGGCAACGAAAATACTTGATTTCATGCGGGAAAAATTACAGCAATTTCAGGAAGAGACAGGAAATATATATAATCTCGAAGCTACTCCTGCGGAAAGTACTTCGTACCGACTGGCCAAGATTGATAAAACCCTGTATCCCGATATCATAGTCGCAAATGAACAGGCATGGAAAAAAGGTGCAGAGCCTTACTACACCAACTCTTCGCAATTGCCAGTTAATTATACCGACGATTTGTTTGAAGCCCTAAGACTTCAGGACCCGCTGCAAACTAAGTATACCGGTGGCACTGTCTTTCATATTTTCGTAGGGGAGAAACAACTTCCAGTTGACTCGGTCAAGCAGTTGATTAAAAAAATTACCCATGCATTTCATCTTCCTTATCTAACCCTTTCGCCGAGTTTTAGCGTTTGCCCATCCCATGGATATCTGTATGGAGAGCACGAATACTGTCCAAAATGTGCCGATAATGGTCAGATGCAAAAATGCAGTGTATACACGCGTATTGTAGGCTATCTGCGTCCTGTGGAGCAGTGGAATGCTGGCAAACAGGCCGAGTTTACTGATCGTATTCATTTCGATAAAAAATGGCTACTGGTAACCGAATTAGCAGGTGCCGAATTGGAATAATGGTATTGTTATGGGGTAGGGGGTAACTTCAGGGTTGCCCCCTTTGTAATGATTTTGCACAATGGAAAAGTTTAGCCTTCCGATTGGAGGTTTTATCAAGCAGAGTTTGATCGATTATCCTGGGCACATAGCTTCGGTTGTTTTCTTGTGTGGCTGCAATATGCGTTGTTTTTACTGCCACAATCCCCAACTGGTATTGCCTCGGCTTATAAAAAAACAACCCCTGATCGAAGTAGATAAGATAATTGCCTGGATTGAAAAAAATGTTGATTTATTGGATGCTGTGGTAATAACGGGTGGAGAACCTACTCTGCATTCGTCATTGCCGCTTTTTTTACAATATCTAAAAAGTCTTTCACTGGCTATTAAGCTCGATACCAATGGTACCAACAGTCGTATGCTTGCGTATTTAATCGAAAACCGATTGGTCGACTATGTGGCCATGGATATCAAAGCCCCTCTTGAACTCGACAGATATCGGATGGTGTGTGGGAATGATTTTTCAGACGAATATCTTCAAGAGGTTAAAAAATCTATGCACTTAATCCAGCAAGGGGCGATTGGTTATGAATTCAGAACAACACTGAATCATACGATTAGCCTCGAGGATGTTTTGACTATAATTGACCGCATACGGGGCAATTATTACCTTCAGTTACCTAACACAAATCCACAGCATGTACTTGAACCTGGTCGTATGGGACAATGCAGGGTAGATATTCAAAAAATGCACGCTGTGGCCCAAATAAGGAACGATGTAATAGTAAAGGTAAGGTAACAGTAATTATCCAAAAGTGTGTAAGGATTAAGACAAACTTAACCAGTGGAGTGAAATTTGGGGAGTGAATAGTAAGTGTTGGCTAATTGATTTCTATTACTTTCCATCCCCATTCATTTTTCTTTTTATTGAATGATAGTAATGCTCTTCCCTTTACTGGCTGGCCGTCAGATAGCTTACTTTTTTCTATAATTTTGGGTTCAACAAAGATGTCTTCTATAAAACCAAAGTTCTGTGGAGTAATTACCTTAATTGTTCCTTCAAAATCTTTCACTGCCTCACAAGTCACATTAGATTCGACTTTTTTAGCAGACAGGATCTTATAAAAACCATCTCGTCCTTCTCCATTAAAACGCACTTTTAAAAGGTCGCCAATTTTTGGTTTTGTCAAATGACCAGAGTAATTGAAAAATCCATTTTTTCGCTTATCCTTCACAAAATTCAGTATACTCTTTTTTTCGTTCACAAACTCAACTGCAACTATTTCTTCGGGGATGTCCTGAAACAATAGTTCTTCAGCTTGCTTAATATGGATTGAATACAAATCAAAGTTGTCATTTTTTGAAGTAGCAGATTTATACCACTCCTGTTCTATCCATTGAACAAGTTGGTTAGGCAACTTCCATTTGTGTTTCTCTCTTGTTGCTATAACTTTTTGTATTTCAGTTTTGGCTTCATTGTACATTCTTTTTTCAATTAGCATTTCTGCAAAAGTCTGTCTTAACTTAACCAAATATTCTTCGGGAGTTTTTAGACTCAAGGCTTTGCAATAGCACGCAAACTGAATGTCCTTATCATCAGAAAATATTTCTGCCATCAGTTCCCACACCCAAAAATCATTTCTTTTTTGCTTGGCAAAAGGCAAAAAGGCAGATAGAGCATTTTCTTCGTTTCCTAATTCCAATAAGAGTTTTGCTTTGAAATAAGGTATATACTGAAATTCCGGATGTTTATCAATCAAAGCATCAAGTTTGGACAAGAATGATTTTATCTTCTCCTTATTAATCATTCTTTGCTGTCCAAAAGGGTCTAAAGGTTCTCCTTGTAAAAGCTTATTGGAATAAGCAATGTATGCTTGTTCGGCAATAGACATCATATTTCTTCCATTGTACGCCTCTTTTAGAAAATCTTCCGGACGTAGGTTCTCGAAATTCCACCAATCAGCAAAAGTCAGATAGTTTGACCAGTTTTTATAGCCTTTATGAAAGGCTTTATAAATGAAAGAGTATGCTTCGGATGGCTTGGTGAAATGAAAATCTCTGATAATTTCAAACAACTCATTGATTTTTCCGTAATCAACAGGCTCATAATGCTGTAAGGCAAAAACCAAGCTGCCGATTTGCCAGGCACATTTGTCAAATACCATTTTCTCATCTTCGGGCAATTGTAAATCTTTAATCTTTATGAGATTTTCCTTGAATGCTTCAAATGATTCCGGTTGATTGTATTTCTTGAGATAATCATAATACACCCATGCAGCAGCCCGTTTATTCCAAATGTTTTCTGGATCTGTTTTCAAAGCCAGATTAGCCATTTGTAAAGCTTCATCAAGCTTTCCTGCTTGTCTAAGTTCTTTGATTTTTTTAAATGACATAATCCGCTTCTTTTAGCTTGCCAATAATAGATTTGATTTTGGCCAAAAGTTCGGTACTATTGCACTTGCTTTCTAATGGCTGAACATTGCCAAAAAAACCGTCATTATCATAGATGAAATCAACAACACAAATTTGTCCGTTTTTCTCAATAGTATATCTCTCTCTGAATGGCAGATGTTTTACATTCGTTATTTTTTCGCCATTATTTAAACCTTTTTTTAATTCATCAAACAAAATTTTTAAAAACGGCTTATCTTCTTCAGTGGCAACATCAAATTCAATTTGGGTCAAAATTCCTTCCACATTATTTCTATTTACAATTATTTGAGGCGATGTTTCGAGAATCTTAGTAATTTTTTCAAATAATTCATCAGAATTTGTTAATGGTGGAAATTTTTGAAAACTTGAATTGAAAACATTTTTCCCGTTTACCCAATACAAAAAAGCTGCTTTTTGTGATTCTCTTTGAAAAACATATCGTATTTCATATCCTTTCCTTTCCCAACCTACAATATCAATGTAATGCTTACGCAAACTAAACCATCGTTGAATAAAATGATCTTGTATAGTTAATGGTGCATCAGCTAAACCAAATTTTTCCAGTTCGGGTAAAACCTCATTGATATTGATTTCAATTGTGGGATTTGATTGCCCTGTCAATGAATATAAGGCTTTTTGAACATTTACGTCAATAAAATTCATACCTGAAAAGGATGTAAAATATGGCGGATTGATGCAAAATAATTTTCTAGATGCACGGGTTATTGCGGTATATGCCCAACGATAAAATTCTGCATTGGTTTTACCTGTGCGCTCATGCGTTGACTCATAAAAATTAAAGTTATCATTAACACCTTTATCCCAAAAAACAAAGGCATTTGCCCATTCACCACCCTGGGCTTTGTGGCAGGTTACGGCATAGCCATATTTTAAAAGAATGCAATTGAAATACTTATCGTTGATAATGGCTTCCTTAAACTCTTCAGTATCCTTTTTAAGGTCGGGATATCTATTCTTGAAATCTATATAAAGGGCTTTTTTCTCTTCTGGCTTTAGATCATTATCACCGTATAAGTAGTTTTCTAACATAAATCCGTTTACAGTTTTGGGCTGATTGTTTTCATCGGGTAAAACAAGGCTTAAGCTTCTCCATGTAAGTCTCACGCTTTGGGTTTTGCCTCCATTGTCATAAAACCTTACCTCTCTACTTTCCACTGACGGACTGGCTTCCGAAACAACCGCAAATTCACCGTTCATGATGCCTAAACGGTAATTGTTTCCTCCTATGATAACTATGTCAGATGGTTGTATGGGTAAATCATCTCCATATTTATCTCTGCGGATAGCTCGGTTTAAATCAAGTGCTGTTTTGTTTTTGTAGCAGATGATAATTTTTGGGTCTTGTTGTGCCTTGTAGGTTTCTAAGTAATCTTGATAAGCTGGATTGAAAATGTCCCGACCATTTTCTCTCAAATCAAAATCATTGAAGTAGCCAGAAATAAGGCACTGCCTTATTTTAGTGGCAGCCATCAATATGCCGTTATTTGTATCCTGCCGTTTTACTTCCCTTATTTCCGCTTGTGAAACAGTAATTTTATAGGTTTCTATTAAGTAATTTGAATCAAGTGCAGGAGAGAAGTTCATTCCAAAGGGTGGTAACTGAGCTGGATCACCTATAAAAATGATTTTGCTGGTTGTGTTAGCTTCTTGAATTCTTCCATAAGTTATAAGGTCCCTCAACAAATGACCGCTGCCAAAGCGGAAAAACTCTCCTTGGCTCAAAATATCGCTGACCATAGATGCTTCATCCACTATCAGAACCGAATCATGAACTTCAGGATTGTTTCTGATTTTGTATTGATATAAAAAAGAAACGTCATTTTTATCTTCATCCTGTTTGATTTCCTGCAAATATTCAAAGCTGTAAATACCTTTATGGATGGTAGTTGCTTCAAATCCGGTTTTTTGATTTATGACTTTTGCTGCTCTACCAGTTGGCGCCATTAATTGGTATTTCTTTTCTAAAGATTTTAGATATTCGATCAAACCTTTTAGCAAGGTTGTCTTACCACTTCCGGCATATCCTTGAAGGATAAACACACGCTCATCACTTTCTAAAAAAGCAGAAAGTTTTTCCAACGCATTGCGTTGATCGTTGGTGAGATTGATATGTTGGAAATGTTCAAAAATTTTCATGTTGTAATTTTATTTCCAAGTTTGACTATCTGATCTAACAAATATAAATACCCTTTGGGAATATATATTTTCTCACATTCTGATTCATCAGATGGATGAATAAACTCATTTCTACACTTTATAGAATAATATAGTTGTTCAACAAATTCATGATCGTAATTCCACAATTGAAGACAAAGGCCAGCAATTTTTTCAAAGGTCGTTGGGATATTGTTTTTAAAATTTGGTGGATTCGTTTCCTTGTAAGTATTCGTTTGTTTATCCCATTTATATTGTTTCAAAGGATGATTTCCAACTACTCTCCAAGTTCCAGAATCGTTAATTACATAATTATTTGAAATTAATTCAAGCGACTTAAATAGAGCAAGATAAGCAAAAGCAAACTCCTCTCTCGTTTGCGAATTCTCATACATTCTGAAAGATAATTCTAAGAACTTAATAAGTTCTTCGCCAAATTTTTTATCAATTTTATCATTACTTATTGAGTCGTTAATTGAATATGATAAGCTTTTAATTTTTTGAAAAGCATCTTTTAAATAATTTGCTCTTTCAATTGCCTTTTCAATAACTTGTTTCAGATTCTTTATATCCTCTATCACATCAGAGTTGCCTCTTTTTATTATATAGCCATTGGCACCAATGCTATGTAAAGATTGGTAATTCCAAACCTTATTTGAAGCGCTAATGATAATTATCTGAATGCCTTTGTTGATTTTTTTTATTTCTTTGAGTATCTTATAACCTGTAAGGTTTTCTGGTTTAAGTTCACTTTCAAAATCTGTATCACAAAGACGAAGATCAAGTAATACTATATCTGCATGAGATTTTTCTACTTCGTTTTTGGCTCTTTCAGAAATATCATCCTGTGACAAAGTTTTAAAATTAAGCTTTAAATAATCAAATTCAATTTTAGGGCTATCACTAAAAAAATGTGTATAAAAATCTTTCCATCCTTTTTCTGCTTCATCATCTATTAAAAGAATTTTAGCTTTCCCTTGAATTGAATATTTAACTTGATTTATTGGCTTAATAGGATTGAGGGTTCTTTGATATTTAAAGTATAAGTTTTTTTGTATGTTTTCTTTTACTTCTGCTATTTGATCAACACATCCAATACATTCTGACCATCTGAGTAAAGCTAATTCGTTGTCAATACTGTGGTGAGAGTCGTAATTAGCAGGAGGCGATAGCTGCAATCTCCGCAAACATTTTTCCCATTCTGCTTCAGTGATCTTAGGTTTTTGTTCTTTAATCCATTCACATAGTTTCTTCAGGTATTCAGAGTCTGTTTTTGCTGTGTAAAACACGCCTGGAGTAAATAGAATATTTCCTAATTCTGTAAGTTTAGCAATTTGTGTTGAAGATTCGGGCCCAATAAAAACTATCGGTACACACGCATGTTTAAACTCTTTCGTAACCCTAATATGAATAGCAACTCTTAACCCTGTCAATTCTAGATAATTATGTTGTGATAGCGTATAAGGTATGAATATTATATCATAAAACTTATTTTGTAACGCTTTGTCCAAAGAATCATGTATAAACCTATCAAGTACAAAATTTGGATTTTGTGCATTTTGAGTATAGTCTATAGCATACTTGTCAGCTCTAAAACTATCGGTTATACTTGTAGGTAAATTATTCCCATGGAATAATATTGCACTCATATTGTGGCAATTATTTTATTTATTTCTTTATTTAACTCTTCAATTGTTTTTTTTCCAATAATTGATTCAAAACTTTCTTTTATTGGCTCTATTGCTCTTGGTATATTGTTCAATAATAAAATTTGTCTATATGACATCAACATGTTTAATTTCCAATTTTGCCCATAGATTAATTCAGAAATATGTTCAATTCTATCTTTTAAATACCTGTTTAAAAAATCGGGTAAACTATCTTTATAAAAGTCCCTTGAATTTAGTAAAAAATATGGAAATGATTCAAAGCTAAAAAGTGATTGCCCGATACCTCCGCTAAAAAAGACTAATGTTTTTTTTTCATTCTTGCAATGAGATGTGACAGTATTTCTACCATTATCGGATAAAGATGAGCGATGAATAATGATTAATGAGTATTCTTTTAATGGTTCATCATTTAAATCATTGAGTTTTTGGATGATTATTCTACATTCTTCCTCTAAAGGCATGTAAACATTTTCTAATTTCTTAATTTTATCAATAAGTTCTTTACTAAGATATTGCTCCTGCCTTTTTGGGCGATCTTCTAACAATAGTACTTTTTTCATGATAAATAGAATTTTAATATGTAAGTAAAGCCTTTCACTTTGCAATTCTCCTTTTTTATTTCAGCAATATGGAGTCTGTTATTTTCATGAGATAATTCAACATTTGGGTATAGGTATTTTAACATAAAATCACCATCTGTAAAATTAGCTGCAATCTCAAGATCGCATATGCTGATAAGATCCTTAATTACTGCTTCAAGATCACCACTAGGTGACAGAAATTTCTCATGTTCTGAACTTTTCAATGGGCAAGATCCTACATGAGTTATAGTTAACACAATCCGATCTTTGTTGGATAGTTGCTCACAAGTGATTTCAACATTTTTATTCTCTGTCCTTACTTGTATCATTCGGAAAATTCTTCTAATCGCTTTTAGGACAGGTTCGGTATAAACGGTAAAACTTTTATCTTTTAGGTATTCTAAACCTTTCACTTCGAACTCCCTTAATTCCATACATACTAAATCTTTAATTTCATTATAAAAATCCCTTGTTTCTTCCCTAAACGCTATTTCTCTTTTAAACATATTAACTACATCACCAAAGTACTTAATTTCCTTGCCATACAAATTTTTATACTTTTTGTGGGCATCTTTAGTAATATATTCATCTGAAATATGCATTTCAAATGGTGTCTTTTTAGAAGCAGTTGACTTATTATCATAATTTTCTTTTGTCCATTTTATAACATCATCAGGATATTGCCATCCGATCTTTATATCATATTGCCCCCATTTAAAAGGAATTAATTCCCCTTCTTTATTTGTTGATAATTTTTTTTGGAAAACAAAAGGGTATATCACTTTCCACCAGAGGTTTGTTTTGTATTTTTGAAGCTTAAAAAACTCTTCATATCTTGAATTAACTGCATTAATATAATTTTCTGTAGAGTTATTCTCCTCCGGATTTATATTAGAAGGAATATCCCAAAAATGAGTAAGCCACTTCATTATTGGATCAGAAGTAAATTGATTAAGCTTATCGATAACCAATTTTGGGTCGTGCAACATAGTTATTTTATCTCCAGGGTACACATTATGGTTTTCATTAGTTGTTGCATGTACTCTTATCTCGTCAGTATTTTGGGGCTTTTTTGACCCATTTAACAAATCAAACCTTTCTTTCAACCCCTTATAAGTCTCATCCTCAGCACCTTTCACCATTTTAAGAAACTCCAATTTCCCATCCAGCACATTCACCAAATGAGCATTCGTGTTTTTTACATGACCTTTATCGACTATATAATCCCGCTTAAAAATTTGTTCTGCTTTTTCATAGCCGTACTTTTCCCAATAGTATAGCCACATGCGGATTTGCTTCACATATCGCCTACGGACGTTTACTTTTTCGTTTACAATCAACCCTGTTGCTTCCTGGCGATAACCGGCTTTTTGCAAACGTGTTTTGTCAGTATTGATTTTTAATTGCGGTCCAATCTCAACTTGTTTACCATTAACCTTTAACAAGTTGTCCTCTCCAATAATTCGTTCTAATTCTTTCTTAAAATCTTCATCATTATAAATGTTGTGAGGCGATGAAAAAGTAATATCATCGGCGTAACGAGTATATGTCGCACCAAATCGCTTGGCCAAGCCATTAAGTCTTCGGTCAAGTTTTTTGCAAAGAATGTTTGTTAATGTTGGAGATGTAGGGCTGCCTTGTGGAAGAACTGTTTTAACTTCTCCATCAGTTTCCATTGGATGAGTGCAAAGACTTGCTAACAGAAATGCCAAAGGTTCTTTATCGCCATTCAGGTTGAATGGTTCATACATAAAAGCTAATTTTACTCTGTTGCGGTCGAAACTATGAAAAAAGTCTTTCAAATCAATGTTATATACATAATTGTGTCCTACATGTTTTTTGGCATTATCTACAATTGATTTATTCAAAACGAAACCTGTTGCTGCTTCATGTGGCTCATATACACATTGAAGCACAAAGTTTAGAGAGCGAAGGATAGACTTTAATCCTTTCACGGGTGCATGGATAGTTCTGTCTGCACCTGATTTTTTCTTGATGGTAAAAGTCTGATAACGCTTTTTGCAATGTGCAGGATTAGCGTAATAGTTCAATGATTTTAATTGAAACGGTTTACATTCCTCACCATACAGTATATTCTTAGCGTCACTTAATAGTTTCACTAAGTCCTCTTTGCTTTGCAGTTCTGCAAATTGCTTCCGTATTTGGTCGATATGTGCCTGTTTAATTTTCATTTCTGAAGTATTGAAGAACTTTGAAAACACTTGCCGGATACTCTTTTGGTATGTTTACCAGATAATCCAGTAGCTTAGTGTTGAAAAATACCAAATCATCACTAATAAATACATCAATAACAACTTCATATTATTGATTATTTAAATCAATAACCGCTGTTAAAAATGCCTAAGTGACATTCATCCCGGCCACAGGTCGGGAGAAGATGCCGATCATTGTTTCATCCCGATAAATCGTGATTACTCCCAGCACCAACGAATCAATATCTTATGGCAAGTGTTTCAAAGAACTTTTGCAATATTAAGGCATTCCAGTGCACTCAATTTGCACAGTAAAGATACAAATAAAAATAATTTACAAATCGTATTTTGTATTTTCATTCATTACATTGTTTATTCAGAAAATAATAATATCTTTGTACTGTGCATTCGACCTGCACTAAAAAGTCAGCATGCATGTCAATCAATAAAAATGCACTTATTCGCTATCAGGTCTTAGACCGTTGCTTTCGCAACCCGGGAAGGATGTATTTTTGGGAAGATCTTCTCGAAGCATGCAATAAGGCTTTAGTAGATTTTGATCCAAACAGCAAGGGAATCCAAAGAAGGCAGTTGTTTGATGACATTCGTTTCATGGAAAGTGAAGCTGGTTGGTCAATTCCTCTTAGCAGAATCCGATATGGGAGAAGAGTATATTACAGATACGAAGATTTATCTTTTTCTATTAATAACCAACCCCTAAATAATTCTGAAGCTGAACAAATAAAATCAGCCCTTCAAATATTATCTCGTTTCTCTGGTACACCTCAGTTTGAGTGGGTTAATGAAATGATTCCAATGCTTGAATCTAAATTTGGCTTAATTAAGCGTAAAAGTAAAATTATTAGCTTTGAGAACAATATTGACCTTAAAGGGATTCATTTTTTAACTCCACTGTTCAATGCCATAGTTAATGAGCAGGTTTTACTCGTTAAATACAAAGATTTTAGATGTTCTGAGCCATACGAGATTACTTTTCATCCATACTACTTGAAGCAGTACAATAATCGGTGGTTTGTATTTGGGCTTAATTCTGATAATCATGTCCCTAATTGGAACCTTGCCTTAGATCGGATAGAATCATTGTCTGAAACTACCTATGAATATAAGCAGTCAGAAACCGACTGGGAAGAGTACTTTTTCGATTTGGTTGGAGTAACTCGTCCTGAAAATATCAATTTGCAGGAAATCGTCTTGAAGTTTTCTCCTGAGGTTGCCCCTTATGTCATCACAAAGCCTATTCATCCTAGTCAGAAGCACAAGAATGACCCAACTGGTCTTGAAGTCAAAATCAAAGTCATTCCTAATTTTGAGTTGGAAAGATTAATTCTCTCTTTCGGAGAACAAGTCAAGGTAATTTCTCCACAGGATTTCAAAGAACGTATTATTCAGCGTCTCAAGTCAGCCTTTGGACTTTATTGAGCGTTGGTAAAATTCAAGTTCTTTTAGTTTTTTGTTTGAGCTTTGCTTTTTGGTAAAAAACCAAATATGCTTGAATGTGTTGTTGGCTTTCTATAATAAGGCATAACGGATGTGTGTATGAAGTGTTTGGCATTTCGAAGCACTTTCCTGTAAAGTTATAAGTGCCTTTGATACGAGCTGAAAAGCTTGAAAAACATCTGACTGGCAAATGTTTTATATACGATGTTGTGTGCTGTCCTTCTTTCATTTAATTTTGTCTATCAGTCATTTAGTATCTGTTTTTGTCGTGCGTTGACATGGTGGCTCTTTTGCAAAACTTTGTTTTAGGGTGGACTTATGCGTTTTTGCAAATGTGCCATCAAATGTGTTAGCTTATTGATCAAACAATTTTCCATAAGTTCCTTTCTTTCTAATTCCCTTTGCTTTACCAATTTTTATTATTTCTATTTCATTCATTTGTTTTGCAACATTCTCTATTATTCCAACTTGTGTACTTTGACATGTTTGTTCTTTAATCATTTTAGCAATATCAGCCATTTTAATTTCGGGCTGCTTTGAAAGAGCATCTTGAATAATCTTTTGAATCTGACTTGATATGCCCGGTTTTTTTTCCTTTTTATTTTGCATACCAGTTTTAACATTTAATGTTTCTTGAATTTGTTTTGTTTCTTCAACTTGGTTTTCAACCGCTTGTTTTTCTGTTTGATTTTTTTCTTCATTTTTTTCACCAATGCTTTTCTCTAAGTCGATCCTATCTTTTTCTTGTTGCACTTCTGTTTCTATTTCTTTCAGCTTTGTTTTATAGTTTTTATAGAAACGTAAATTCAACGCATCATAGTAATTATCATAAAACTTTCTGAATCCGAAAAATACTCCTAAAAGAATAACTGCATAGTTAAAACTATCACCGAATGTTTTCAAATATTCTAAATTCTTGAGTAGCTTTGTCTGTGATATATCGTCTGATTTTCTAATTTCATCACGAAGAATTAAGAAGAGAGGAGCTATAATATATAGCTTTAGCTCGCCTACGGTAGTATGATTAACATAGTTTTTTAGCTGTTCTTCCGTCTCAAAATATATGATAATTTCTGGCAGTTTAACTTCTGGATTTGATGAATTTAATTTTTCCAAAAAACGATGAGTTTCACTTCCTTCAAATGAAGGGAGTCCTTTGCTGAATGCGAGAATTTGCCCTGCATCATAAAAATAACCAAGTATAGAATTGGGGAAATAGTCATATCGATCATATGCAATTAAGTAGTCCCAATAATTTCCTCCCTTTATTTTATATGCTTTCACTCCATCTTTTCTATATTTTAAACCTTTTAATAAGTTTTCCAATCCAATTTTCGACAAATATCTATCTACAGGCTCTTTAAACTTGCAAATTGTCCAAAGTGCTGAAATTGCCTTTTCAACTTCCTTCTTTTCAATTATTTTTTCTATTGCAGGCAATATCGATTCAAAAATTGGTTCTTCAAGTTGTATCCTTTGGTCAATTTTTGATTCGATAGATTCCTTTGCTTGCTTAGATAGAGGATAAATCGCAACAATATCTTGTATTTCAAATTGAGTAAAATCACTTTCTCCAACAGTGTCTTTCTCTAAGTGAAGGATCAAATATTCTTGATCATACTCAAAAGGCGTAATTCTCGAGAATTGCTTAATAATATTTTCTTTGACTTCATTATCAATACTTCCGTCAAATTCTACAAGTGAATTGTTACAAATATAAGTATACCCAAACCTATAAAACAGGGTAAATTGATTTCGTAAAACTATTGTTATAAACTGCTTCATTTTTTAAAAGTCAAAAATATTCGATGAATTAGTATTTACATTTATATTTAGAGTATCTGCAATAGAGATTTGAGTACATTCTGATTTGAACTTATCAATCAAACTGTGTGTGTGACCAAAATATGTGAGATATAGATTTTTTCTACTCCTTGTCATTGCCACTATAAACAAAGTTTCAGCTTTTGTTGAATGCAAATAAAAGTGGGTGTTTTGAAATGGTAAAAAAACATTATCAAAATCAAGTCCCTTTGAGCTATGATAAGTCATTAAAATGGCTTCTTTGTATTGTTCTGCATCTTTTAAATCTCCATAGCCGCTGCCAATAAATTGCAATTTTATTCCATTTTTTCTAAAATGGTTATTTAGATCTCCATAATCAGGTCTTCCCCATTCATTCACTTTTTCTGTCCATTGTGGTTTATCGTTTACAGATAATATAAGGTTTACAAACTTGATAATTGAATCATTTGTTGGAAAAAGGATTGCAGCAGTGTCACCAACATTGGTGCCTTTCAAAGCTTCTTGATAAATATAATTGACTTCTTCCTGTTCACTTGCTGCTTCACATAAACGTATATTTACATCTACTTTGGTTAAATCACGTTTTGCACCCCAAATATTCATTGAAGGCAAAATCTTTTGAACTGAATTTATGATACTTCGTGTTAAACGATGAATTATATTCAAAGTAAATGCTCTTGCGTTGATAATGTCGCCTATCTTATCTGGAATAACTACGGATTCTCCCCATCTAGGGTCTTTATCATAAATGGATTGATTTGAATCACCTGCCACAATAACTTTTCTTGTACGATTATTCATTTCGTATAAAACTTTGGCAGGTAAATCTTGAACTTCATCACAAAAAATGTAATCGTAGTTCTTAGAATCTTTTTCTACAAACTCATAATACGTCATTACAGGTATATTTGGTAAATTCAATTCCCTCATTCCTGTCTTGAACATATCAATCAACGAATGGGTGTAAACCACAACTGCAACTTGGGCATTAGGTTCATTCTGAATTATGTTTTTTAGTGAATGAACGAGTAAAACGGATTTGCCACTACCAGCAAACCCCTTTATCAAAATGTTCCCTGCTTTCTTTGATTCAACATTGATAAAATCTCTTTGTTCGGGATCAAGCTGGTCTTCTCTAATCATCCAAGGCATAGTTGCTTATTTTTTAATTAATCCTTCTTCTCGTGAAGTAATGGTTAAGTTTTCTGAATTATATAATTTTTCGTCATTGAATTGAGGCTCCGAATCTCTCACTTGTTGTGCAAAATCTTTCATTCCTAACTCATCAGCGGCTGCTGCTAGCCAGCTATAGTCACTTTCGCTCATTTGGTTGGTTTCAAATTTTTGTTTCCAAATTTCAAATGCTTTTTCAATCATTTTTTGGCCTTCTGGATTATTCTCTCTTTTTAACAATCGTCCCAATTCATATAAACTATGGGGCTTGTCAGGGTCGAGGCGTAATGATTCTTCTAAAATCTCTTTGAATTTTGCTTTGTCTCTGTCCTTTAATTTGTATGCATAATTAAAAGCAGTTGTTGCGTCCTTATCGTAATTGTAGGCTTTTTCATAATACTCCAATGCCTTGTCATCATAGCCTGCTCTTGAATACCATATACCAATCTCATTGTAGTAGTCTTTGCTGGGGTATAATTCATTTAAGACTTCCAATGTTTCTGCTGCTCTTAAATAGTTACCAACTTTTTTGTAAGCCTCGGAAAGATCTTTCAATCCTTTCTTTGTTGGTTTTCCACCATTTTTTTCTGCTTCAAGATTTGCTTGTCGTTCGGCTTCCAAAACAATTCTTTCTTCTGTAGTAAGTTCCTTATTTGCAAAGGGATTTATTGGATCAACTCCAACTTGCTGACCTGCTGCTGTTGCTCTTGCAATTAGAAGTTTATCAGTCGTGATTTCCAATTCCAACTTTACTGGTGTATTCCGTTTGAAACCTTGCGGACTATTACTAACAATTTTAATGTTGTAAAGTAATTTATTTAGATTGCCAACACAGATGGGTAACTCTATTGCTTGCTGCCCATCTTGACTTGTTACTAAATCATCAATTACAATTAAATCACAAGGGATAGGAGTGCCTGCTTTTAATATTACTTTTGGTGTTTCATCTTTTGTAATCACAAGAAAAGGTTCGCTTGTAATAGGTTTAATAATATTTTTGCCAAACCCATTGTAAATAAGTGAATGGATTGCAGTTCCTTCCGAAACGTGAGTTTGCAAATCTCTTGGAATTAACAACTCAGATTCTTTGAAATACTTTTTTAAAGCCGCCTGTATATAGGGGTTTTTTGAGCTGCCACCAATAAGTAATACATAATCAATTTCGTTTTTGTCAAGTGAAGCTTTTTTTAAAGCTGATTGAATTGGACTGAAAATAGATGTAAATTCATCTTCAACAATTCGAGTTTTGAATGGAATCAAAGATGTTGATTTTAAAAAAACTTTCATCACTTCGTTAAACTCTGCATAGGAAAGTTTAGGTTCTGTCAATTTTAACAGCCCTTTCCTTGAATCAATCTCAATTCGACCCCCAAGTGAGACATAATCATTGCTGGTTGCATTTGCTGGTAATATGCGATTGTTTGTTTGCAATGCGATGTTTTCGCATATCATAATTTTCAGTTGCTCTGCCGCTTTAAGTAATTGGTTAATAATTCTTTTCTTTTCTGGTGTTCTAAAATCTTTTTCTGTTCTACCATTTTCTTTTAGTAGTTGAGGGAAAAGATAATTAATTGCGATAAAACGATCTATATCATCTCCACCAAGTTTTTCAAATTTTGAAATTGAAAGGTTTTTAGAGTAAATACCGTTAATGTCTTTGCCCAATTCAAGTATGGAGATGTCACAAGTTCCTGCCCCAAAATCAAAAACCAATACTTTGGGATTATCTCCGTCTGGAATGGTTAGCGGGTTATTTTCTGCTGATGAAATCTTAACATAACTTAAAAACGCTGCATTAGGTTCATCAATAAGTGATTGTCTGTTTATGGAAATCCCATTTTGTTCAAGTGCATAAATCAAATCTTTCCGTTGATTTGCTTCAAAAGATGCGGGAATACTTACTGCATATTGAATATTTGGCGGCAAATTATTTGTCATTACGTATCTATCAATTTCTGCTTTTAAATATTGAAAGAAGACTTTTGCTGCGTCTTTCGGATTCAAAATAGGGAAATCACTGTTTCGGTCAAGTTCGCTGTTGTAATACTTTGAGCCAAGGTCTTCGCCTAATTCCATTTTGAACGAATACCAAACATTGACACCTTTTTTGAGTTGATATTTCAAGTCTGCCGCTCCTTTTCCCACCAAAAGTTGTTGATTATACCAAGCAATTACAGTCGGTATTTTTTCTGATTTCATTATTGCACCGTCATAAAGTTTTTGGTTTAGCCAAATTGGTGCAGTCGTTATTTCTTTTGTTTGTTTGTCAATAATCGCAACCGAAACAACGGTTGTAGAAGTTCCAAAGTCAATACCGATAAAAGTAGTATTGTAAACGTCTGTCGCAGTTCTTGCAACTTGTGTGTTTCTTAATGCTGGAAATAAACTCTGAATGTGAATATCTGTTGCCATAAAATAATTTAGTATTTAAAGAGTTTTCTTGTGCGGTTGGGACAAAAGAAAATGTGCTGCATTGAGACTGCTTGGTGTGTGAGGATGCAGCTCTTTTGATTTTGCTGAATCTTTGACATTTTATCTTTCATTTTTCTGTTTATTTTCTATCGGTTGGGTTTTTTAGGGTTGCAAACAACATATGTGTAAAAGTTAATTGCACTTTATTTGTTATCTTCAAATATTCTATCCAAAGGGCTTCTGATTTTTGCAACAGATCTTGCCATAAATAAGTATTATTTTGGGTTTTGCGTTCAAGATAAGGATAGAACGAATATACAAATTTCATATTATTAACAAAAGGGTTAGTCGGAAAAAATTTCATGGGCAATTCGATTTAATGGGTATTATAGCCTTAAGATTTTATCTAATTTTACAAACGAACAACTTTTTATCCTGCCCAACAATGCGGTAGCATAGTAAAACTATCAGGACACTGGCGGTCGGTCAAGCTTGCGTGTCTTAACCCCCTAATTAGCTGGACCAAATTTAACAAATTAAATTTGGACAGTAAATTTGTAAAATTATGAGTAAGAACAAACGAAAATTTGGGTTAGAAGAGAAGCTCCAGATTCTTCGGGAGGGGGAAAACCATGGAGTAGATGTAACCTGTCGCAAGTATCAGATTGCGCGTAGTCTGTATTACAATTGGAAGAACAAGTTTGACCGGCAGGGTCCTGATGGCTTGGCTCCGCAATATCATCGGGTCGATCCGCGCATCAAAGCGCTTGAAAAGGAGAATGAGAGGTTGCGTAAGATAATCTCCCGTCAGGCATTAGAGTTAGAAGTAAAGGAAGAGCTTTTAAAAAAAACGAAACTTCTAAGCAGATGAGAAGGGAGATAATGCAAGCCTA
>ERZ795060.246-NODE-246-length-78506-cov-6.090235_pt1 | contig 78506 bp, 53 predicted proteins | sample MGYA00375144_ERZ795060 | MGnify/ENA primary metagenome ERZ795060 (study PRJEB30189, sample SAMN05720157) | activated sludge metagenome | isolation source: anaerobic digester from wastewater treatment plant | place: Japan | collected 2015-05-15 ... | reverse complement strand
TCTCACTTTCCACGCGAGCGATACTCGGGCCGCGTCAATCCCCCGCGGACAGCCGCAACGCGCGCAGGCGCTCCTCCGCGTGCGCGGCCAAAACGGCATCGCCCGAGGCCAGCACGCGCGACCAGGCATCCGCGGCTTCTTCACGAGCGCCAGTTGCCTCCAGGGCGGCGGCCAGTCCGGCCTGCGTCTCGGCATCATCCGGATTCAGACGGGCCGCCTGACGGAAAGCGACCACGGCCTCCGCCGGCCGCCCTGTCAGCGAGAGGACCTCCCCCAGGTTGAAGAGAGCCTCCGCGTCGCCCAAATTCGCGCGGAGAGCCGCGCAATAGTGCTCCTCGGCGGCCTTCAGCCCGGCATCTCGCTCCGGGCCAGCCGGCAGATCCTTCGCTCGCTCGAAGAGGAGCACGCCCAGGTTGTTGTGGGCGCCCGCGTGGTTGGGGCACAGGCGAATCGTCTCGCGGTATTCGGGGATCGCCTCTTCCTGCCGGCCGGTGCGGTCGAGCGCCACGGCCAGGTGGTAGCGGGCAACAGGGTCGTCACGATCGAGGGCAAGCGCCTGGCGATAGGCGGCCATGGCGTCCTCCACCCTGCCAAGCTGATCGAGGGCGTCGCCCAGGCCCCGGTAGGCAGGCGCGCGCTGCGGCATTCGGCGAATCACCTCGCGGTAGTGCGAGATCGCCTCGTCCGGTTCATTGAGCTCGGCAAGGAGATCCGCCAGATAGTGGCGTGCCGTCGTCTCCTCCGGATCGAGGGCGAGCGCCTCGCGGAACGCATCCACCGCTTCCCGGCTCCGGCCAAGGGCGCGCAGCGCCGTGCCCCGGTTCGTATGTGACGCCGCCAGTGAAGGCTCGAGGCGCGCTGCCTCGCGAAACTCATCGATGCTCTCGGCGATAGCCCCGGTATAGAAAAGTGCCAGACCCAGGTTGTTATGGATGCCGGCGGTGCCGCCCCCCAGACGGATCGCTTCGCGCCAGTGGTGGATCGCCTCGGTGAGCTGGCGTTCCTGGCTCAACAGCCAACCAAGGACGGCATGCATCTCCGGTGCGTCGGGCTCCGCCGCCAGGCGCTCCTGCGCCCGAGCGCGCCGCTCTGCGGCATCCCCCGCCGTGGTTTCAATGTCACGCGCGAGCGCGATCACCAGGTTGTCTCGATACTCCGCGTTCTCGGGGCATGCGCGCACCGCCTGGCGCCAATGCGGCACCGCGTCCGCGTAACGCCCGGCTTCGCACAGCGCGTCCCCCAGGAAAGCATGGACGACCGGATCCTCCGGGGCAAGCCGGGCGGCCTGTTCCCAGGCGGAGACGGCCTCCTCGCGAAGCCCTTTTCCGCGCAGGACGACCCCCAGCATGGTATGCGCCAGCGGGTTGTCTGGGCAGAGGCGCACGGCCTCGCGCAGCTCGGCGAGGAGCTCTTCACTGCTCTCAGCATCCGGCCCACCTTGATCCAGAAGCGCGAGCGCCAACCTCAAACGCGCCGGGCCATCCTCGGGATCGCGGCGCACCGCCTCGCGATAAGTTTCCAACTCCTCTCTCAACACGCCCTCCCCGCTCTATCGACGAATCGCGCTTCTGATCGCGCACCGGATCGCTCTTCGCCGGCACTCTGCCAACTCCTCCTCTGAAGTTCCCGTCAGCGCTCGGAGAAGGAAAATGGCGGGTGCGTGTCCAATACAAGAGCATCGGGGTGTGAACCCCATACCCTTCAGATGAAGCGAGACATCCGCTGGCATCCCCGCCCGGCATTGCATGCCTCCATCGCATGGATGCCAGCCCTCTCCGGGAGCCCGATGGAGAGGCGCTCGTGGATGCCATACAGAGCCCGAAATACCCGGGAACAGCCTCCGAGGCCGGTGAAGTCCCCCGTGGCGGGCATTCGTTTGGGCGCATCGGAAGGGTCTGGAGGTTCACTTCGATAGCGGACGGGTGGTATCGCGGCTTGGTCCGTGTTTGCTCTCCGGGCAAGACGGGGCGATGCTGGCACAATCGGCCCGTAGCTCAAGTGGATGGCGAGGGGTGTTGGAAAGGAGCGGAGGTTTGATCAAGGCCGGCATCCGTATTGCAGTCCCGCTGCTAATGCTGTTGCTGAGCGTTTCGCACGCTCATGCACTCTATTCATATTCAGATGTGGTCTCCTCGCTCGAGGAGCTGTGCGCGTCGGCCTCTTCGCCGGGCGGCCCCCAGATGCGCGTTGTCGAGCTCGGCACGACGCTCAAAGGAAAGCCGATTCTGATGGCGGTCCTGAGCGCCGCGCCCGTGGAAGACCCCAAGAGTTCCGACGATGTAGAGGAGCCGGCGGAGGAGCCTGCAGAGGCTCCCGCAGCAACGGCACCGGAGCCGGGCGTGGACGCTCCCGAGAGCGACGCGACCGAGCCCGCCGTGCTCACGCTGACGCTGGATCCGGTGGATGAAGCACCTGCCGCCGTCGAGGCAGCCATAGCGGCGCCGCCAGCGGGGGAGGACCGCCCCCGGCGCGTATTCATCCTGTGCCGGCAGCATGGGAATGAGCCCGCCAGCACCGAAGGCGTGATGCGGTTCCTGAAGGAGTATGCCACCACGGAAGATCCAGCGAAGCTCGAGATCCTGCGCCGGGTCACCTTCCTGGTCGTGCCGATGCTCAACGTGGATGGCGTCGAGAAGGACCAGCGGCGTAACGCGCGCAACGTGGATCTCAACCGCGACTGGCTCTCGCAGTCTCAGCCGGAGACGCGCGCCATCGTGCAGGCCGTGCGCAAGTGGCGGCCGGACCTGCTCATGGATCTCCATGAGCTCCATCCCACGGACCAGACGCCGAGCTTCGTCGAGGCGATGGAGCCGGAGGCAGGCGCCCGAGGTGGCGTGGGCGCTGCCTGCAACGCCGCAATTGCCGCGGTGATCGGACCGCTGCGCGAGCAGTCGATTCGCATCTACGCGCGCCCCGTCTTCAACTATCGCGAGCCCCGTCTCGCCCACCGCTATTTCGCGGTGAAGGAGGGCGTGCCCGCGATCCTGGTGGAGACCCGGCGAGCCTGGGGCCTGGCCCTCGAACATCGGACTGTGGTTCACTACGCGGCGATTGTTGCAGCGGCGCGTTACATGGCCGGATACGAGCTGACCACTCCGTCGCGCGTCATCGCGGAATGGCTGGAGCCGAGCGCGAACACCGCCTATCGCACGGCTGTAGCCAAGCGCAGCGGGAGTGGCGGGGATGACAAGGTCGCCGAGGCGATCGCCAAGCGTCAGAGGGCCCAGCTGGCCAGCCGCAAGGGAAAGCCCGCAAGCGTGGATAAGAAGCGCGCCGAGCTGATCAAGAAGCGGGCCGCGCAACAGAAGAAGAAGACCCCGGCGAAGAAGAAGTAGGCGAGGCACGCCCGGCGTGGTGCAGCCGCATAACATCATGCCGGGTTCCCCGCATCCGGGAAGGTACCGATGGAAGAACTGGCAACCGCGCAGGAGCATACGGCGTGGGTCGAGGTGCGCCGCGACGCGCTGGCGCACAACCTGGCGCAGGTGCGCGCCCATATCGGTCCTGATGTGCGCCTCCTGGCCGTGGTCAAGGCCGATGCCTATGGCCACGGCGCCGTGGAGGCCTCGCGCATCTTCCTGGATGCCGGAGCCGACTTCCTCGGGGTTACGCGCGTGGAGGAGGCGCTAGAGCTCCGCCACGCCGGTATCGACGCGCCGATCCTGGTTTTCGGTGCCGCACTCCCGAACCAGGCGCGCGTGGTCGTCGCGCACCGGCTCTCGCAGACGGTCTGCACGCTGGAATCGGCCCGGGCGCTCTCGGCGGCGGCACGCGCCTCTGGGGCTACGGCGCAGGTTCACGTGAAGGTCGACTCCGGCATGGGGCGCATCGGCATCCGCTGCGCGGAGCTGTTGGAGTTCGTGCGCGCGCTCCACGCGCTTCCCAATCTCGAAGTGCAGGGGATCTACACCCACTTCGCCACGGCATTGGAGCGCGAGCTCACCTTCGTCCGCAAGCAACTCTCGCTCTTCCTGCGCGCCGTCGCGGAGGTGGAGAAGGCCGGGCTGGGCCGGCCCCTGATCCATGCCGCGAACAGCGCCGCCATCCTCCGCCTCGAGGCATCCCATCTCGATATGGTGCGCCCCGGCACGATCCTCTACGGCCAGTATCCCTCGGCGCACGTGCCCCGGATTCTGGAGCTGCGCCCGGCGTGGCAACTTAAGAGCCGGGTCGCCTTCGTGAAGCAGGTACAGCGCGGCCAATCCATCGGCTATGGCCGCGATTTTCTCGCGCCCCGCGAGATGACGGTCGCCACCATCCCGCTCGGCTATGCCGATGGCCTCACGCTCACCCCGGTTCGCACCTCACGTTCGCTTAGCGAGTTGGCACGAACAGCGCGGGAGTTCGCGCGCCGCGGGCGGATGGGAGTGCGCGTCCACGGCCAACACGCTCCCTTCGTTGGCCGCGTCGCCATGCAGATGTGCTGCATCGACGTGAGCCACATTCCAAACGTGGAGGTGGGCGACGAGGTTCTCCTGCGTGCCCGCTTCACGCTCACCAACCCGCGCATTCCCCGCATCTACTGCTAACCCTTTCCCCTGAAGAATCGAGCCCCCTGAGAGGGCGCCCAGATCCCGCGATCCCCCGGCGAGGAACGCCTTCGCTGCGCGGCAGGTGATTCGAGTAGCACACAGGAGGGGAACTCGTGTATAGCGGCGAAGCTGGCAGTGGTGCCTGGGACAGGCTCCCGGTTCTGGATCACTCGTGAGGAGAGCCCTGATGAGAAGCATCCTGCTCTGTGCGCTCGTGCTCGGACTACTCGGGCCGGGATGGTGCGCGGGCACTTATACCGCCACTATCGAGGCGACCGCTCAAGCCGTGCTGACGGTCGCCGGCGCCTGGGTTGATTTCCCGGCATTCTTGAAGTTGGGCGGGGAAACGGCCGCGTTCGCGCCGGAGTCGGTGGTGGTCCGACCCGCGGAACCCGCCGGTGCCGATCCTGTCGCGTCCCGCGTGGAGGAGAGCCAGGGGACTTACCGTCTCTTCTGGGAGGTGCCCGCAGTCGCGCAAAAGGACGCCGGCCAGCCGGTCACCTTTCGGATCGAGTTCGGGGTCAAGCCCGCGCCCGGTGGCTCGCCGCGCCTCCCCGCGTCCGCTGTAGACACGCTGATCGCCAACGGCGGCTTCGAGGAGGTCACGGACCAGGGCATTCCCGTGGGGATCGCTGCGGCGATCTTCAAGCGCGATTTCCGCCTCGTCGCGGAGAAAGAGGGGCGCGCACTCGCGTTCAACGCGGATCCGGAAGGACGCGGGCCGGCCTTCATCACCCCGTGGGTGTCGGTACGCGGGGGCGAATCGCTCGCCTACTCCTTCCGCTTTCGTGCGCGCGGCGCCGAGGCGCACCCCCGCTACAAGGTGATCCTCTTCAGCTATGTGAATTACCGCGACGCCGAAGGCAAGCCGCTCCCGCGGGCGCATGCCTACACCACTCGCCTGGGCGATACCGATGGCTGGGAAGAGGTGCGCGTCACCCTCCCCGTGCCGCCAGCGGCGCGGAGCACCAACCTGGAGATCCGCAACGGGAGCCAAGTGCCCTATTCCGTCAGCATCGATGACGTGCGCATCGCTGCGACTACCATCCCGCAGGTGATGGCGGCCACGGCCCCGGGTGGGCAGCGGCTCAGCCTGCGAGTGGAGGATGAGAACGTTCGCCGGATCGACCTCGGCACCGCCACCTCTCCCGTGTGGCAAGGTTTCCAGGCGCTCGCCCCGGAGATGGAATACACCGCGGAGCGCGGGCTGGGCTTCACGCGCCTGGCCCGGCCATTGGGCCTCGACAAGGTGCGCCCCGATCCGCTCGCGCGTGACTTCATCACCGCGGCGCGCGCCGATCTGCGCATCGATCTCCCCGACGGCGAGTACACCCTCTGGGCGCTCATCGGTGACTCGCAGGTGGGCAGCACCATCCTCACAATCTACCGCGACCAGTTGCTGCAGATCAACGGGCAAGAGGTGTTGAAGCGCGACGTGCCCCCGGCCGAGTTCTTCCGGACGACCTACCTGCGCCACTACGCCGATTTCTGGCACCCCGGCATGGACTTCTACGATACCTTCGTCGCGCCAAACTTCGAGGAGCATTTCTTCCCGGTGACGGCGACCGGTGGCAAGCTGGCGCTTTCCTGGCGAAACCTTCCCGTGGCGGCGCTCGTCGTGGCCCCCAAGGCGCGAGACGCGGAGCTGCGCGCCGAGCTCAGCCGGCTCAAGGCAGAGCGGCGCCGGGCCACTCCCATCGAGGAGATCGCCCCGCCTGCTGAGGAAGCCCCGGCCGCGGGAGTGCTGACGGCCGCCGAGCGAAAGCGCGGCTTTGTCCTTTTCCGCCGGCCGGCAAACGAGAGCATCTATCCCACCAGCCGGCCCAAGCCGGAAGAGCGGATCGCGGTCCTCCAGGCCTTTGCCACGCCCGGGGAGTACGAGCCGGTTCACTTCTCGCTCTATCCTCTGCGCGACCTAGGAGCGGTGCGCGTCCGAGCCACGGAGCTGCGCGCGCGGGCAGGCGGACGCATCCCCGCCAGCGCAGTGGATGTTCGTGTCGTTCGCTACCATTTCAGGGCAGCAGGCGGGCGCGGCGTGGCAGGAGCCTACCGCTATCAGATCGCCCCGTACATTCTGGACCGGCGCGAGAGCGTGGAGGTGACCGAGGGGACCACCTGGAGCTGGTGGGCCACCATCCATGTGCCGGAGAATGCGCCGGCGGGAGTGTATGAGGGCGCCCTGGAGATCACGGCCGGGCAGCAGCCCGCGCTGCGGCTGCCGGTCTCCATCCGGGTACTCCCCTTCCGACTGGCGGCGCTCCCCATTCTGCAGGGTTACTACTACTTCCCCAGCGAGCCGTGGTACTCCACCTTCTGGGGCGCCAACGTCCGCGGCCCGGACTATCGGGACGACCCGGAAGTGCGCAAGATCATCCTCGAGAACGAACGCCGCGAAATGCGCTTCATGAAGAGCCTGGGGCTCAACAGCGTCGCCTTCGGTGACGACTTGCGCAAGGATCTGGAGCTGGCGGATGGCAGGGTTCGCCTCAAGCCCGACAACCGCTTCGCGCTCTGGATGGATCTCTACAAAGAGGCCGGCATGGGCCCGATGCCGTTCTACGGCTTCCAGCCGCTCGGTGCCGGCAACCTCCTGGCCTGGCTCGAGCGCGAGAAGCTGAAGGAGCGGTTTACGCCCCAATGGAACACCGCCTACCGGAGTTTCGTGGAGGAGTGCCAGCGCATCGGCAAGGAGCGCGGCTGGCCCGAGATCCTGTGGTACATCTCGGACGAGTTGAGCAACCACGGTGAAGAGGGCGCCAAGCTGGGCGTGGAGCTGGCGAAGGCACTCAAGGGAATGCCAGGCGTGCGCACCATCGCCTCGATGAACGGGCCCTGGGAGCACATCATGGTGCCCCACCTCAACATCTCCATGCCCAACATCGCCTTCCCGATCACCGAGGAGACGGTGAAGAAGGTGCGCGACTCCGGCTCCGAGCTGTGGCTCTACAACTGCGGCGACGAGCGCCTCAACCTGGGGCTCTACCCCTGGCGCGTGAAGGCTGGCGGGCGCTTCCAGTGGCACTACCGCTACATCAATGCCGATCCTTGGGATGATCTGGACGGCGCCGGCGCCGACACCCAATACTGCCTCTCGCTGCCCGGACCCGATGGCCCGGTCCCCGCGGTGAAGTCGCAGATGGTGCGCGAAGCCGTGGATGACCACCGCTACATCGCCACCCTCGAGCAGGCGATCGCCCGGGCGCGCTCCGACGCGAAGAAGCAGGCGGCCGTCGCCAAAGCGACGCGATTCCTGGAGGAGCTGCGCACGCGCATCCCGGTCGATTTCCGCACGCTCGTGGGCTACCAGGTCGATCCCCGAGCAGCCGGGGCTTCGGTCGGAGGCGAGTTCAAGAACACCGACGCGCTGGACCGCGTGCGCTGGGCCGTGGCCCAGCTGATCCTCGAGCTGCAGACGGCCGGCGGGGGTGCGACCACCGGGAAGGGAAAGTGATGAACGCTCCAGCACATGGCCGCATCGCGGCCCTTTCCCGCTGGCGGGCTCTCCTTTTTGGGGGGCTGCTCTTGCTGGCGCCGGCTGTCCATCAGCCGGCCCAGGCGGAAGCGGCTCTGCCCCGGATAGCCGTCGCACGCGCAAGCTCCCCCGTGGTGATCGATGGCCGGCTGGACGACCCGGCCTGGAATACCGCCACTCCGCACTCGAACTTCCGCGCGCTTGCCGCCCGCGGGCGCGAAACGGCGCCTCCGGAGGAGACCATCTTCCGCGTGCTTTTCGATGGCGAGGCACTCTTCCTTGGCATTGTCTGCCGCGAGCCTCAGATAGGGAACCTGGTCGCCAATGCCGAGGGCCCGGATGGCCGCATCTGGCTGGATGACTCGGTGGAGGTGCTTCTCCAGCCGACCGGACGCTTCTATTACCAGTTCGGGATCAACAGCCGCGGCACGCGCTTCGATGCCCGTATGCCGGTCGCGGACGATATCAGCGAGAAAGAGGTGGCCGGCGGCGCCCTCTGGGATGGCGTGTGGGAGTCGGCGGTCAGCGAAGGCGACGGCGAATGGCGCATCGAGCTGCGCATCCCCCTCGCCACGCTGGACCTGGGTCCGGAGTCTCTCCCTGCCTGGCGCCTGAATATCGGGCGCACGGCAGCCCGGCGCATGGAGTATAGCGCCTGGGCGCCCGTCGAAAAGGGCTTCCACGACCTGCCTCGCTTCGGATACCTGGAGGGGATTGTCATCGATAGCGCGCGCTTCCCCCTGGATGGCTCCGCGCTCGCCTTCCCACCCCTCCTGCTCGGCCGGAACGAGATCCAGCTCTCGCTTCCGGCGCGGCAGCCGGGGCGGTTCCGTGCCCTCACGTCGTTGCGGGAATGGAGCCCCGACGGAAGCGCAACGCGCCAGACCGCGGGCGAAGCGCCAGTCACCGGTGGCAAGTGGTCGCTGGCATTCCCGGTGCCGGTGACCCGCGCTGGCGTTCTGTATGAACTGGGCCTGGAGATCCAGGACGAGGTCACCAACACCCCCGTGCTGTTGCGCAAGCACGTCTTTCGGGCGCCGGACCCGTTCGACGCGTCGCTCGATTGGATGATCTCCTACGGGTCGGACCGGACCGCGCGCGCTACGATGACGCTCGCGGTGGCCGAGAGTTCCGCGCGCGGCAAGGTGGAAGTGGCCCTCTGGGATGGCGGCGCAAAGCCCCAGCAGCGGATCACCCGGAACGTGAGCAAGCCAGGCACGCTGCACGTGGCGCTCCCGCTCGCGAAGCTCCCGGATGGCTTCTACCGCGTGGAGGTCAGCGCCACGCTCGCCGACATCGGCCGCTTGAGCAAGGAACTCCGTTTCTACAAGACATCCGGCCCTTTCGATCAGTAAGGGCGCACGGCGAGGCAGGGATCGCGCGGCTGGGGAGAGAACCAGCAGAGCATGAGCACGCTGTTGGTAGCCGCGCCTCTCCTCGCCGCGCCGGCCGGGGAGAGTCCACTGTCCCCCTACTTCAGCGCGCGTGAATTGCCGGCGCGATGGGCCCGCTGCGAGGCGGATGCGATGCCCGGGCCCAGAGTCTACCATTCCGCCGCTACCCTCGCGAACCCCGCATCGGTGGCTCCCGCCCGAACCAGCCCCGGCCGCGGCAACACGCCCGTGGTAGCGCGCGGGCGCGTGCTGGCCAGCCCACGGGAGTCTCTCGGCCCCGCCCGTCAGATCAACGGCCATAGCCGCTATGGCGGCCCAGGCGCCCGCGCTCCCATGGAGGCGGCGCGGCATCTGCCGACGCGGCGGTGGCGCCGGTGCGGATAAGAGAAACGCCCCCGGGGCTTGCCCGAATGTTCCGACCCGCCGGCTCCAGCCGATAGAGCCGCAGATCACAAAGGGCACCTACTTGAAAAACCCCGCATTCAGGCGCACGCATCAGCAACCGATCCGCCATTTTCGCACAGAAGGAGGAGTGGGGTACTGCGATGGCATCTCCGGATGAGGTGAAAAGAGAAGAGCTGTGGAATAGCATCAGCCACGGCATCGGCATCCCCCTGGGGATCGCCGCGCTCGTCGTGGCCGTTGCCTTCGCCTCGCTGGAGCGGGATATCTGGAAGATCGTCTCGGTGAGCATCTACGGCACGACGCTGGTACTCATGTACACCGCCTCAACGGTGTACCACGCGATCTCGGGTAAGGCGAAGCGGGTGTGGAACCTGCTGGATCATTCCAGCATCTTCCTGCTCATCGCCGGCACCTATACGCCCGTGATCCTCGCCGGAATGCGCACCACGCTGGGGTGGGTCCTCTTCGGGGTTGTGTGGAGCCTGGCCGTGATCGGGATTGTGATGAAAGCCGTCGCTCGCGAGCGCGCTCTGGTCATCGGCACCGTGCTCTATGCCGTCATGGGGTGGTTGATCGTGGTCGGGTTCCGGGAGCTCGTCACCCACCTACCGCCGGTCAGCGTGCAGCTCCTTTTCGCTGGGGGCCTCGCCTATACCATCGGCATCCTCTTCTTTGCGTGGCGCCGGCGCTATATGCACTTCGTCTGGCACCTCTTCGTGCTGGCGGGAAGCGCGCTCCACTTCTTCGCGGTGTTGATGCTCTGAGGCGCCGGCTGGGGCGGCCCGGCGTCAGGGGAACGAGGATACGCGGGGTTGCCGATGCAGGCAGGTTTTCGCCTGAAGCCAGGCATCCTCCATCCTCTCACTGGCCACGGGCCCCTGCCCAGGCACGGGAGGGCGTTCGTAGTGGCCGGTTCGGACCGGCCACTACGAAGCTGCCGTCTCCCCCTGAAGCCGCATCCGTTAGCGCGGCTCGAAGGTGAGGCAATCAGCGTGCGTCAGGTGGTGCGAGACCTCGATCCCCGGAGCAGTGCATGAGAGATTCTCGTTATACTTGCACTGCGAGACCTTACACGCGCCCACCTGGCCCAGATCGCACGGCGCAGCATGCGTCGAGGACTTCATGAACGTGTCGCACTGCGGGTGAGAGCCGCCCACGTTGATTGCACACGCGCGGCACTGCCCCGCCTGGTTGTAGAAGCACTCTGTGACAGTACAGCGTTTCACTGGTGGCATCATCGGCTTCCTCCTTCTGGCGAGGGTCTCTCTCCATGTTGACGATACAGCTCGTCACGGGTGACCCCACGCCTCGGGTAGCGATTCGTGCGCAGTTGAGCGGTCAGAAACGGAACGCAGTCGGCAGCCTTGCATCCGTTTCGTCGCGGATTCCGCAAACCGCCTCTTGAGTTGACCACATCCTCTAGCGCTCAGGAGCAAAAGCTGTGCCGAGAGCCGTCGGGCCTCAGCGCGGCTCGTAGGTGATGCAATCAGCATGCGCCAGATGATGCGAGACGTCGATCCCCGGAGCAGTGCACGAGAGATCGTGGTTGAACTTGCACTGCGAGACCTTGCACGCGCCCACACTGCCCCTATCGGAAGGCGAGGCGTGTGTTCCGGACTGTGTGAACGTGTCGCATTGGGGATGAGAGCCGCCCACGTTGATTGCGCCCGCATGGCATTTGCGCGCCTGATTATAGAAACACTCGGTCACGTCACAGTTCTTCACAGGTGGCATCATCGGCTGGGTCCCCTTTCGGAAAGCGAGCATCCCGGCGCGCCCGGGGCTCCGGCTCTCTGCCCTGTGCCCGCGCGACGCAGGGTGGCCAGAGATACCGCCACAAGAGCACGCGGGTCCCACGATGTATACCCACTCCACATCGCGTAGAAACGGTCCGGAGGCCGGCAGGCGTTTCCCTGGGGCGTAGCGAATGGAATCGCTGCAGGAGGAAGTAAGTCCATGATCAACCTGGGTCTTATCGGCTGCGGCGCGCTTGGCAAGATTCACGCCCAGTGCATCGCACAGATACCTGAAGCGCGTTTCGTCGCCTATGTAGATAAGGTGGAGGACGCGGCAGAGGCTGCGCTCAAGCAGTTCGGTGGCGACTACGCAACGACGGACGTTGAGACGCTGTTGTGCGACGACAGCGTGGATGCCGTGTACATCTGCACGCGGCACGACTCGCATGCTTCGCTTGCCATCGCGGCCGCGCGAGCAGGCAAGCATATTCTGATCGAGAAGCCCCTCGCGCTCCGGATAGAGGAGTGCGAGGCGGTGGCCGAAGCCGTGAAGCGCGCCGGCGTCACCCTGATGCCGGCGTTCAAGATGCGCTTCTACCCGCTGGTGCAAATGGCCCACGAGTTCATCCCCAACCCGCAGGTGATGGTCGGGCAGATGATGGACAACCGATGGGGGGATAACATCTGGCCGCAGGATCCGGTGCAAGGGGGCGCCAACGTCCATAGCCAGGGATGCCATACCACCGATCTCCTCCGCTTCTTCGCCGGAAGCGAGCCCACTCGCCTCTGGGCGTCCGGCGGAACGTTGACTCATCCGGGGCACCCCTGTATCGACCAGTGCATCGCCTCCATTCAGTTTGCCAATGGCCACACCGCCGCCTGGATTCAGGGCGATGCCGCCACGAGCCACTTCACCAGCAAGTTCTTCTTCGAGCTGTTCGGCAATGGCAAGAGCGTGCAGCTGTATGACCGCTTTAAGAAGGCCACCTTCTTCGACGGCCAGAAGACGTGGGTCGAAGAGCGCCCGGATGAGGAGGGCTTCCTGCTAGAGAACCGCGAGTTTATCAGCGCGCTCCAGGAAGGCCGCCAGCCGGTGCTTACCGCTCATGATGGCATCCAGGCAACGCGCATCGTCCTCGCTGCCGATCGCGCCATCCGCACAGGCGAGGTGCAGACGCTGTAGCTGCTGCCAGCGGCGTGTCTGAGCGCCCGGCTATCGAGCGTTCCGACGGGTGAAACGCCGCGGTCGTTACCACTGCGGGGGAAGGCTTCCTGTGAAGTTCCAGGCAGCCTTCCCCCGCGCGCGTGTTCATCCCTGCGAGTGACCGCGCCTATCTTCCGAATGCATAGATCAGCGATGTGAGCAGGCCGACAGCCGCGAGGATATTGGCCCGGCTAAACACAGGCTCCTTCTTGTCGTCGAGGAAGAGGACATCGCCCGGGCCCATCGTCACATTGGCAGTCCGCTCATCCCCTTTGAGCATCTTGCCCACATCGAGCACGGTGCGGGTGATCTCGTCACCTGACCGCCGGACGAGGACCGCCCGGCGCAGATCCGCCGTGGCGGTTGGCCCGCCGGCACGCGAGAGGGCTTCCATGATCGTCACGCGGTCGCGCTCCATGACGAAGTAGCCGCCCGCGCGCACGGCACCGAGCACGCCGAAACTCCGCTCGATGACAGGCTTGGGGAGCGAGACGGTATCGCCATCCTCCAGCGCGATGTTGGCGGCGGCGTTTCCATCCTCCAACGCCTGGCGCAGGTCGATGGGGCTCGCCTCCTGATTTCGGTGGATCAGCTTCGCCAGCGAGAGGTCTGCGCCTTCAACGATCCCCCCCGCGAGGGCAATCACTTCGGCGACGGTTGTTCCCTCCACCACCTGGTAGACCGAGGGCTTTGCCACCTGCCCCAGCACCGCGACGGTCAGCATCCGCTTTTCGGGCACGGTGATCGTATCGCCTGCCTGCAGGGGTGGGTTCTCCCCCTCCCCGCTGGTGACCACTTCGTTCGAGAGGTTCACCGGGATCTGCGCGCCGCTGCGGAGCAAGACCACACGCGCCCGGTCAGCGCGCTCCGTGAAGCCGCCCGCCATCTGCACGGCATCCATCACGCGGGCATCCACGGGCACAGTGAAGACCCCCGGACGCAACACCTGGCCAAACACCGAGATAGAGAGCACGGGGCGCTCGCCTACGCTCACCACATCGCCTGCCTGCAGCGCCGGGTTGAAGCGTGCATCGCCAGTGGCCGCGTACTGAGCCAGATCCGCGGTGAGGCTGGCCCCCTTGCGCAAAATCCGAATGCTCGAGCGGTCCGCGCCCTCATCGAAGCCGCCCGCCATCTGGATCAGATCCAGCGCCCGCGCCTGTGGCGGCAGCACATAGGTGCCCGGCCTCATCACCTTGCCAAAGACCGAGGCACGGTTTGCTTCGACCAGGTCAACCGTCACCTCGGGGTTGCGCAGGTAGCGGCCCAACGCTTTGCGAATCGCCGCGGCGGCCTCGTGCGGCTTCAGGCCAGAGACCTTGACCTCACCAACGTAAGCAACCGGCACCTTCCCATCATCGGTGACGGTGACACGACGCGACAGGTCGGGCTCTCCCACGACCGTGATCGTGATCACGTCGCCGGGAGAGATGATCACGTCGGCGGGTGGGGGGGTGGCCGGTGGGTCTCCAACACCCTGCGCGCCAGCGCCGGCAGCGAGGCCAACCACCAGCGCCACCACGCCCAGTAGTGATCCTGCAAATCGTATCATACTCTCTCCTCCCTCTCCGGGAAAGCCGATGCAAGCCACCTGCGCGGGTGCAAAAGGCATGCCGGAGCCCCTGCGACTTCGGGTCCGGCATGCCCCCAGCCCTCCGCATCTGGAAGCCGGGAGGATGGTTTCGTGCCTCTCTTCGGAATTGGCAGTGCCCCTCGCTGCGCCCTGGGGTATGAGGGAGATACGATGGCACTCTCGATGCGGGAAGTCGCGGAGGCGTTTGTGGCGCTGGAGAAGAGCAGCCGCCGGACCACGCTGGTGGCCATCCTGGGGGATCTCTTGGCTCGGGCGGAAACCGCGGAGATGGAACGCCTCGTCTACCTCTGCCAGGGGCGCTTAGGGCCCCCCTTCAGTGCTCCTGAGATCGGCCTTCAGGCGAAGCTGATGATGCACGCCGTCGCCGACGCCACCGGATGCACCGAGGAGGCGATCCGGCATCTCTACGATGAGCGGGGCGACATCGGAACGGTGGCCGGTGAGATCCTGCCTGCGGAGGGAAGAGGTATCTCTCTGATGGAGGTGTACCACCAGCTCTTGGCCATCGCCACGGCATCCGGCCGCGGGGCGCAGGCGCAGAAGATCGGGCTGCTGGCGGATCTCCTGCGCCGCCTCTCCGGGCCCGAGGCGCGCTACGTCCTCCGGATCGCGCAGGGCCGGCTCCGCCTGGGCGTGGGCGATGCCACCATATTGGACGCTCTGGCCACTTCAGCAGGCGATCCCTCGCTCAAGGAGGCGATAGAGCGTTGCTACAACCTCTCTTCCGATCTGGGTCTGGTGGCGCGCGTCTTGCGCGAGGAGGGCGAGCCCGGCCTCCGAAGATTCCAGGCCCGCCCCGGCCGGCCCGTGCGTCCGGCGCTGGCCCAGCGCGTGGCTTCCCCCGAGGAGGCACTGCGCCGCCTCGGGCGGTGCCAGGCCGAGCCGAAATACGATGGCTTCCGCCTCCAGATACACCGGGTTGGCGATGCGGTCCATCTCTTCTCACGGAACATGGAGGACGTTTCGGGGCAGTTTCCGGAGATCGCCGAGGCCACGCTGCGCCAGGTGGGAGCCGAGTCTGCCATCCTCGAAGGTGAAGCCGTAGGCTACCTGCCAGAGACGGGCGAGTACCTGCCGTTCCAGGTGACCGTCCAGCGCCGGCGCAAACACCGCGTCGAAGCGATGCAGGAGGCGATTCCCCTCCGCCTCTTCGCTTTTGACCTCCTCTATGCCGATGGGCGCGAGTTCCTCACCGCCCCGCTCACCGAGCGTCGTGCCGCCCTGGAGAGGCTCGTCACGCCCACCCCCGACTCCGCCCTGGCCCTCTCGCCGGTCCTGGTCACGGACGACGCCACCGAACTGGAGCGCTTCTTCGACGAGATGGTCTCCGAGGGCCTGGAGGGGATCATGGTGAAGCGGTTGGATGGCGCTTACACGGCTGGCGCGCGCTCCTTCAACTGGATCAAGCTGAAGCGCGGTTACCGGGCAGAGCTGGCGGATACCGTCGATTGCGTGTTGGTGGGCTACCTCTACGGGCGGGGGCAGCGCGCGCGCTTTGGGATCGGCTCGCTCCTCGCCGCTGTCTATGATGAGAAGCGCGACCGCTTCCAGACGGTCGCCAAGATCGGCTCGGGCCTCTCAGATGAGGGGTGGGTGAAGATGCGCGAGCTTCTGGATCAGGACTCCGTGCCCCACCGGCCGGCGCGCGTGGATTCGGTGTTGCAGCCGGATGTATGGTGCGAGCCGCACTATGTCGTGGAGGTGCAGGCAGACGAAATCACGCGCAGCCCGCTGCACGCGGCCGGCCGCGATGGCGAGCCCACCGGCTACGCCTTGCGCTTCCCGCGCATGGTCGGCTGGATTCGGGCCGACAAACACCCCGAGGACGCGACCACCGTGGAGGAGATCATCGAGATGTTCCGCATCCAGCGGCTGCGAGCAACCTCGGCCTTGTAGGCTCAATCCCACCCGGCGACCCGCCAGCGCACGCCGGCGCGCGGGATAGTTACGTGCGACAGCGCCTCGGCATCCTCGGGAGCGTGGCCATAGAGACGGAGGAAGTCCGCCTCCAGTTCCTCTTCCAGGGCGGTCGGTGCGGTCAGGGGTAGCTCCACCCAGGTGTTGTTCCGCCGGGCACTCTCGCGGAGGGCAAAGAGGATCTCCAGGTCCTTGCGCGCGTTGGCAGCGCCATAGGTCGGCGCGGTATCCTGGGTGATGGCGCGATGGAAGCCGACCAGGAGCTCCATCCGTGCCACCTCATCATCATCGGCGGCGCCATACTTCTTGTAGGGGTTCTCGAAGACGATGGGCGGGTCGGTCTCCACGCGCAGGTGATCCAGGACCTTCTCGCCGTCGATGGTGGTGTATTCGTACAGGAAGGGATAGTGCGTGGCGCGCTCGACGGAGCCGATGTAGAGGTCATTCCCGACCAACTGGCCCAGGGTGCCCTCGATGTCCCAGCGCGAGCTCATCCGGCCCCGGGGCGGGTCCTCGAAGAGGCAGACCACGCCACTGTCGAACTCGATGATGGCGGCGTCCCACCAGTCCTCCTGGACCAACTCCCCTTCATAGCCGACGAAGTGAGGCACCCGTACCTTGCCGGAGTAGCCAAGCACGCGGGTAGCCTCGCCCGGCAGGAGCATGCGCACCGCGTTGATGCCGTGATAGTCGGCCTTGTTGGTGTACCAGAGGCGTGCGTGCGTAACCTCGCCGATGATGCCGCTCTCGATGATCTTCCGCTTGAGCTGCTCGCGTGCCCAGAGAAAGACCTGTTCCGTCACTTCCAGCTTCACGCGGTGGCGCTCGCACGTCTGCACCATGTAATCGGCGATGCGCAAGGTAGGCGCGATTGGGATCTCGGTGATCGGGTGGACGCCGTGCTTTGCGGCCAGCCCCACGGCCATGGGGTTGCTGTCGGAGGAGACGCCGTTGAGGAGCACATCGAGCTTCTCTTCGGCAAGCATGGCCGTCAAGCTCGTGTAGGGTTTCACACCCCACCGCTCGGCGTTTTGCCGTGCGCGCTCCTCGATCACCTCGCAGACCGCGCAGAAGTCATACAGATCGCTTCTCTCGGAGAGCTTGCGCAGGGTGGACTGCCAGGACTGGCCGCGGCCAGTGCCGGCTCCCAGGATGGCGATGCGAAGTCGTTGCATGTGAGTTCCCCCAAAGGTGTCTCCAGGACGCGGGCTGTCCGCCCGCGGTATCCCCGCGTTGGAAGCATCCGCTCGATGCCGTTTTCCCGTGCCACCGCCCAGACGAGCGCGGCCCAACGCCATCCTAACCTACTCCGAGTGCCGCGGTCACCCGTCCAGCAAGCGGCGGAGGTTTGGAATAGGGCCGGGAGCGACCGGTGTCACCACGAAGCGGCACTCGGGAGCGCCTTGCGCCTGGCAGGCGACCTCCTCGCAGTTCATCTGTCGGCGGGTCAGCACCGACACAGCGCGCGCCAGGAAGCCCCGGGTAAAATGGTCCTGCGGGTAGTCCGAGGCCTCATAGCTCTCGAACACGTCTCGTCCAGTAAAGAGCAACTCACCGTGGGCCTCATCCACCGATTTCAAGGTCAGGTTGCCCAAGCCCTGCAGCCGGAACATATCGAGGTAGTTCGCCAGATCGCCCTCGAAGTTCTCCGCGTACTTACTCCCGATGCGGATGCGCGCGACGTCTGGTAGGTGGAACTCTGCCTCCAGCTCGCGCAGAATCTGGCCCACAAAGCGGCTGGTAACCGACGTCTCCAGGTAGGGGCGCAGCGGGTCGACACCGAAGCCGCGGAGTGCGAGCCGCAGAAAGGCGGCCGCCTGGAGGGAAGCCGGGGCAACCCGCTCCTCGGGGAGGGTAGGCAGCAACTCTTTCAGCGCGCGCTCGTGGAATGCCGCCACCTCCTCCGGACCGATTTGGCAGCGGATGAACTCGCCGCTCAGAAGCTTCAGCGCCGGCATCACCTGGGATTCCCCGCCCTCCAGGTAGCCGGCCAGCAGATCCCGGTAGCGGGCACACAGCGGATGCTCCTCTGGCTCCACGATAGCCCCTCCTTCGCCCCGGCGCATGCACCCCTCCTACGCTTGAGAAAGGTACTTGACGAGGGTCAGCTCGTTCCCAACTCCCGGATGGTAGGTATGATGCACCTCGTCCATGAAGTTGCGGATGATGTAGGTGCCCATCCCTCGCTTCCGGTCGCCCGTGGTGAACGCGCTCAAATCCAGATCGCCCAGCTCGCTGATGGAGAAGTCCGGACCCTGATCCAGGATTCGCAGCTCAATCCGGTTGGAGAAGACGGAGACGCGCAGCGTGATCGCCTGCATCGCCCCATCAGGGTAGCGAGCGACAATCACGCGACCAGCGGAAGGCACTTTGCTGTAAGCGTGCTCGATGATGTTGGCGCACGCCTCGTCCACCGCGATCTCGATCTCGCCCACGCGTTGGTCCGGGAAGCCCATCTTGCGTGCCACGGCACAGACAAAGTCACGGATGAGGTATAGGTAATCCGTCTCGCCGGGCACAACCAGAGCCAGGTCCCGGCGCTCGCGTTGTGTGCTCATTGTCCCTCGGTCATAGCCAGGCACTGAAGCGCCTCCTCCTCCGTACTGAAGGCGCGAATCAGCTTGGAGAAGCCAAGCAGATTGAAGATATTGGCGATCTTATCGGACATCCCCGCGATCACCAGGTCGCCGGCGTTGTGCCTGACCTGGCGGAATACGCTCATCAACAGGCCCAACGCAGTGCTGCAGATGTACGTTGCCTCGCGAAGGTCGAGCAGCAATCGATAGCTCCCCTGGTTGATCAGGGCGAGCATCTCCTGCTCGAAGCGCGGGAAAGAGTGCGCGTCAATATAGCCGGCCACGCGTACAACCTGTACCGCGTGCCCACCTGCCTTCGTCGGTTCGGTGGTAATCCTCAGCTCTTTCATGAACAGCCACTCCTGCCGGATCGGTCATCTGCACCGGCCTACGGAATCCCGGCGCCTCTCATCACGCCGGGCAAGCGTGTATTCCAACTGTTAGATCCATCAGCCTCAGCGATGGTAGTAATCGCTATCGACCAACACCCCGTGCTCCCGGTGAATGCTGAATGGAAACGGGCGCGGGTCGAACTTGCCTCCGCGTACCTTGCGTATCTGGAGGTTGCGTCGGGGGATTCCCCCGCGGTCCTCGGCGTAGAACAGCCGCAACGATACATCATACGCGTTGGACACGGAGTTCGTCTCGCGTGGATCCATCGCATCCGCGAGGTAAAGATCCAGGAGAACCACATCCGGCTCCTTGAGAATACGGTTCTTCTCGTAAACCAGGTGGATCAGGTCGCGCGGCGCCAGGTAGGCCGCCACAGAGGTCATCGAGTCGATAATCACCCGGGTGGGCCGGGCCACCTGAGAGAGGCCCTCGGCTAGAAGGTAGGCGAGCTCCTCCGGATCCGAGCGATCATAGAGAAGATACGGCTCGTCGCCCCCCTCGGAAAAGGCGTCCACCAGGACGAAGCTCCCCTGGCGCTCGTAGCTACCTACGGAGAAGCCGAAGCGCTGAAGGCTGGCACGCACCCGCTGCGGGGCATCATCACACGCCACGAAGAGCACGGACTCGCCCCGGCGAAGCCCCTGAATAGCGAAGTGCGAGGCGAGGATCGTCTTGCCGATCCCCGAATCGCCCTCCACCTGCCATGCCGTGCCGAACGGCAGCGGCTCCGCCAGGATCGCATCCACCGGCGCGAAGTGCACGTAGCGCGCCGGGCTTGCGCTCTGGGGCGCTTCTCTCCTCCCGCCATCCGCGCTAGGCATCATCTCGTTCCGCTCCTCGTGCCGGCCGGTAGAAGACCTTGATACCTGACGGCGTGATCCGCATGCGGTGCTCGCCCATGACGTGGTTGGCACCCCGCGCCTTGAAGACCTCAATGCCACGCTTGCGCCGCAGGCCATCGCGCGTGCTGCGCAATAGGACCACCGAATCGACCAACGACTCTTCCACGCCGTAGGTGCTGATGCGCGAGCTGCCGGCCGGCACCTCGGCGATGAAAATGGCGGCAGCCCCTAGCCCCTTGGTCAAGCGCACCAACTGGTCGGTGCGCTCCTTGGCCATGTGCGGCTGCTGGCTCACCTCGTGAAGCATCGCCGATAGCGAGTCGAACACCACCCGCCGGGCGCCCGTCTCCTGCAGCTGCGCCCGCACCACCCAGAGGTGCTCGGCAAGGCTCAGCTCGGCGAAAGGCGCGTAGACCACGGTCAGCAGACCCTCCGCTTCCAGACGAGCCAGGTCCCAACCGAAGGATGCCGCCACCTGCTGCACCTGCTCGGGCGTCTCCTGGTAGAGGAAGAGGAGCCCCTTCTCGCCCAAAGAAGCGCCCTCCTGGAGAAACTGGAGGCCGAGGATCGTCTTTCCTGTGCCGCTCTCGCCGCTCAGAAGCAGGCTGGAAGCTTGCCGCAACCCGCCATCCAGCAGGTGATCGAGGCCCGCGACCCCTGTCGGCAAGAGCGCCGCTTCTCCGGGCACGGCCTGGCGCGTGGGTACCACCTGCAGGGGGAAGACCTCGATCCCTTCCGGCCCGAAGCGGAAGTAGTGCCGGCCCGAAATATGGTCCTGGCCCCGCGACTTGAGTACCTCGACATGCCGCTGGCGGCGGCCGGTCTCCCGGTCGGCGGTGTTGCTAACCCGGATGACGGCGTCGACCACGTACTCCTCGAAGGAGCAGCCATACCCCTCCTCCGAGGTGACTTCCTTGGTTACCAGAACCGTCAGGCCGCGCTGCTTCAGCGCATTGAGGAGGCTAACGGCGAGCACCCGGCGCTCCATGGGGTCGGCGCTGAGCGTATCGAGATGGCTGATGCTATCGATGAGGATGCGGCGGGCTCCCATCTCCTGGATCCACTCATCGATCAGGCCGTCTGGCTTCTGGAGCTGGTCGCGCAACACTTCCGGGGAGGTGCAGCAGACGCGCACCTTGTTTTGGGCTTCCAGAGCGCGAAGGTCCCACCCGAAGTTGGCCGCGTCGCGGTAGAGCTGAGCCGGGAACTGCTCGAAGCTGATGATCAGTCCCGCCTCGCCATACTGGACGACTCCCTCGTGGATGAACTGGATCCCAACCGTGGTCTTCCCCGCGCCCGGGGTCCCCTCAACAAGGATCGCATGACCCCGCACGATTCCGCCCATCAAGATGAGGTCGAGGCCTTCGATCCCTGTAGGGATCTTTTCCATTCCGAATCATCCCCCCGCCTGTTAGGCAGATTATACTTCCTGGCGCATAATTGGTCAAGCCTGCGCTCCCCGACGCAACCGCCCAGGGCCCACGCCGCGTGTATCCCACGGACGCATTGGAGCCAGAAGAAATCCGCTGGTCTTTAATGTAGTGTTAGGGACAGGCAATGTTCTTTTCGGCATGGCCGGCTTATTCTTGAAGGTTCATCACGTTCGTGGCTGAGGAGGCCGGGGGATCCCCCGCTTTCCCATCCGCGTCCGCTCCCTTCAGCCGTGGTATCGACTGTATCGACGCCGGCGCGGGGCCAACCGCGCCTTGACACTGCGGGGGCGGGCGCGCTATAATCAGCGCGACACCCCGGACGGCTGCCACGCGCGCAGGCGCCGGGGCAACGGCGCGGGTGGCTCATGGGGGCGCAAGCCGCCACGGGCTGAAATGGGGAAGTCCGGTGCAACTCCGGCGCAGTCCCGCTACTGTAACCGCAGACGCCCTGCGGGAGTCAGACACCCAGCCCGCTGCCGGTCATTCTCTTCCTTCGCGTGAAAGGGGGGAGTGACGCTGCCTCTGCCGCCGGCGGTCCAGCCCACCACTCCCCAAGATGAGGAATGCCGGATGCATGCGTCATTTCGGGGAGCCTGCCTCCTGCTGGCCGTCGCTCTCTCCTTTGCCGGGTGCCGCCAGCAAGAACCGCCAGTCGCTCCAGCGCGCGTGCCCGCACAAGCGGCGGTGATCGATGATCTCGGGAGGCCTTGGGATGGCCATCTGCCGGCACGCCGCATCGTCTCGCTCGCCCCGAACGTGACAGAGATCGTGTGCGCGGTCGGAGGCCAGGAGTACCTCGTCGGGATCGATACCGCATCCGACTATCCTCCCGCCGTGAAGCGCATTCCCCAGGTTGGAGAGTTCCTCCGCCCTAGCATCGAGCGGATTGTCTCGCTGCGCCCGGATGCTGTGATCGTCTCTAGCGCCACCCTGCCCGCTCCTGAGGCCGACCGCTTCGCCCAGACGCTTCGCGCTCCGGTCTTCGTGCTCAACCCGGTACACTTGGAGGACGTCTGCCGCAACGTGCGCATCATTGGCCAGCTGCTCGGACTGGAGCAAGAGGCGGAGGCCGTCGCCGCGAAGACGGAGCGCCGCCTGGCGGACGTCGCACGCCGGGCCGGCGGGCAACCGCGGCGGCGTGTCTTCCTCGAGATCTGGCACGAACCCCTTACCACCGTAGGGGGCGGCACCTTCCTGGATGATCTGATCCGCCTGGCGGGAGGCCAGAACGTCGCCGCGTCGCAGAAGAAGCCCTTCCCCACCTTCAGCCTGGAGGCGCTTCTCGCCGCCAATCCGGAGGTGTACATCGTGACCACCGGAATGGGAGCCGCGCCGGACCCGGCAAAGCGGCCTGGTTTCGGCGCCCTGCGCGCCGTGCGCAACCGGCGCGTCGTCTCTGTTCCCGGCGATCCCGTGATGCGGCCGACGCCACGCCTGGCCGAGGGCGCCGAGCACCTGCTGCGGGCCATCCATCCGGAGGCGCAAGCCGATGAAGCCGAGTAGAAGGCAGGTCGTCTGGGCGCTTCTGCTCCTGCTGCTGGTAGCCGCCGCCACCATCGGCATCGGAGTTGGCCCGGTGCCGGTGCCGCCCGGCGAGACACTCGATGCCCTCATCCGACTCCTGGCTGGCCAGCCGGAGTCGAGCCCGGCCGATGCCATCGTCCGGGTTCGCCTGCCACGCATCGCGCTCTCCGCCGTAGTGGGTGCTGGGCTTGCCGCATCTGGCGCCGCTCTGCAGGGTCTCTTCCGAAACGCCATGGCCGATCCCTACCTGCTCGGGATTTCGGCTGGCGGCGCGCTTGGGGCCACGCTCGCCATCGCGCTCGGTCTCGGCATCACCACCCTCGGACTGGCTCCCGTGCCCCTTTTCGCGTTTCTGGGCGCCCTCGCCGCGGCATGGGCCGTCTATGCTCTGGGGAGAACCAGCGGCCGCGTGCATACAGAAACACTCCTCCTTGCCGGCGTCGCGTTGAGCGCGCTCCTTTCCGCCGCGATCTCCTTCCTGATCGCCCTGAGCGCCCGCGAAGAGGTGGTGAGCGCCGTCTACTTCTGGACGCTTGGAGGCTTCTACCGCGCGGATTGGAGCCGGGTGTGGATCGCCCTCCCCTACGCGTTCCTCGGCATGGGCCTGGCATGGCTCTATTCGCGCGACCTGAACGCTCTGCTTCTCGGCGAGGAGTGCGCGCTCAATCTGGGCGTCGATGTGGAACGCACAAAACGAGTTGTGCTCGCCGGCGCGGCCCTCGCGAGCGCCGCCGCCGTTTCCGTATCGGGGATCATCGGCTTTGTGGGCTTGATTGCCCCGCACATCGTCCGGCTGATTCAAGGTCCCGACCATCGCGCACTCATCCCCGCATCCGCGCTCACCGGCGCCCTCTTCCTTGTGATCTGTGATACGCTGGCGCGCACCCTCTTTGCCCCCACCGAGATGCCCATTGGAGTGCTCACCGCGTTCACCGGAGTGCCCTTCTTCCTCTCTCTCCTGCGCCGGTCGCAACGGGTTTCCCGGCACGCCTGACACGTGACGGACCCGGCCAGACCGGACGCCGTTCCCGCCTCATTCCCCAGGCCCCATCCAGCTGTTCTCCTGCGAGAGAGGCAAGCGGTCACAATTGCGTGACCGGAGGCGTTTGTGTTAGAATGCACGCGAAGGCGTTATCCAACGTGCCGTGGCCCGCGCGATGCGGCGCCTGGTCCGCACGGTGCGCTTTCAATGCGGTTCCGATCTGCGGCCTCAAGGAGTTGGGGAACTCCGCGTCGTATCTGCCTGATGGCGGTCTTCGCCAGCCCACCGGTATCCGGTGTGCGACGGTGGTCGCCGGGCTGCGTTTCGGTCGTTCCGGTCGCACAGAATGCCTGCTTCTTAAGAAGAGGGACAAGCGACCGATAATGCCTAGTGGGAGAGGCCGCGGGCCAGCGCGCCGCTTTCACGAATGCACCTCGCTAGGGAATCCGAAAGGATGGATTGCCAGGCGAGGAGAGGCCGCGAGCTGCAAATTCGCGCTCTATCGGGGCCACCGGCGTTGCCGCGAGCAGGCGTCCAGAGTCGCGATGTAGGTGTTGCTGCCCGAGAGCCGGACGCACCCATTCGCAGTGCTGAGTATCCGCCCTCGGGGTCTTCTGGATGGAGCGCCCCGCGTCCGGGGAAGCGAGGAGGATTCCGAGCGCCCGGAGCAACGAGAGTGGAGTGAGGGCCGGATATGAATTACGGGTTGGAAGGATAGGCACCACGCTTGGAGATCCTGCGCATCGCTTTCGAAGGGGACAAGGTTCAGATTACGCTTCGCATGTCAGAGCCCTTCAACACACGCGACAAACCTCATCTCGCGCGCGGGCTCTTCCGCATGCTGCCGCGGCTGAAGAAGCACCGTTGCTACAACGAGGGCAACCTGAGCTTCCAGCGCGAGGCAGCATCCACTGAGATCGCCCACCTGCTGGAGCATCTCGTTTTGGAGTTGCAGGCCGTGACGCTATGCGGCCGAGGCATCCGGGGCGTCACCTACTGGAACTGGCGGGAGGAACCAACCGGACAGTTCCATATCGACATTGACGCGCCCCATCCCGGCGTAGCGCTCGGCGCGGTGTGGCTCGCTCAGCGCATTATTCGCGCGATTGATGAGCGGCACCCCGAGACGATCGATATCGAGACCGAGTTGCGCACGCTACGCGCGATTGCCAAGCTCCCGGTGGATGCCATTCCAGCCCTCCCCGTGGAGGATTTCCCGCGCTGGGAGGCCACGTGGGCACAGCAGGTGGCCGAGTTGGTCGCCCGTTCCAAGGAGCAAGCCCTCGTCACCTCACACTGAGGCCCGGCTAGCGCCCGCGCCCCAGCCTGGAGAGCGCAGAAAGCATTCGGCCCCTCGAGCCCCCGGGATCGGGGGTTCGAGGGGCCGCATCCGGAACGCACTCGTCTTCTCGAACCTACTCGCTTGCCTCTTCACGCTGGCGCCTCGAGCGCGCCTCGCGCCCCAGCTTGCCAATCCGGGAGTAAAACTCTGTGCCGTGCGTATCGCGAACCGCTTCGCCGCCCTTGCGGCCAATCTCCGTGTAGAAGCTGGAGCCGTACTTCTCCTTCACGCGCTCTCCGCCAAGCCGGCCCGCCGTGCGCGCCAAGGAGGGGTCTGCCGCGAACCCACCCTCGCGGTCGTGCTCATGCGAACCACGATGTGCCTGGGCGATACGAGCCGCCCCTTCCGATCCGGGCTTGGGCCCTGGCCGTTGCTTCCGCTCTGCCATCTTGGATGACCTCCTTCGGATACCACAACGTCACTCATGGGACAGCGGCGAGCCGACACCAGAACCTGAGTGCGGCGCGGACCACCACCCCATACCACGGCGCCGGCACACAAAATACCGGCGCGTTACCGTGCGGGCCGCGAGCGCTCCACCGAACCGTGTTACGCGATGTATCTCCCCTCGGAATGTTGCGTTTCCTGCCCTGCGCCCTTTGCCGGAGCCCGGCCCACGGGGTTTCGCAGCACGACGCTTCCCTTGCCCCCATAGACTACGTTCCCCAGCCTTTCCGGCGGTGATGCCGGAACGAGAACCGACTGCGGCGCATCTCCCCGCTCAGACCCGGTCCGCTTCCCGGATCCGGCGGTGTCCCGGACGCTGCCGGTCAATCGCAGAGCCAGCCGGGACTTCCGAGGATGTGTGAAGGGTATGATCAATACGCCAATCGCTGGGGGCACACCGCCCTTGCCGGGCATCGTACCACTGCGATTCGCGCAAGCCTGCCGGCGCCACGGGGTGGCGCCGGCAGACACTTTTATGCATCTTCAGGCTTGATCATAGGAGCAGCCGTCTCGTCGATGCGCTCCTCAAGCTCGTCTTGCTTCTCTTTCGCCGCCTCGACGCCCGCATCCACGGCTGCCGTCACCCGGCCGCGCAGCTCGTCAACGCGCGAGCGTGCCTGCTCCATGAGGCCATCCGCGCGCTCCCGAAGCGTGGTGACCGCCTCGCCCGCGCGCTCGCGCGCGCATCCGGCAAACTCACCCACCTTCTCGCGCGCCTGGCCTGCATATTCCGTCGCTCTCTCCCCCACCTTGCGGCGCACTTCCACGCCGGCCATCGGTGCATAGAGTAGCGCTGCGGCGGCGCCAATCAACCCACCAATTACTAGCCCAAGGGCGAAATCCCTGCTGCTGTTGTTGCTATCGCTCACTTGCCGTTGCCTCCCTTCGCTCTTGCGAGTGCCTGCCACACTTCCAATCCCTTGCCTACCCCGGCACGCACACTCGCCAGGTTGATCATCGGACCGGAAATTGCCTCTTGCACGATGGAGGAGGTGGTATCCACCCGCTGTACTACCCGCTCCGCCACCTGTTCACTGAGGTCCGCAATGTGCTGAGCCTTCTCTGCAACCTCGCCGCTGATTCTCTCGGCACGCTCGGAAACCACCGTGGCGGTCTCCCTGACCGTGCCAAAGAGATCTTCCGCCTGGTTCATCAACGTGGTGGCTTTGCCGCAGAGGCCTCGGAGCTGTTTGTAGATGCCAAAGGAGGCAATCGCCAGAACGACCCAGCCGCCCACTTGCAGCACGGCTATGATGATCAGCGCAATCTCCGCCGCTGGGCTCATGCTGTATCCCCCTTTTTACAGCATTCTAGCACATGATACCCTCTCCGTCAACCCCTCAAACGCCCACCGAGCGCGCCCCCAGCCCCACCGCAAGGGGGCGCCAAGCAGACGCTATGGGGCTTCGCGCTAGCCTCTGATCAGCCGATCCGAACTTGCGCTCCCCCGGCCACAAATGCAAAAGGCGCCCCTCCTCGCGGGTATATCCCACAAGGAGAGGCGCCTCTAATCGTTTCCGCCGCAAAAAAAGCCAGCCATTACTCCACGCGGCGACGCCGGCGCGTGGAGTATCTCGCCAACAGGGCGCGGGCAGATACCACCCGTGGGCCCCGGAGAGGACGACGCGCGCGCCCTCGCTCAGCGCTTCCCGCGCTTCATCCTGCGGATGGGCACGGTCGCCACCAGGCTGACGGCCCCTCCCGTGTCGGTGATCGTGATCACCGAATTCTGCTCGTCAACGTCCATGAACTCGGAAAGCACCCGCGTCAGGTTGGCGCGCATGCGTTCCATCGTTTGCGGCGACACACTGGCTCGATCCTGAACCAACACCCGGCGGATGCGCTCGCTGGCAACCTTACCGGAGGGCTCGGGCCGGCCAAAAAGGCGACTGAGAAAAGGCATGGTCTCCCCCTTACTACCTATGCCTTGCCAATACCCAAAAACCGCCGGATCCGGCCGAGCATGCCGTCGTCCTCCTCCAGCGACATGAGGGGAACATCCTCGCCCACCAACCGGCGAGTGATGTTCTTGTAGGCCCGCGATGCACCGGCTTTCGGATCCATGACGGCCGGCTCGCCACGGTTGGTCGAGACGACGATCGCCTCATCCTCTGGCACCACGCCAAGAATCGGCACCGAGAGGATCTCGCTGATGTCGTTGATATCCATCATATCGCCGCGCTTCACCATGTGAGCGCGCACGCGGTTTACAATCAGGCGAATATCGCGCAGTTCCTCGGCCTCCATCAGGCCGATAATCCGGTCCGCATCCCGCACTGCCGAGACTTCAGGGGTCGTCACCACCACCGCCTTTTGCGCCCCGGCAACGGCGTTGCGAAAACCCTGCTCGATCCCGGCCGGGCAATCAATCAGCACGAAATCGAACTCGCTGCGCAGGTCCTGGCAGATCTTGCGCATCTGATCCGGGCTCACCGCGTTCTTGTCGCGCGTCTGAGCGGCCGGAAGCAGAAAGAGGCCATCGTAGCGCTTATCTTTGATCAGCGCCTGCCTCAGCTTGCACGTGCCCTCCGCCACATCCACCAGGTCATAGACGATGCGGTTCTCCAGGCCCATCACGACGTCCAAGTTGCGCAGGCCGATATCGGTATCTACCAGGGCGACCTTCTTGCCTGCCAGAGCGGTCAGGCCCACGCCCAGGTTGGCGACAGTGGTGGTCTTGCCAACGCCGCCCTTACCGGATGTGATCACCACTACTTCACCCACAGGGTATGCTCCTTCTTGGTCTACAGGGTCCGGATCCGGGGGATGGGTATCGGGCGCCGAGGCCGCTCGCATTCAACCGGTGGCGCTCGCCCGCCTCTGGTTCAGGATCCTAAGTGCTACTTGTCGCCCTTACCAATCACAGGTCAGCCCGCCCCGCTGAACCCTGAGCTCAACGATCAATGCTCTTCCCAGCCAGGATAGGGCTCAATGAGTAACATGCCGTCGCGCACGCTCGCCACCTCAGGGCGTGGCCGGGCGAGATCACCATCTGGGGGCCGGCCGATCACATTCGCGATGCGCAGTTGTGTCGGCGCCAGGCAGAGTGCCGAAACGATGGCGTTGGCGGCGCCACGCGCGCCGGCATGCGCCAGGCCACGCAGTGCGCCCATCACCAGAATGTCGCCACTCGCCACGACTTCAGCGCCGGCGTTGACATCGCCAATGATCACCACGCTGCCATCGTACTGGACCCGCTGCCCGCTGCGCAGGGTGCGATGGAGAAAGAGCGTGCGCTCTTCAATCTGCTGCTGTCTCTGGCCGCTCTGATCCCGCGTACTCGGCAACACCGCGGCAGATACAGGCCTCTCCGGCTCGGGGTCTCCCTCCTCCGCGACGCTCCACTGCTGGAGCACCACGGCACCCTCGACGCCGCCAGGGCGGTTGCGCTCGGGCAGGTTGGAGACCACGCGGCGCACCACCAGGCCATACTCGTCCTGGAGCGTATGGATGAGCCGGGCAAACTCCTCCCTGCTCAGCTCCCTCCGACCGATATCAACAATAGCGCCAGCACCCCGAAAGAACTCCGCGGCGCCGCTCAGCTTCTCGCGGAGGTGGCCGAGCACTCCTCCAAACTCGCCGTCCTCATCCAACAGGATCAGAAAACCATCCCGGATTCCCTTCACGGAAACCGGCTCTCGTGTCTTTGTGGGATCCAAGTTTGGCTAGCCCTCCCAACCTACCGTTGTGATCATTCCGCGCTTGGCCACCGATTCCTGCGTGCCAGCAGAGAGAGATCGAGAGGAGGAAGCGTCTCTACCGCCGCGAAACCAGTGCCAGAAAGGAGCCCGATATGCGCCCTCGCACGCCCGTTTCGGTAGCCTGCCTGGCCTTGGCTCTCCTCGCAAGCTCGGCCCCAATGGCCCGCGCCGAGATCACGCTTCTCGATGGCCCCATCGTCATCTTCCCCGGGCAGAGCTTCCGCGTTGCCCTGGAGCAGCCGGCCGGATCAGGCGATCTGGATGCGGCGGTCCCGCCCACCCTGGAGCTATTCGACCGCTGGCCCAAGGATTCCATCCAGCGATTCTACTTTCGCGCGCTCGCACCTGGTGACGCCACCCTCCGCTTCCACGGGCAAGCGGGCGAGTTGACCCTTTCGCTGAAGGTGACGCCCTGGAGCGAGGTGCTCCAACCGCGCCAGTGGAACAAGATCGACTTCCCACGCATCTGGCCGATGGCCGAGCCGGGCCTGCGCGAGCTCAAGACTCGCCGGACCCTCCACTCGCCGGAAGAGATCGCGGCGATCAAGGCAGGCGGAAAGCCTGGGGCCATCGCGCGCAAGTGGCATGCCCTTTCTGATGAGGAGATCTGGAACATCATCCCAGGCGCGTGCGTGCCGCGCACCTGTCTGATGGTCCTCAGCCCTTTCGAGGACGCGCGTGGTAAAGGCTGCCCGGTGTGCGGCCCGAAGATTTATGAAGGCCGAAACGCCTTCTACCCCTGGCGCATCGATCCCGAGGGCCATCCCTGGAAGGTGGGCTGCCCCTCGTGCAACACCTGGTTCCCCTCCAACGACTTCGCCAAGGGCGACATGCACTCGGGCGACTTTCCCGACGACGGCTACGGCTGCGAGCCGGCCCGCCCGGTCATCTCGCCCAACGGCAAGCCGTGGCGCTGGCCTTTCATCGCCTACTACCACCAGTGGGCCGCCTACATGGACCACTTCTCCCAGGGGATTCCCCAGTGCGCCGAGGCGAGCATCATCACCGGCGACCGCACCTACGCGCGCAAGGCCGCCATCGCCCTCTTCCGCATCTCCGAGAGCCTCCTCGATCTCGCCGTGAACATGAACCACCGCAAGATCCCCGTGCGCAACGGCGTCTACCAGCCCCCCATCGGCGCGCCAGACGCGAAGGCGATGGCCCGGGTAGCTGGGTCCTTCCTCTATATCCAGCCAAACTGGGACACTCCCCGCCTGGAATCGTATGCGCGTGCCTGGGACCTGATCTTCGACCAGCTCGAAGGCGACGAGGCGCTCCTCGAGTTCTGCCGGGCGCACCACCACCCGGAGATCCGCACCCTGGAGGACTTCCGGTGGTTCATCGAGAGCGGGATCCTCCGCGTGGCGGCGCAGGCGTGCCTGGATGACGCCGTCTCTCGAAACTACCCGATGCAGGAGGCCACGGTGGCCACCTTAGCCCTGGCGCTGGGCACGCCCCGGGCCAGCGAGCTGGCCGATTGGGTGATTAACGGCCCGGGCGGCATCCGCTTCGGGCTGAGCAACGAGTTCTTCAAGGATGGCTCCGGGCATGAATCGGAGAGCTACAACGCCATCGGGATTCGTGACATGGAGCGCCTCTTCCTGACGCTGGAGCGGCTCTACGCCCTGGACCCGGAGCGCTACCGCCCGCCACGCTTCCCCTCGCTCCTGAAAGACCCGAAGTACCCGCTCCTCTTCCACTTCCCGCTGGCAAATAGCCTGATCGGGCGCACCTACCCCAGCACCGGCGACACCGGTGGACCGCGCACCGCTCCTTCCGCGCCCTCGCAAGGCTACCCGCTCTCGCAAGCGCAATTCGTGGAGGTCTACCGGCGCACGCGCGATCCCCGGTTTGCGCAGGCACTCTATGGGCCGGCGGGTGAGATTCCCAGCGCGCTCCACGAGCCGGAGCTACGCGCCGAGGTGGAACGGATTGGCAAGGAACGCGGCTGGCAGGTGCAAACGAAGAGCAACTTCCTGGACGGCTATGGGCACGCCATCCTTCGCTCGGGCACGGGCGACCGGCAGCGCGCCCTCTGGCTGCGCTACGGGCGCGCGCTCAAGCACCTCCACTACGACATGCTCACCTTCGGCCTCTCTGCCCTGCAGCGCAACCTGCTCCCGGAGCTGGGCTATCCCCAGGGGTGGACCTACGCCAGCGTGTGGGAGTTCAGCTGGGGCACCCATTATGGCACCCACATCACGGGCGTGGCCACCAGCGCCTTCCCGCGCGGTCGGCTGACGCTCTTCGCCGATTCGCCTCCGGCGCAGGTCGCGGTTGCCGAGGCCTCCACCGGGCCTGGGAAAGACGACGCCTGGCGCCAGCGCACCCTGGTCCTCGTCGATCTTCCGGGAGAGAACTGCTACGCGGTCACTCTCGAGCGCGTCCGCGGCGGCCAGGAGCATCTCCACTCATTCCACGGGCCGGATGGTGAAGCCACTCTCTTCGGACTGTCGCCCAAGCCGCAGGGTGGCGGCACGGTGCTCGGCACTGATATCGCGTATGGCGATGTGTCCAAGGCGGGGCATGACCGCGAGCTGGCCATCCTCGCCTACCTGCCCAACCCCTCGCGCGACCGTCCCGCCGCGCCCTGGGGCATGGATGTGGCCCTGCGCAATCAGAAAGACGTGCGCGTGCGCATGACGATGATGCACCCCCTCGATGCCGAAGTGGCGCTCGCCGAGGGCCGGCCCCCGGGAGGCGGGAGCAACGCCTATCGAATGCCGTTCGCTATCTCGAAGCGGATGGGCGACGCCCCGCTGAGAAGCCAGTTCCTGATGGTGATCGAGCCGTACGAGGGGGCGCGCGTCGTAGAGCGCGTTGAGCCGATGGCGGTCACTCCTCTGGGGGGCGCCCCGGCGGGCGAGTTCGCCCCGCTCGGGGTGCGCATCACGACGCCCGAGTTCGTAGACACGCTCATCTTGCAGCCGGACGCGTCCGGCGCGTGCCGGACGGCGGATGGTCTGGTCTGCCGAGGCGAGGTTGGCTTCTGGCGCGAGCGCCGGAATGGGGCCGGCCAGACGCCTGCTGCTGCGGTCCTCGCCGGAGGCAGCCAGCTGGCGAAGGGAGCGGCACGCCTGGAGGTGGCACACCCGGTCTACACCGGTCGGATCACGCGGTGCGACTGGGCAAAGCGCACGGTGGTCGTCAGCCCCGCGCCGCCCGCGGGAATGCGCCTGGTGGGCCAACACCTGCAGATCCGCAACGACGCCGGCAGCCACGTTTCCTACGTCGTCGAGGCGGCGCGCCCGGTGGAGGGCGGCTGCGCGCTCACCCTCGAGCTCGATCCCCGCGTGGGCGAGGGCGTGGTCAAGTCATATGCCGCGGGCACCCTGGAAAGCCAGCTCGGACTGCGCCTTGCTCCCTGGGGCTACTACGCGGGGAAGACCCTCGCCAACGAGGATGGCTCCACCTTCTACCGGCTGCGCGATGTGGAGAGAGGGAATCGGCTCGTGCTGGAGGCGCAGGTGCCAGCCGAAGGGCTGAAGCGCGACTTCTCCGACCGCGATGGCGACGGCCTGACGCGCTACGTGATCTACGACTACGGCCCCGGCGACGAGGTGATCCTCCGCTCCTTTGCTACGCTGGCGAGCCAGTGAGAAGACGGTGCGCCGGGCGCCCGCAGGCGCCCGGCGCGCCTTCTGAGCGGCCATGCCACAACCTGAGCGGGCCTGTTTCGAGAGAGGAGCGATGCGCGTGAGTGGCCCTGGCACGCCCCCGCAGCGCGTGGAGACGCGATTCGGCGTAACGGCTGACGCCCATCTCGTCGGGCGGGCCGGGCCGGAAAACCGCGCGCACGTGGAGCGCTTCACCGAGGCGATGCGCACCTGGCGCCCCGATTTCGTGATCGACCTCGGCGACATCCTTTACCACTGCGGCGAGCCCAGGGAGGAGCACATCCAGGAGCTGCGCCGCCACTGGGCGCTCTATTGCTCGGCCGGGTGCGCTGCCTACGCCGTCCTCGGCAACCACGACGCCGACTGGCTCCGGCAATGCTCAGAGGCAGGGCCCGGACCCTCGTGGCAGGCGTATCACGAGGCAACCGGAATGCCCGGGCGGTTCTACTCCTTCGATGTCGGGAGGCTTCACGTCATCGTCCTGGATGGGAACGCCCCGCGCCCGCCGGATGCGGGCGCCTCTCTCGACGGCCATCAGGGCGCGTTCTGGCTGGACGAGCTTCAGATGGAGTGGCTGGCCAGCGACCTGCGCGCGCACCGGGGCCGGCCGAAGATCGTTTTCTGCCACCAGGAGCTCCACTACACTCCCCCCGAGGGCTCCGGCGAAGGCGGCCAGGTGCCCTTCCCGCAGGTCGGGAGCGCCTCTTCGCACGTGGACAACGGCTGGGAGGCGCGGCGCCTCTTCTCCGCCGATGGCGAGGTGATCGCCTGTTTCGCGGGGCACAAGCACCATCCGCGCTGGGTGGTGCATGGGGGCGTTCACTACATCACACTGGCCGCCACCCATCGGGCGGGCAGCTATGCCCGGGTCACGGTTTCTGACACGCTACGCATCGAAGGCTTTGGCGAGCAGCCATCGCTCGACCTCCCCCTCCCCGCGTGATCGCTTGCCCCCGCGAACGGGTATGACGCCTCTGCGGGAGGTGCGCGATGAAGAACGCCGAGGCCGCAGAGCTGCTGCAGAATATCGCCGATATGCTGGAGATCAAGGGCGAGAGCCCCTTCCGGGTACGCGCCTACCGCGAGGCCGCCCGGGCCATCGAGACGCTCGCGGAGCCGATTGAGGCCGTGGCCGAGCGCGGTGAACTCGAGGAGATCCCCGGCGTGGGCGAGAGCATCGCGGCGAAACTCAAGGAGTATCTGGAGACGGGCACGCTCGCCTACTACGAGGATCTGCGCGAGCAGGTCCGCCCCGGGCTGGCGGAGCTGTTGGAGGTGCCCGGGATCGGGCCGAAGAAGGCCAAGCTGTTCTACGAGCAGCTCGGAATCGACTCCATCGAGAAGCTGGAGAAGGCCGCGCGCGAACACAAACTGCGCACCCTCCCGCGAATTGGTCCGAAGACGGAGGAGGGGATCCTCAACGCCATCGAGCGCCTGCGTGGGCGCAGCGGACGCACGCCACTCGGGATCGCCCTTCCGGCCGCGCGCGAGTTCCTGGAGATTGTGCGCGGGCTCAAGGATGTCCGACAGGCCGATCTGGCCGGGAGCCTGCGCCGCGGGCGCGATACCATCGGGGATCTGGACCTCCTCGCCTCTTCCGATGACCCCGCGCGCGTCGTGGACCAGTTTGTGGCGCTTCCAGGCGCGAAGAGCATCCTCGCCCATGGACCGACCAAGGGCACCATCGTCACCGCCGAGCACCTGCAGATCGACCTGCGTGTGGTAAAGCCCGAGGAGTATGGGGCGGCACTGCAGTACTTCACCGGCTCGAAGGCGCACAACATCCACCTCCGCGCCCTCGCCGAGGCGGCAGGCTACAAGGTGAACGAGTACGGCGTCTTCCGTACCTCAGACGACCGGCGCGTCGCCGGCGAGACGGAGAAGGGCGTCTATCAAACCGTTGGTCTGGAGTGGATCCCCCCGGAGCTGCGCGAAGACCAGGGCGAGATCGAGGCGGCCGCGTCCGGCGACCTCCCGGATCTTGTGGAGCTCGCGGATATCCGCGGCGACCTGCACCTGCACACCGACTGGAGCGATGGTCGCGATTCCCTCGAGCAGATGGTAGAGGCGGCGCGCGCGCGCGGCTACGAGTATGTGGTAATCTCCGACCACTCCGTCTCGATGGGCTTCGTTCATGGCCTCACGCTGGAGCGGATCCAGGAGCAGCGCGGGAGGATCGCGGAGCTCAACGAGCGCTATCCCGATATCCGCATCCTTCACGGCACGGAAGTCAACATCCGCGCCGATGGCAGCCTCGACTACGAAGATGAGGTCCTGGCGGAGTTCGACGTGGTCACGGCGTCGGTACACAGCGGCATGGGGATGGATCGCGAGCGCATGACCCGGCGCATCCTCCGGGCGGTGCGCAACCCGCACGTGGACATTCTGGGTCACCCCACCGGGAGGATCCTCGGGAAGCGAGAGCCCTATGAGGTGGATCTACAGGCGGTGATCCGCGCCGCCGCCGAAAGCGGCACCGCTCTGGAGATCAACGCGCAGCCCGACCGCCTCGATCTGAAGGACACGGACGCCCGGCTGGTGGCCGAAGCGGGCGCGATGGTCGCCATCAACTCCGACGCCCACTCCGTCGAGCAGCTCGGCCTCCTGGAGTATGGGATCGCCACCGCCCGGCGCGGCTGGATCGAGCGGAAACACGTGCTAAACGCGCTCCCGCTGGAGCAGCTGTTGCGCCGATTGGGCCGCCCGACCACGCCGGCCAGATATGCCCTGGCCGCGTAGCGCCGACGCCCGGCACCCTCATCGAGGGTATCGCTGGGGGATGCGATCAGCGGCATGAATCGATGTGGCGCGCGGGCGCTACCGCCCGCGCGCCACATCCGAGAGTAGATACTCTACGTGGTCACGCCGCGATCAGTTGAGCGTGCCCCGGTTGTAGAGACAGACCTCCGAGATCCACATGATGTGCGGCCGCTGGGCTGGCCCGCCTCCCGGAAGCTGGCGGATGCGCACCCGGCTGGTAGTCGTGACCGGCCAAGCGTGCTGGGAGACCGTCGTCACGGGCGCGTTCCGCACCTGGACGACGCTCTTCCAGGCGTTGTTCTCCCAAATCTCCACGTCATAGTTGCGCGACGCGAAGATCTGGTTGTCGTCTAGCGCCCAGTAGATCCACACCTCGGAGAGGGGCATCGGCTGGGGCAGCTGGACCTCGAGCCAGTGCTCGGTACCGGCGGTATCGCGAGACGCCCACGCTTTGTCCCACCAGGCAAGCCGCGAGGTATCCCAGACGCCGTCGATCGCCGGCTCGGGCCGGTAGCGCGAGTAGGAGCTATCCGCGGTCACTTTCGCGCCCTTACTTGCCAGGGCCACATCGCCCTCTGGAGGCGGCGGGATGTTGCGGAACTCGCTTGCGGCCGTAGCAATCGGCTTGCCCGCCGCGGTCTCGATCCGGAACGAGACGTCCTTGACCTCCGTGGTCTCGCGGGACAGGTTCACCCGGAACTCGCAGCTCTTCTCTTCCGGGCCAAGAACGCGCTCGCGCGGCTCGATGGCGATGCCTTCAGCCTCGGCCTTCACCCGAAGTGGCATCGGCCCGGTGAGACGCTCCACGTCGAGGATGTAGCGAAGGCTCTGCCGATCCTCCGAAAGCGCCTTCTTCACCTGAACGCTAACCACGCGCGTGAAGTGGATGTTGACCACACGGTAGACAGATATTGGCTCTTGCCCCGCGACAGGCACCGAAAGCGCTGCGCACAGGTGCATTGCCCCGGGAAGATCGCGCTGGATGGAGACGGCCTGGCCCGCGGATACCGCGCCGGCCGGCGGGGTGGCACTCACCCACCGCAGGATGTTCCGCTCCTGCCCAGCCCACGCGCTGACGAGCGTCGCGCCGCTCTTGCCCGGCTGGAACCGGGGCGTGATCGCCGCGACCTCGGTCACCGGCCGAAGGCCCTCTCCCTCAAACGTCAGTCGGGCATTCCCCGTAAAGAGGACCCACTCAGCAAGCGCACGCTCGGCATCCAGGAGCTCCGTGGTAATGCTCGTTCGCTCCAGGCTCTCCTCTTCCGCGAGCACCTTCGCCTTTTCCGCGCGAATGGCGGCGACCGCCTTGCCAAAGCCGGCGGCATCGCCGGCTTTCAGGCCGCGCACCGAGACGCCAAGCGCCTTCAGCCGGTCGGTGTTCTCCGAGCGCCCGCGGACAATCGCCGCGTTCTCGCAATGCCGGGCGGCGCGCTCCAATAGCCAGCGCTCCGCATTCTCGCGCGACGAGATGCGCAGGATCGTCAGCTCTTCCGCACCCTGCACCAGGCGGATGCGGATCCCCTCCTGCGTGGGGGTGAACTCCACCGGCGCGAGCTGCACGGCATCCATCACCACCACGGGGCCGCGCGCGCCGGCCCGCGCCTCGTTCAGAAGCGTCAGCTCCACCTGCCGGCCCTCAACCGGAGCGCGGAGGGTGAGATAGACCACCTCGCCCCGCCCGAAGCGCTCGGCGTAGCTGCCGGTCACCAGCGGCTCCGGCTCCCAGCCTGCCTCGGACATCTCCTTCAGCGCCGGGTAATAGGTGTGGCACACATCGCCATAGTCGCGGTAGCCCTCGCGGACCATGCGGCCGGTGGAGGGGAAGTGACCGAACTGCGCGCTGGCCAGAACGAACTCCTCGGCCGTCGGCCGATCATCCAGCTTGTGGAGGTTGATGAAGTTCATCGTGAGGACCGGCTTCTGGTAGCCCCCATAGCGATGGTAGGCCATCAACGCCCGATCCCGGAAGTGGCTGCTTTCAATGCCGATGATATCCAGGCCCGTATAGCTCGGCCAGGCCTCGGTGGTCGGCCCCATATTGCCCAGAATCGTCTTCCCCATGGGATGGTAGCGCTTCTGGATAAAGCGCAGCCACTCATAGCCGGCGAACTTGCCATGCGCGCCCACGACAAAGGTGGCCGGATCATAGGTGAGCGCATGGTTTGCAAACTGGAAGTGATCGGGACGGTGGTTGATGTTCCAGCACGACCACGCCCCTGCCCCATCGATGTAAGCCCCATCAATCTTCGGGTTCGCAGCAAAGAGCGAGTCGAACAGCTTCACGCCGCGCTGCGCCGGCGTCAGCCGGTTCCCCGGATGGCGGAGATCGGGGTCCACATTGCAGATGAAGCGAAGCAGGGCGAGGGGAGTCGTCGGGCGCACGTCAGACCCCCAATGGTCCGTGATCAGCACGCGGTAGCGGCCCTGAGGGTCGGTCTGGGCATTGTCGCGCACGAACTGGATATCATCACGCTTGCCCATCTCCTCCCAGCCCGCATTGGGGAGCAGATTCTCTTCCGGCCGGCTTTGGCGGTGGATCTTGAAGTCGTCGAACCACGCGGTGCCGGTCGTGTTGCGGAGCATGGCATAAACACGCAGCTCCAGGAGAGGCGCGTGGGGCGTGATCACAACCTCGGAACGCTCCCAATCGTGCGTACCGGGGCGGAAGAGAGCGCACCGCCCGAACATCCAGCTCCCATCCGCACAGCGGGCATCGACATAGATCGAATAATCGTTGGGGTTCGCGGGCGCCTTGATATTCTCCGCGCGGCTCCAGCCAGAGACTACCACCGGCTCGTTCACCGGCTGATCCAGAAGGACAAACTGGCGCGCGAAGCCATTCCCGCCCTTCGCCTCGGTGATCGACCCCCGGAAACAGTAGCGGCCAGAGCGCTTCACCTGCTCATCAAGAGCGCCACCGATGATATCCCAGGCCGCTGGCGTCTGTTGCCGCTCCAACTCTTCCATGCGGCGGATCGCCTCTTCGTAGTTTGCCGGCAAAGTGCCAGTGAGCTGGATCGTCTCGGAGCCGGTCTCGTTATAGGGGTACATCCCCATGTCCCGGTCGTGATCCTCCTCGACCGCCCCCTCTCCCTCGTGAAACGCGTAGTGCTGGGGGTTGGGGATGTTCTTCGTCTCGTTGGCAAAGAACCAGCCGCCATGCCGGTCGGTGCGCCGCTGGAAATGGTCGGGGAAGAGGCGATAATAGCCGGCCAGCGCCGAGCGGAAGTGCCACCGCGGATCCGTGGGATAGAGGACCACCGAGAATGGAGCCCTCATGCGCATCTCCGGGCGAGCATGGCGGCTGAAGCCGAACGGGAAGCGGAGCGTCACCGCTTTCTCCTCGGGAAGCGCCCGGAACTCCGCGACGCAGAGCCGGTCGGCATGGAGGCCGATGCCTAGGTCATCGCTCCCCGTGGCCAGCGTGCGCAGCGACGCAATCGGCAGCTTGTTGAGCAGCCGGGCGGGAAGCAACAGCGGGTTCTCGACGCCGTCTCCCAGCGGAAGCGTCACGCCTTCCATCCGGAGGTTCAGGTCGACCACGGTGTCCTCGGTGCCGGCGGCAACGACGACACCATCCAACCAGAGGGCTCCGTTCCGAGCCGCAAGCTTCGCCTCGACGCGGAACTTCGCCGGGTCCGCAGACGCTTTCGTCCTCGGGTCGACCAGCTGGAACGAAGCAGCCACGCCGGGGAGCGGCTTGCCCCTCACGCTGAGGGAACGGATCGCCTGCCCTTCCCAGGTCGCGCGGAAGCCGTTTCCGGCATCGACGGTTGCCCCTTGGACGCCGCTGCAGAGCGCGGCAGATACGAGAATGCTGAAGAACCAGGCCTTTGCTCTCATCATGCTGCCCTGGTTCGACAGGGTCTTTCGGTTTCCTCCTCTGAGCGTTGGGCAGGCGGTCGAGCAGCGCGCGGGTGCTCTCACGCGCGGGGTGTCTGGCGAAGGAGGAACGGCGCTCCGCCGCGAAGTCTCTCACTACGATGGCAGAAGGCCCGGATGCACGCTCAGCTTGCCCCGCCCTAATCTACTTCGATAACGCCGCGACGTCGTGGCCGAAGCCACCGGGCGTTGCCGCGGCAATGGCGCGCTACCTCGAGGAGGTGGGCGCCAGCCCGGGGCGCTCGGGGCATCGCCTGGCGATTGCGGCCGCGCGCGCCCTCTTTTCCGCGCGCGAAGCGGTGGCCCAGCTCTTCCACTTCGATGACCCGCTGCGCGTCGTCTTCGCAACCAACGCCACGGAGGCGCTAAACCTGTCACTGACCGGGCTGCTGCGCCCCGGGGACCACGTGGTCACCAGCAGCGTGGAGCACAACTCCATGATGCGCCCGCTCCGCGCCCTGCAGCAAGGCGGGGTGGAGGTGACGGTGGTGCCCTGCTCGCGCGAGGGCGTGCTCGATCCCAACCGGCTGGAGTTCGCGATCTCTCCCCGGACGCGGCTGATCGCGCTCACCCACGCATCCAACGTCACGGGCACGCTCCTGCCCGTCGCCGAGGCCGGCCAGCTCGCCCGCGAGCGCGGCGCGCTCCTCCTGGTCGATGCCGCTCAGACTGCCGGCGCCTACCCGATCGACCTCACCACTGATCCCATCGACCTGCTCGCCTTCACCGGGCACAAGTCGCTCTACGGACCCACCGGCACTGGCGGGCTGGTCCTGGGCGAGCGCGTGGACCCATCGCAGCTCCAGCCGCTGATCCGCGGCGGCACCGGTAGCCACTCCGAGCACGAGGAGCAGCCCGAGTTCCTGCCGGACCGTTACGAGAGCGGCACGCCCAACGCGGTGGGCTTGGCCGGGCTGGACGCAGGCGTTCGCTGGGTGCTTGAACGCGGTGTGGAGAGGATCCGCGCGCACGAGGTAGCCCTCACCCGCCAATTGATCGAGGGGCTCTCAGCAATTCCAGGAGTGACACTCTACGGCACGCGCGACGCGGAGCGGCAGACGGCCACCCTCTCCTTCACGATTGCCGGCAAGGACCCCGCGGAGGTGAGCGTGCGCCTCGATGAGAACTTCGGCATCCTCTGCCGGGCCGGGCTGCACTGCGCTCCGGCGGCGCACCGGACGCTCGGCACCTTCCCGCAAGGCACGATCCGGTTCAGCCTGGGCGCCTTCAACACGCCCGAGGAGGTCGCCACCGCGGTGGCCGCCGTGGTGGAGGTGGCGCGGTGAACGCGGGGGCCTACACCCTTCTCCTGGTGGGCTCCACCCAGCGCGCGCTGCGTGCCGAGCAGCTCCTTCAGGAGGCCGGGATCGCGTGCAAGCTGATCCCGGTGCCGCGCCAGATCCGCTCGGATTGCGGCCTCTGCCTGCGCGTGGCCCGCGCCGATTCTGCCGCGGCGCTGCAGGTGCTGCGCGCCGCCGGCCTAGATGAAGTGACCGCGCACGATCTCTAATCTCGGAGTGGCCGCGCCTGGCGCGGCACGAGAGGAGGCAATGATGGCAAAGGTAGTCGACGCGCGCGGGTTGCCGTGCCCGCAACCGGTGATAGCAACGCGCAACGCCTTGCGCGAGAGCGAAGCCGTCACCGTGATCCTGGATGACGAGATCGCCCGGCAGAACGTGACGCGCATGGCCGAGCGGGCCGGGTATCGCGTGGAAATAAGCACGCGCGACGACGGCATCTATCTCCAGATTTACAAGGAAGGCGCCACGCCAGAGCCCGTATCCGCGCCCGAAGCCGCGCCATCGGCGGGAGGCCCGCTGGTCCTCCTGGTCGCCAGCGAATGCATCGGCCGCGGCGATGACGAGCTGGGGCGAATCCTTGCCCGATCCTTCTTTCACGCGCTGTGCGAGGCGGAGCCGCTTCCAGAGAGGATCTTCTTCCTCAATAGCGGGGTGAAGCTCGCCGTCGAGGGCTCGCCGGTGCTGGACGACCTGCGCGCCCTGTCCGAGCGCGGGGTCACCCTCCTCGCCTGCGGCACCTGCCTGGAGTTCTACGGGCTGAAGGAGAAACTCGCCGTTGGCGAAATCACGAATATGTACGCGATTGCCGAGGCGCTGATGGGCGCCGGCAAAGTGGTGAGGCTATGACGCGAGAAGAGATTCGTCTGACATCGATGAGCCGGGCGGCCGGTTGTGCCGCGAAAGCAGGCCCAGAGGCCCTGGCGCACGTGCTGCGCCCGCTGCAAGCCCTGTTCCCGGCCGAGCGCTTCCCGGCGCTACAGGTTGGCCTGGAGGTGACCGACGACGCCGCGGTCTATCGGATCACCGACGATCTCGCCATCATTCAGACGGTCGATTTCTTCACGCCAATCGTCGATGACCCGCACGACTACGGCGCGATCGCCGCGGCCAACGCGATGAGCGACGTCTACGCCATGGGCGGCGAGGTCGTGCTGGCGCTCAACGTCTGCTGCCTGCCGGGTACGCTTCCGGAGGAGATCGCCGCCGAGATCCTGCGCGGAGGCGCCGAGAAGGTGCTCGAGGCGGGTGGCGTGCTGGCCGGCGGGCACACGGTCGATGACGACGAGCCGAAGTACGGCCTAGCCGTCATGGGCACCGTTCACCCCGACCGCGTCCTCACCAAAGGCGGGGCGCGCCCGGGAGACGCACTCGTGCTGACGAAGCCGCTGGGCGTGGGGATGATCACAACAGTGCTCAAAGCTGGCGTGGCCGACCCGGAGCACGTTGGCCCAGCAGTCGATTCCATGAAGAGGCTGAACCGCGAGGCGTCGCGGCTCATCCGGGAGGCCGGCGCGCATGCCGCCACGGATATCACCGGGTTCTCGCTGCTGGGCCACGCCTGGGAGATGGCCGAGCGGAGTGGGGCGCGCCTGCGCTTCGAGTTCGACCGGCTCCCCTTCCTGGAGGGGGCGCGCCGCTACGCGGAAGAGTGGCTCTTCCCCGGGGGCACCTGCCGCAACGAGAAGGCGTATGCCTCCCACGTCACGTTCGCGGACCGCATCCCTGAGGAGATGCGCCAGCTCCTCTTCACCCCGGAGACTTCCGGTGGCCTCCTCGCCGCCATTCCCCCCGAGAAGGCCGAATTGCTAGAAGCGCGCTTCGCCGAGGCCGGCCACTTCTTCCGCCGCGTCGGCGAAGTGACCGAAGGCACCGGCGTCACGGTGGAGTGAGCCGCGTCTCCCGACGCTACGCGAACACCTCCAGGAGAGCGTCGGCGATGCGCGCACGGGCGCGGTCCTGTTCCGGCTTGCAGCCCGTGCCGTACTCCGGGTGGATCCGATTCGTGAGGACAAGGAGAAAGAGCCCCTGCTCCGGGTCGATCCAGAGCGACTGCCCGGTAAAGCCCCCATGCCCATAAGCGCGCGGCGAGAGCCGCGACGGGCGGTGCTCGGCACGCTGGTTGAGGCACCAGAGGAAGCCCCACTCCGGGAAGTCCGGCCCGGTCCACGGCTGGGTGACGTCGTCGATCACGCGCTCCGAGAGGATCCGGGTGTCGCCCAGCTCCCCGCCGCCAAGCATCATGCGAGCGAAGCGGGCCAGGTCGGCCGCCGTGGTGAAGAGGCCGGCATTGCCGATCGCCCGCCCGGCCATCCGGCTATCGAGGTTGTGAGAGATCCCCAGGGGAACGCCGCGCGGGCCGCCGACCACGCGCTCGGATGGAGGCACCACGTTGAAGACGCTCTCGCTCATCCCCAGTGGCCGGAAGATCCGCCGGGTGCAGAACTCGCCGAAGCGCATCCCGGTGACGCGCTCCACGATGATGCCGAGGAGGATGGCGTTGTAGCACGCGTACTCGTGGCGCGTGCCCGGCTCGCGGGTAGGATTCTCGTCCAAAAGCGCCTGGAAGAACGCGTCGCCACTTGCCCGACGGCCAATCTGGCGCGCGGCACCAAACCCCGAGGTGTGCGACGCCAGGTGGCGCAGCGTAATCCGCTCGACGCCCCGGCCCCGATGGTCCGGGATGTAGTCGGTCAGCGGCGCGTCGGGATCCAGGCGGCCTTCATCCACGCAGATTGCGCACGCCGTCGCCGTGGCCACAACTTTGGTGACGCTCGCCACGTCGAAGATCGAATCGCGGCGCATCGCCACGGGCTCCGGCTCCACCTGGGCCAGGCCAAACGCCTCATGGTAAAGGACACGCTCGCGGTCGCCAAGTAACACCACCGCGCCGGTGAACAGCCCCGCGTCAAACTCGCGCCGGACCGCTTCTTCAACCTGCCGCAGTGAAGCCGGGCCGCCAGATGGTACCGGACAGGTTCGATCGGTCATCTGCTCCTCCATGCCGAAACTGCGCCTCGAACGGGTAGAGAGGGCAAGCACTAAAACTGGCTTCCATGCGGCGCGCACGCCCTCCTTCTGGAAAGAAAGCATCCCCTCGGCGTGCGGGAAACGGAGCAGGAGGTGGGGCTTGCTGTGGTGTACTCTATCACCGGGCGTCAGGCCAGGCCCTGCGGCGCCGCCAGGCAGGTGGCGCTCGAGCGTGCTCTCGGCACCCGCCCGAGCCGCCATGGACCGCATCAAAGCGGAGTTCGCACCCTGCGCGCGTGCTGGCCACGCCCGCGACAAGCAAGACGCATCCGGTCCGCTCGGGAGAGTAGGAGGCCAATCATGCCAAAGCCGTTGAACGCCGGGCACAGAATCCCTTCCACGATCCTCAAGTTGCTCGCGGCTACCGCACTTGCCTTCCTAACCACCAGCCACGCGCTGTCAGCGCCAGCCACAAGACAGGCAGGCGGATCCTGGATACTCGAGAACGCGACGCTGCGCGTGGAGATCGACCCGCCAGCCGGACGCTTCCAGGTACTCGACAAGCGCGCTCGTTTCACCTGGCGCGGGCCGGACGGCGACGCGAGTCAGGCAACCCGGATCCTCCTTCCGAAGGTGACCACTCCCCCCAAGATTGATGGCGACCTCTCCGAATGGGCCCACATCGGAACCCCGCTCACCATCCCGGAAGGGAAGGAGGGGGCCGATCCGGGCGCCCGCTTGCGCGCCGCGTGGGGCCCGGCCGGGCTCTACCTGGCGGTTGCCGTGAAGGATCGCCGCTTCGTCACTTGCGCCCCGGATGAGACGAGGTGGTGGGAGAAAGACAGCGTCGAGTTCTGGATCCATGAGACGCAGTACGCCGTGCGCTTCGGCACGTGGGGCGCCAACATCTGGGCCGCGTCTGGAGACGTTCGCGATGCCTCGGTGGACTTCGCGGAGACGGCCGATGGCTACACGGTGGAGGTGCTGATGCCCGCGCGTCTCCTGGGCGCAGCGAAAAGCCCCGGAGGCCTGTTTCGTCTGGCCGTCGGCGTAAACGATGCCGACGACGCGAACGGACGCAAGGCGCAGATTTACTTCCCCGCGTCGTGGCAGCACTCCAACTCCGAGACGTTCGCCATCGCCGTCTTGGGCGATGAAAAGGGCGAGATGCCGCCGGTCGCTGGCGATGCAAAACCAGTGCTCACCCCAGTTTATGGGAAGCAGGCGCCCGGCACCGCATCCTTCACCGGCAGCGTGCGCACAAAGGGCCAGGAGGTGCCGGTCACCACCACCTTCGCCCTCCTTGGCGACACGCCCGAGCTGCGCATCACCCTGGCCCCCGCCGATCCCGCCGCTCCGGTGGACAAGATGCGCGTCTTGCATCCGCTCGTCCTCGACGACCCGGAGGGCCGCGTTCTGGCAACGCCCTACAATGGCGGCATCGGCATTCCGACCGATGACCTCTCCTGGAGGGGCCGCGAGTGGCGACTGAGTGGGATGCTCGACATGCCGTGGGTAGGCCTCACCGATGGCACGAAGGGCTATCTGCTCCTCTGGGAGCTCCCCCGATCGTGTGATGATGGCCTCGCGCGTCTGGAAGGCGTGCTCGTCGGAGGCAAGACTCTTCTGGCGCCGGCGGCGTGGCATGCAGGCACCAAGGGCACGTTTGCCTACCCCCGGGTGATCCGCTACATCTTCATCCCGGGCGGCGGGCATGTGGCGATGTGCAAGCGCTTCCGCGAATATGCGCGCGAGCATGGCATCCTGAAGACTCTGCGCGAGAAGATGAAGCGCAAGCCGCAACTCGCGCGCCTGGCCGGCGCCCCCGACGTGTGGGGCCGCAGCGACCTGAAGTTCTGCCGCGAGGCGAAGGCCGCCGGGATCGACCGGCTGCTTGTGAACGGCACGCAACCCAAGGCGGATACCGAGGCGATCAAGGCGTTGGGCTACCTCGCCGGACGGTATGACAACTACGAGGATGCCTACGAGGGCGACCCGGGCCATATGGGCGACTTCAAAACAGAGACCGATGGCCTGGTCCTCGCCAACGGCGAGCGAATGAAGGCCTGGCTCACCCACGGCACGCCCCCCAAGCAGTTTATGAAGCGGTGCACAGCGCTCTTCGAGAAGGTGGCGCGCACCTGGATCCCGCGCGAGCTGGAGGCCCACCCGATGAACGCCCGCTTCCTCGACGTGACCACCGCGTGCGGGCTGGCGGAGTGCTATAGCGACCACCACCCACTGAACCGCACCGAAGACCGGCTCGCGCGCCGCCGCCTCGCCCAATACGTGGGCAACGAGCTCGGACTGGTCCTGGGTGGCGAGCACGGGCGCTGGTGGGCCGCCGATCTCTATGATTACTGGGAGGGGATGCAGAGTGGCGGCTTCTACTCATGGCCCGCGGGCTATGTCGGCGAGAAGATTCCCGCAACCCGCGAGGAGATCGGCCAACGTTACCTGGAGTGGGGCCTTGGAGAGCGCTATCGCTATCCCCTCTGGGAGCTGGTTTTCCACGATTGCGTCGTCTCCACGTGGTACTGGGGCGATAGCACCGGCCACCTGATCCAGGCGGCTCCGGAGCTCGGCTACAAGAAGGATGCCTTCAACATCCTCTACGGCACCATCCCGCTCTACTGGGTCAACAAGCCCTACAGCTACCGCTGGGACCAGCCCGAGACGCGGGCGCGCCTGCTGGAGAGCTATCGCAACACCTGCAAGCTGCATGAACAGATCGCGTTCGAGGAGATGGTGAGCCACGCCTTCGTCACCCCCGACCGCGCCGTGCAGACCACGCGCTTCGCCGACGGCACCCAGGTATGGGTGAACTTCGGCGAGAAGCCGTGGACGCTGAAGCGGGACGGCAAGGAGTGGACGTTGCCGCAGTATGGCTTCTACGTGAAGGGGCCGCGCATCGAGCAGTATCGGATCGTGAAGGGCGACGCCCCGAACGGCACCATCACGTGCATCCGCACGCCGGACTACCTCTACGCCGAGGGGAACGTGCCCGGCGCCGTGGAGACGGCCGAGGGCACCGGCGTCACCATCCGCCGCGACGGCCCGGACCGGCTGCGCATCATCCCGGAGCAGGCCACACGGTGGGTCCGCCTGAATCCGAGCGCACTCTTCGCCGCCAGCGCGGAAAAGAAGGCGGCGGCCAGCCCGGGCCAGTGGCGCATCGTCCAACTCGATGAGGAAGGGAACGCCCTCCGCGTCACCGGCGCCGCGCGGGCCCGGGGCGAGATGCTTGAACTGGCATCCGAGACGGCCGTTCGGCCCACGCTCCTCCTGGGCCCGAGAGCACTCGCGGGCGTGCCGGAGGTCGTCTTCGCCGAGGCCTCCGCAACGGATATTCCGGTGGTGAAGCAGGGCCAGCCGGCCACGCTCCAATTCCGGCTGGCCAACCACGGGGGAAAGAGCGTCAAAGGGGTGCCCGTAGCCGCCTATCTCGACCGGATCGCCCCCGGGAACCGGGTGGAGATCAGGCGCGTGGACGTCCCGGCAGGCCAAAGCGCCACCGTCACCTTTTCGCTATCGACCGGGCACCGGGATGGGTGGACGCGCTTCCACTTCGAGGTTGGGAACGAGCGCACGGTCACCTACTGCAAGCCAGCCGCGGTCACCGAGCGCGTGGTCTTCATCGAACCGGACTGGACGCAATGGGACACGCACGTCGACCTCCGCGTGGAGATGGGGCCGGTCTCGCGCCGGAACCCGGTCGTGGAGCTCCCGTTCGATCCCGCCGCCGAGCGCGCGAAGCAGGGCCGAAGCGGCCCGGTGGATCTCACCGCCGTGCGCGTGACCCGCGTGGACGTCACCGACCCGCGCCAGGCGCTATGCGAGGCACAGGTGATCACCACCCTGGAGGGCGAGAAGCGACTGGCGTTCCGCGTGCCGGGTACCTTCGAGGCGGGCGCCGTGATCACCTGCCGCGTCTATCTCGACGCGCTGGACCACGAGCATCATGCCAAGCGCCCCATTGGCCATTGGAACGCGGCGGAGACGGCCTACGACAGCCCGCGCTACCGCGTCCGGTTTATCGAGGGCTACATCCGCGGCGTGGAGCTAAAGCAGCCCGCGGTCACCCTCCTCTCCTCTCTCGGTGTCTCTTCGGCGGATACCGGGTGGGTAAACGAGAGCGGCGAGGTGGAGAGTTTCGAGGTGCTGCAAGACGGCCCGCTCCTCACGCAGGTGCGCGTGAAAAAGAACCTGGCCAAGAACCACTCGTATGACAAGCTCTACTCCTTCTATCCCGACTATTTCGTGGTGACCACGCTCTCGCCCGAGCGTTTTGGCACCATGAGCCGCGCCTACTACCAGGCGAAGTGCCGCTACCAGGATGACAAGGGAAATCAGGCGGAGATCGATGGCAGGGGAGACGCCGAGGGGATCGCGGGCAAGAACCCCAACCCGCAATGGTACGCCACCTGGGGCGAGGGGTGGGGCCTCTCCGGGATTCCGATCACTCCGCACGAGAACGTGAACTACTGGGACGCGGGCAACATGGCCGGTCTTGGCTTCAACACCACGAGCAAGAGCCCCGCTACCGTCGCCTACGTTCTCCATGGCGCCGACGAGCCCAATCTGAAGGCGCCTGACTTCGGGGCGCTGGACCGCGCCCGACTGATGACTCCGGTGGTGGTCCGGCGATGAAGCGGCAGGCAGGCACAACGAAGGCTCGGAGACGAGTGGTGATCATTGGCGGAGGCGCCGCGGGCCTCACGGCGGCCATCGCCGCGGCGCGCGCCGGCGCACGCGTGCAGGTGCTCGAACGCATGCAGCGGGTCGGCAAGAAGATCCTCGCGACCGGGAATGGGCGCTGCAACTTCAGCAACACCGACCTGGGAGTCGAGCACTATCACGGTGCTGACCCGCGGTTTGTTCTGCCCGCCATCCGCGCCTTCGGCCTGGATGAGACGCTGGCGTTCTTCCGAGAGTTGGGCGTCGTGCCCCACGTTGAGGAGCGAGGGCGGATCTTTCCCGCGTCCGGCCAGGCTAGCGCCATCCTGGATGTGCTCCGCCATGAGCTGGAGCACCTAGGGGTGGAGACCCTGTGCGAGATGAACGTCGAGCGCATTGTGAGGGATCCCTCCGGGCTACGCGTCCTATGCGGCGACGGGCGCGCCTTCCCGTGCGACCGTGCCATCGTGGCCGCCGGGGGGAAATCGACCCCCAATCTGGGTTCGAACGGCGGTGGCTTTCGCGTGGCCCAGGCGCTTGGGCACCGTATCGAGCCTCCCTTCCCGGCGCTGGTGCCGGTCAAGCTGGATGCGCCCTTCCTGAAGCAGCTTCAGGGCGTGCGCTTCGAGGGCGAGGCGCAGGTCTTCCTGGATGGCGAGCCAGTCCGGGCCGAGCGTGGCGAGATCCTCTTCACGGAGCAGGGCGTCTCTGGAGTGCCGGTCCTGCAGATCAGTCGCGTCGTCTCGGAGTGGGCGGAGTCTGGGCGCGAGCTCTCGCTCGGGCTCCGCCCCTTCCCCGATTCCACACCCGAGGCCCTGGCAAGCACCATCGCTGGCCGCGTCGCGACGTTTCCCTGGAAACCGGTGGAGGCCAGCTTTATCGGATGGCTGAACAAACGGCTGATCCCGGTGCTTCTGAAGGAGGCAGGGATCTGCGATCTTCAACGCCCGTGCGGAGAATTGAGCGGCAAGGAGATCCAGCGGGTCGCGGCGCTTCTGCACCTGTGGAGGATTCCCTGCGCCGGCGTGCAGTCGTGGATGCAGTCGCAGGTCACCGCGGGTGGCGTCTCCACCCGCGAGATCGACCCTGAGACGCTGGAATCGAAACGGGCGCCCGGCGTGTTCTTTGCCGGTGAAGTGCTAGATATTGACGGCGACAGCGGCGGCTACAACCTCCAGTGGGCATGGTCCTCTGGCCATGTAGCAGGCCGGCTCGCCGCGGTAGCGTGACAAACCTTGACGGAGAAGGTCTGGAATCTGGTATAATGGCAGCGTGGAACCGTCAGGAGAGAATGGCCCTGTTGTTCGCGCCTGGGCAGCGCCGGCGGCCCATCCCTGGGCGTTTCCTCAAAGTTGAAGTGGCATCCCTGACCACCCCGAATTCTTTCTCTTATGGACCATCGCGCTGGCTTAATACTGCTCCGCACTCCGTAGTGCCTGTTTGAGCACCGCCCCCCATGGGCAAGGCAAAACTCGGAGTTGCTCTGCCACCGACATGGATGAGGCCTATGGCAACAGAGGAACAGACGCCACTGGATCGGGAGATCGAACTGTCTCGTGATGTCGGCCCACAGCCTGAGAGCCAGCCGGTGGCGAAGCAGCAGGGCGCCGAACATGGGTCCGCATCAAGCGAGGAATGCTATCGCAGCCTGGTGGAACTATCGCCGACGATGATCGCCGTGCACGACTCGCGGTTTCTATACATCAACCAGGCAGGCGTGCACCTTCTTGGCGCCGCCAACGCGGATGAGATCGTGGGTACCCCCGCTCTTGAGAGCATCCACCCCGAGGATCGGGAGGTGGCCCGAGCTTACGCCGAGCAAGCGCTACGCGAAGGCAAGCCCACGCCCTGGGTGGAGCAGAAGCTCCTCCGCCGTGATGGATCCGTTGTCGAAGTTGAGGCGCTCTGGACGCCGATTCTCCATGAGGGCCGGCAAGAGCTCGTGGTGCATGTGCGCGAGATCACCGCTCGCAAGGAGATCGAGCGAGCAATGCAACGCCAGCAGCGACTGTTGGACGCCATCTTCGATAACATTCTCGCCCACGTCGCCTATATGGACCGTGACTTCAACATCGTCCGAGTCAATGCCACCTACGCCCAGGGAAGCGGCCACACTGTTGAGGAGCTCATCGGGCGCAACCACTTCGTCCTCTTCCCCAATGAGGACAACCAACGCATCTTCGAGCGGGTGCGCGATACCGGCCAGGAATATATCGCCCGTGCCAAGCCGTTCATATACGCCGACCAACCGGAACGCGGCGTCACCTATTGGGACTGGTGGCTCCGGCCGATTGCCGGGCCCATGGGAGAAATCGAGGGGTTGGTCCTCTCGCTCGTCGATGTCACCTCCGCCGAGAGAGGGCGCCGGGAGGTGGAGCGACTGAACGCGGAGTTGCAGGAGGTCAATGCCACCAAGGATCAGTTTCTCGCCGTGCTCTCGCACGAGCTGCGCAACCCGCTCGCGCCCATCCTGGCGGGCGTGCTCACTCTCCGCCAGCGAATGCCGGATGACGAGCGCGTCCGGCGCACCATCCAGCTCATCGAGCGCAATGTGAAGCTCCAGACGCGCCTCGTAGATGACCTCCTGGATCTCTCGCGCATTGCCCGCGGACAGCTGCAGTTCCACCACGCGCACGTTCTCCTGGACCGCGTGGTCAAGGCCGCCGTGGAGGATCAGCAGGGCGAGGCGCAGAAGGCGGGCCTCTCGATGAAGGTGGACACCACGCCGGGGCTCACGGTGATAGGCGACTTCGGCCGGCTCCAGCAGGCCGTGCTCAACCTGCTCACCAACGCCATCAAGTTCAGCCAGCGCGGCGGGCATATCCATGTGATGACCCATGCCCCCGACGCGCAGCATGCGCGGATCGTAGTCGAGGACACCGGCATCGGCATCGCTCCCGCCCTCATTGACCGCATCTTCGAGATGTTCCGCCAGGGCGCGGCGGTGGCGGGGCACCAGCGCACGGGAATGGGGATTGGCCTCGCGCTCGTCAAATCGATCATCGAGCAGCACAATGGTCGCGTGTGGGCCGAGAGCGAGGGCCCCGGCAAGGGCAGCCGCTTCACCATCGAATTGCCGCTCGTATCGGATTCCTCACAATCAGAAGCTGCTCAGGGAGGGGAGACCCCGCACCTGTCCACAGAGACCATCCCCGAGTGAAGCGAGGGGCGCGGTCCGGCCCTTTCCCGGGGCAGGAATCGTGAGCGCGCCAGGGGAGTGCGCCCTCCCCTCGTCGAATCAGATCGGGCCGGCCACATTCGCCCGTCACACGAGGGGAAGATACGCATGGACTACATCAACGCGATCAGTAACGACCTGCGCGCGCTGGGCATCCGGAGTGGCGACGTGATCCTCGTCCACTCCTCTCTCCGATCCCTGGGCTTTGTGCCCGGCGGGCCGGAAACGGTGATCCGCGGCCTGCTGGCCGCCGTGGGGGAGGAAGGCACGCTGCTGTTGCCCGCCCTAAGCTACCGGCAGCAGCCGCACCACATCCACGACACCCGTCATTCCCCCTCCAATGTCGGGGCCATTCCAGAACACTTCCGCCTGCGCGAGGACACGAAGCGCAGCCTCCACCCCACCCACTCTATCTGCGGGGTGGGTCTGGCAGTCGATGCCCTCTTCCAAGACCACCCGCTCGACACGACGCCCTGCGGGCCGCACTCGCCCTTGAACCGGATGATCGACCTCGGCGCGAAGATCGTCATGCTCGGCTGCGGCCTGCGCCCGAACACCACGATGCACGCTCTAGAGGAGTATGTGGTCCCGCCCTATCTCTTCGGGCCAGAGTGCGAGTATACCATCACTGATGCCGAAGGGCGCACCTATCGCAAGGTCTACACGCGCCATGGCTTCCAGGGATGGGCGCAGCGATATGACCGCGTGCGCGAGTTGCCGCGCACCGATTTCCTCACCGCCGGCTACGTCCTCGAAGCCGAAACCTTCATCCTCGAAACACAGCCGCTGCGTGAGGCCGTCCTGGCGAAGCTGCGCGAGAACCCGCTCTTCTTCGTCGATCGCGTGCCGGCATAGCGTGCCAGGCACCCCCGCCTCTCCGAAAGGAGGTCGCCATGAGATGGTGGGCTGTCATCCTCTTTGTAGCACTCGCGGCGCTCGCTTGCCGCGAGACGGGCGCGGCGCCCCTGCCACAGCGCTGGGTCTACGCCTCCAACTCGCTTGGAAGTGACGAACAGGTGGCGCAACTCGAGCAGATCATCAACACCGCGGCTGATCATGGTCTCAACGGCCTGCTCCTCTCCGCGGGGTTCGACTCGCTCGGGCGGAAGCAGCCGGACTACTTCCCTCGCCTGGAGCGGATCAAGGCGCTGTGTAAGCGCCGCGGGATCGAGCTGATCCCGATCCTCTTCTCGGCCGGCTATGGCGGTGGGGTTTTGGGCTACGACCGCAACCTGGCCGAGGGTCTTCCTGTTGTCGACGCGCCTTTCGTGGTGAAAGGGGGCGAGGCGCGCATCGAGAAGGACCCCGCCTGCCAGATTGCCAACGGCGGCTTCGAGGAGTGGGACGGCAATCGCCTGAAAGACTTCGTCTTCCACGATAAACCGGGCGAGATCTCGCACCCCGATCGTGATGTGGTGCATGAGGGGAAGAGCTCCATCCGCCTGGAGCGCTTTGGCGAGCTCAGTCCGGAGCACGGGCACGCCCGGATCTGCCAGGAGATCACCGTCCGGCCCCACCGGCAGTACCGCCTCCAGTTGTGGGCGAAAACCCAGGACTTGGAGCCGGCCGGCGCTTTCCGCGTTCAGGTCTACACCGAGAAGGGCGTGCTCGCGCCGGTGGATGTCCACCTGCCCTCCACCAGCGACTGGCGCCGCGTCGAGATGACCTTCAACAGCGGTTCCTGGTCGAAGCTGCGCGTCTATGCCGGGCTGTGGGGTGGCAAGCGTGGCACGCTCTGGCTGGATAGCCTGAGCCTCGAGGAGTTGGCGCTCTACAACGTGCTCCGCCGGCCCGGCACGCCCATCACCGTGCGGAGCGCCGACGGCGCGACCACCTACGAGGAGGGAAAGGATTACGCCCCCATCGTCGACCCGGATCTGCTGCGCGCGCACAAAGACCCTGCCGGGCTGGCGCTGCGCCTGCTCCCCGGATCACGCATCCGTGAGGGCGACCGCCTCCTCGTGAGCTACTATCACGCCCAGCCTATCCACCGGGGCCAGGTGACGATCTGCATGTCCGAGCCAAAGGTCTATGATATCTGGCGAGAAGAGGCACGCCTGGTCCAGCAACATCTGGCGCCAGCCCGGTGGTTCCTCAGCATGGATGAGGTCCGCGCTGGCGGCACCTGCCGGGCCTGTAAGGAGCGCGGGCTCTCGATGGCCGAGATCCTCGGCGACTGCATCACCCGGCAGGTGAAGCTGATCCGGGAGGTCAACCCGAAAGCCGAAGTTTACATCTGGTCCGACATGCTCGACCCGAAGCACAACGCCCGCAGCAACTACTATCTGGTGGAGGGCGACTACACTGGTTCGTGGGAGTATGTGCCCAAGGATCTGATCATCGCCTGCTGGCACTACGGAATCCGCGACGAGAGCCTGAAGTTCTTCTCCGAACACGGCTTCCGCACCCTGGGCGCCGCCTACTACGATGGCGATGACCTGGAAAACTGCAAGGGGTGGCTCGAGTCGCTGCGGCGCACTCCAAACGCCGTGGGGATTATGTACACTTCCTGGAGGAACAAGTACGCGCTTCTGGGGCCCTTCGGCGACCTGGTATCGCGGTAACCCGGCCTGGCCTGGCCAGGCTTCCCGGCATACCGTCCGGGGCTGGCGGGGGAACGCGCCGCCAGCCCCAACTTCTGTTTGCTACAGGTTGTTCCAGGGCTTCTGGACCGGCACCGACAGGTAGGCCGCGTTCAGGGTGGCCACCGGCACGTACTTCACGTGGCCGTCGTAGTAGCAGACGTTCACGCCATCCATGTGCGGAACGGTATCGACGCCCGGGCGCCAGCGCCTCCCCTGGATGCACGTCTGGCCGTCCGTGCATCCGGTGCAGCCGGTAGCATTCCACTTCACCGAGCTCGCCCGCCAGTCCACAAAAATCAGGAGCTCCGAGGGGCTGTTGATCGTGGCAGCCGAGTTGCGGGCGAAGCAGTAGCTGTAGGCGTAGTGCGAGCCATCGCCGATATCGAAGCACTTTGGAGGCGAGTCCGACCGGGAGGGGCAGCGCAAGACGCCCGTGTTCTTTAGGTAGGGGGAAACCAGGCGTGTCCAATAGACACGGTTGGGCGCTGTGCCCACGTCACGCGGCATTCCCCTCTCGTCATAGTCTTGGAGATACATCGCGAACGCTATGCCCAGCTGCTTCAGATTGCTCTGGCACGTTGCCTTGCGCGCGTTCTCCCTCGCCCTCGCGAACACGGGGAAAAGGATCGCCGCGAGGATCGCGATAATCGCGATAACCACGAGCAGCTCGATCAAGGTAAACCCTCGTCTTTTCGACATCGTCGTTCCTTTCCAGACGGGCGCCGAAGCCGCTGCCGATAGGAGCAAGCCGGTCTTCGCGATGCCCGTGCTCTGTGAGACCGGGGTCCAGCGCGATCCGCTCGTTCCCATTATAGCAGCCCCCACGGGGAGCGTCAACGCACCACCCGCCTATGCTAAAGCGGCCCTTGTCTCCCTCGTGAAGGAAAGCGCGCGCCCGCCGCAGAAGTGGCGCGGTGAGCCGCCCGGAGGAGACACCACCGCGCCGGCGGGCAAGGAGGAGGAAGCATGCAGAAAGAGACGATGGAGCGGTTTCCGCCCCAACGCGTAACGCTCAAGAACGGCAAGGAGGTCACCATCCGGCCACTGCTCCCGGAAGACGGTGAGGCCCTGGCCGCGTTCTATGCGAGCGTGCCCCAGGAGGACTACCGCTTCTACTGCCCGCATCCGCTCGACCGCGAGCATGCCCTGGCCAACGCGGCGAAGGCGTTCAGCCCGCTGGAGGTGGTCCTCGTCCTGGAGCCGGAGCCGGGCCGCATCGGGGGCTACACCTGGTACCGCTGGAAGGCGCCGAACGCCGAGCGGAGCACCTTCGGCATCTGCGTCGGGCGCGCGCTTCAGGGCACGGGCGCCGGGCGCGCGCTCATGAAGCGGCTGATGGAGATCGCCGCCGAGGTCGGCCCCCCGATCATGTGCCTGACGGTGCAGAAGGCCAACCCGCGCGCCGTGGCGCTCTACCAAAGCATGGGCTTCCGGATCGTGCGCGAACAGATGCGCGCGCCAATGGCCGATGGCCTCTTCCCCTCGGAGCCGGAGTACGCCATGGAGCGCGTGAATCGTCCAACGTAATCCTCTGCCAGCCCGCGGGGGCGGGTGGATTGCGCGCTCATGGCTTTGGCCCCTCCTCCGCGGGCGGCGGAATCTCTGTCAGCCCAAGGGCATCGAGGTCGTGGAGCATCGCCGGCAGGAAGCAGGTGCCCTGGGTGAACCCCTTGCCGAAGTCGCTGATGTTCGACCGGTGCATGAAGGCCGCGGTCGCCTGCTTCAGGAGCTCGCGGTTCTTGTGTTCCGGGTCGACGAGGCAGGCGTAGGCAAGCCCATCCCCGACGAGGCTGATCGTCCAGTTCTGGCCTCGCGTGATGAAAGTCTTACACTCGGAGTAGGCGAAGCCCGCGTGCTCGGGAACGTACGTCTCGCGCCACAGGAAGTCTGCGTTGCGCCGGATGGCGTTCTTGATCTCCTCGCGCGGCTGCGCCCGGTCGTACATCTTCAGCCCATGCAACAGCACGCCGGTCATGAACGGCTTGCATCCCCAGCAGCGCGGCTGGTGCTTGCACTCATTCGGGTCGAGGAAATGACCCCAGCCGCCACGCTCGGGATGCTGCGTCCACAGTACCGAATCCGCGATGAGGCGCGCGGCGTTGAGATAGGCCGGGTTGCCATCCACGGTGTAGGCACCCATCAGCCCGATCAGGGGCCAGCCAGCGTTGCGCTCGGCATAGTAGCGGAAATCCGTGGTGCTCAAGGCGAAGCGGTCCGCGATCTTCCGCCCTGTCTCCAGGAACCGCCTCTCACCCGTCAGCGCATAGAGAGTGAAGTGGCCCTGCGCCCAGGTGTGACCGCTGTCGCGCGGCCCGCGGTTGAAACCGCCCATCCCCTTCCACGTCTCGGGGAAGTAGCCACCCGTATGCCCGGTGCAGTGGGTATAGACCTGGCCCACCAGGTTCGGGTTGGCGGCGGCGTGAATCGTATCGACATCCGCGTTGTGCCGCTCGGCCTGCTCGGCGCGCCAGAGCATCTCCAGGTTCCCGGTGCGGGCGAAGTTGGCCGCCAGCGCCCACTGCGTGTCGTACTCCACGTTGCCCCAGTTCCAGCGGCGCTCGCCGAACCAGTCGCCGTAGTTGAGGAAGCCGTACTCGCGCTCCATCTCGCGGCGCGCGAGGAACTTCGCGAACGCCTCGTCCAGCTTGCGCTCGTAAACCTCGAACTTGCCTTTCGCGCGCGGCACCATCGGCCCAAACGCGCCGCTGGCGCAGTACCATTCGGGCGTGCACGCCGCGAAAAGCGGGTGTTGCCAGTGCGCGCCCGAAAGATACCGGCCATTTTGAACCTCGGGGGCGAAATCCACGGCTAGCTCGGTCGTCACGCGCACGCCGGTGCGAATCTTGTAGCGCCCTTCGTCGCACCAGAAGTAGAGCTTGTTGATCTCATCCTCGCTGGCGCCAGCATACACGTCGTGCGGAAGCTCCGGGAGGAGATCCACCACGATCCCTCGCTCGTCCGCGCCAATCGCCTTCGGGTAGAGCTGCCAGAAGTCGCGCACCGCAATGGCGAGCGCGCTCTCCGCGCCCGAAGCGAGGATCCACCCGGCAGCCCGCCGGCCCTCGCGGCCATCCGCGGTGAAACGGTCGTCGCGGTCCTGCAGCAGCCGGCTGCCAAACCGGAGGGGAATGGAGCCATCCTCGGTCCCGCAGGCCACGCGCCAGCCAGCCAATTGGGCAGGCACGCGCGCGCGAAGCCCCTGGAACCGGGTCATCTCCGGCTCCATCACGTCGTTTTCCAGGGTGAAGGCCACCTGCACGGCGGGCCGGCCCGCGTGGAAGTGCATCCGGCAGAGGTAGCGCATGAAGCCCTCGCCGTTGCGATTGACGAGCTTCCCGCGCACGAAGACGACCGCGCGCACGGGGCCCTGCTCCTCAATCAGCACCTGGTCCGGAGGCGCGAGCGCCGAGGAGTAGATCGTGCCTTTCTCGTCGATGATCTCGAAGCCGCCTTCGCCCGCCGCCGCGCTCCCCACGCGCTTTCCATTCAAGGTCACCTGCGCGAACGGGGCAAACCCGCCCGCGTCGAGAGTCAGCTCCAGCGGCCCGGTGTTCACGGTGACGGGCAGCGCCGCTTCCCCAACCACCCCCTCGCCTGCCTGGGGCCGCGAGGCTGTCACTCGGATCGGGTTCGGGGTGGTGCTCCCAGGAGTGCCGCACTCCAGGGTATAGGAGGTGCTCTGGCCTGGGGTGGTGCTTGCCAGGAAGCTCACCTGCAGCCACTTCACCGTGCCGCTGGCCGGCCACCAGGCGAGCGCCTGGAACTGCGCGGGAACGCTCTTGCCGCTGGCATCGAGGAGGCGGCACCGCTGGGGATCGCGCAAGAGCCCCTCCGGCAGCGGCACGCCGGAAGTCACGGGCCAGGCGGCGCGCGCCCGGTCCGTGGGTTCCTGCACGCTCAGCGGAATCCGCGCGGGCGTCTCTCTCGCGGGGGTGCGGATCCCGTGCTCCGCGCGGTGCCGCTCGGGATCCCGCCAGACGGTATAAGTCGCCTTGGCGCTCTGAGCTTCGTATTCTTCCTGGCGTGGCTCCTCGCACCGGATCTCCAGCCGGTAGCCCGGGGCACGCAGCTCAGCCGGGAGCATGAAGTAGTGGTTGTTGACGGGCCCCCGGCCCTCGTCGAACGTTCCCTCCTGGGGAGGCGCGCCGGCGCCGATGGCCGTGTAGCGCGCGCTCGCCGTCGCCGGGCGGTTCGTCGTGAAGGCGATCATCACGCGCCCGGGGCGCTCTCCCGGCTCGTCGGGAAGGTGCCAGGCCGTCAGATTGCTGATGGCAAGCGGCGGCACCTTCGGTTTTTCGGCCAGCAGGCAAACGCTATGGAAGCGCACGGGCCCGCTGTGTTTCGCCGTCGCGACCCGGATCGGCTGTCCTTTGGAGAGGCGGACCGGGCGTTCGGTGTAGTGGAGCACCTCCCGGCCCGCGCGCGAGCTTCCGACAATGGTGCCCAGCTTGCGCTCGCCCGCCCACACATCGAGGCCCTCGAGGGCAGACGTGGCGTCGCGCAGGATGAGCCCGATGTAATAGCTGCCGTCTCGCGGGCACTTCCAGATCACGCTCTCGCCCGGTTCCCCCTGGCCATCGAAGTCATCGCTCATCAGCAGGGTGTAGCCGGTCACCTCCGCGTCGCGCGGGCGGAGGCGCACCGTGCGCCGCTCCTGCCAGAGGCTGTAAGCCAGCTGGGCGAAATCCGGGAGGGTGATCGATTCGAAGCCTTCCGGGCGGGGATACGGCAGCTCGGGAGGAGTGCGGTCTGGATTGAGCGGTACTTGTACCATGATCCACTCCGTCGTATCGCTATCGGTCGCGGGGTTGCGCAGGTGGCTCAGGATGTGCATCCGGAAACGGGTTTTTCCGTCCACCACGCGCATCTTGACGTCATCGCAGATGTAGACGGCGTTGCCCTGAACAATCGCGCGCACGGGGATTGCCGGCGAGACGCGCACGGCAGGGTTCAAGATACGCGGGTCGCTCTTGGCATCCACGAAGCTGTACATCACGTCCACGCCGCGCGCCCACTCCGTGTCCTGGCGGCCGGTCGTGCGGTCGTCATCGAGATCGGCATAGAGGTGCAGGATGGTGCCCGTCGCGGGGTAGTCGTCGTGGAAGGTAATCTTCCAGACATAGCGGTCGCCGCCCGCGTGCGCGAAGAAGACCTTGTCGATATCGGGCGCCTTGCCATCCGCGCGGATGGTGGTGTCGCCGACGCCGCGCGCTCTATCGTCGATGAGAAGCTGCAGCCCCTCGCTCCGGTCCGGGTCCGTGCCCAGTTTCACCTCAATCTCGTCGGGGAGGCCGTCGCCATCCCGGTCCTGGGCATTGGCCGCGCCGGGCAGAAGCGCCAGCCCCAGAAGAAGCGCACATAGGGTTGTCCAGAACACCTTGTTCACCTCTCACACCTCCGACACCGCGCCGTTTCCACCCCATCGGTCGGTCCGCCCTCGCCAGGAGCCCCTCTTGCCGGCCAGTGGGTGCCTTTTGGGCGGCATATTCTCTATGGCATCCCAGGTTCCTTGTCTGGCCAAACGGCTGCGCTACCGGATCGCGCCCGTAGGGCCCGCCTCAACCGACACGGATGCTTTCCGACACACCTCTTGCAACAGGAGAGCCCCTCTTCCCCGGCGAAGTAGCCATCGGCAAGGCTTGTAGGCAGCGGATGCCGACACCCTACGCGGGTCACGCCCGGCGTGCGGACATCCGCCGGCCAACGATGCCATCCAGGCGACGCCCTTCCGGGTGAAGTGCAGCCGCGAAGGGCGGCACATCATGAGGAACGCAGAGGAAGAGGCAAGGGGGCCTGCGACCGGCCGTTGCTGGCGTGTGGCCCAGATGCTTCCGGGATCCCGAGGGCCTTCCCATCGTCTCATCCTCTCTTGCAGAAGGGAACGGATCATGGCAACGCTCAACGTAGCGATCATCGGCCAGGGGCGCAGCGGGCGCGACATTCACGGCGCCTACCTCTCGAAAAACCCCGAGCACTTCCGAATCGTGGCGACCGTCGATCTCATTGAAGAACGGCGCCAGCGCTCGGCGAAGGAGTATGGCTGCGACGTCTACGCCGACTACCGCGAATTGATGAAGCGGACCGATATCGACCTGGTGGTGAACGCGCTCCCGAGCCACCTGCACGTTCCGGTGACGCTCGAGTTTCTGAAGGCGGGATTCAACGTCCTGTGCGAGAAGCCGCTCGCGCACACCGTGGCCGACGTCAACCGGCTGATCGCCGCGTCGCAGCGCTCCGGCAAAGTCCTCGCTGTCTTCCAGCAGTCGCGCTACGCGCCCTACTTTGTCCAGATCCAGAAGGTGATCGCCTCGGGCGTGCTGGGGCGCATCGTCCAGATCAACATGGCGTGGAACGGCTTTGCGCGGCGCTGGGACTGGCAGACGCTGCAGCGGATGAATGGCGGCAACCTGCTTAACACCGGTCCGCACCCGCTCGACCAGGCGCTCCACCTCTACGGCGAGGGGATGCCCAAGGTCTTCTGCCGCATGGATCGCGTCAACACCTACGGTGACGCCGAGGACCACGTGAAGCTGATCCTGAGCGGTGACGATCATCCGCTGATCGACCTCGAGATCTCGTCCTGCGCGCCCTTCCCGGGCTTCCTCTACAACATCTACGGCAGCCGCGGCGGTCTGCGCGCCACGATGACGAGCGTCGAGTGGAAGTACTTCGTGCCGGAGGAAGCGCCCGAGCAGAAGCTGATCGAAACGCCTCTGTGCAAGCCGGACGGCACGCCCGCCTACTGCAGCGAGCAGCTCCCCTGGCGCGAGGAGAAGTGGACTCCCAGCGAAGCCGATGGTGGCGCCTTCACGACCGCGACGGGCGGCCTCTACGGCCAGCTCTACCGCACCCTGACGACGGGCGTACCCCTGGAGGTGACGCCGCAGCAGGTGCGCCGGCAGATCGCCGTCATCGAGGAGTGCCGCCGCCAGAATCCCCACATCTACTAAAGGCGCCGGCCTATCCGGGGGATGGGCGCCCGGCCCATCCCCCTTGATCAACCCGCGCCGCCCCGCTCCTGCCCTCAAGGACGGCACGCGGGAGAAGGAAGCCTTCATCCTGGGCGAAACCTGAGTGACAAGGGGATGCCCGCAGGATCCGGCGCACGCCGGACAGTCTCTGGCGTGCTCCCCTTCAGGAAGGAGTCGTCCATGTCCCAGCTCCGTATCGCTCTGCTGCAGCTGGCCGCCTGCGGCGCGGATCTCGCCGCCAACCTGGAAAAGGGCGAGGCGTTCTGCCGTCGTGCTGCAGCCCAGGGCGCCGATATCGCCCTCTTCCCGGAGATGTGGAGCATCGGCTACACCTTCTTCAACCCGGAGACGCCCGGCGACCATGAGCGCTGGACCGGGCTCGCCGTTGGTCCGGACGACCCCTTCATCACGCATTTCCGCGCGCTCGCCCGCGAGTTGGGAATCGCCATCGCGCTGACCTACCTGGAGCGCTGGCCCGGCCGCCCGCGCAACACCGTCTCGGTAATCGACCGCCGGGGCGAGATCCTCCTCACCTATGCCAAGGTACACACCTGCGAGTTCGACGTGGAGCGCCACTGCACGCCCGGCGAGGAGTTTCCTGTTGCCACGCTCGAGACAGCCGCCGGGCCGGTGCGGGTGGGGTGCATGATCTGCTTCGACCGCGAGTTCCCCGAGAGCGCGCGGATCCTGATGCTCAACGGCGCGGAGATCATCCTCGTGCCAAACGCCTGCGGCCTGGATACCCACCGGCTGATGCAGTTTCGCACCCGGGCGTTCGAGAACATGGTGGGCCTGGCGATGGCCAATTATGCCGCGCCGCAGGAGAACGGCCACTCCATCGCCGTGGATGCCGTCGCCTATCCGGAGATCGACGGCGAGCCACGCGACACCCTGATCGTGGAAGCGGGAGAGGCCGAGGGGATCTACCTGGCGACCTTCGATCTTGAGCGCCTGCGCGCCTATCGGGAGCGCGAGGCGTTCGGCGATGCCTACCGCCGCCCAAGGCTCTACGGCCGGCTGGTGGAAACGACCGTTTACCCGCCATTCATCCGCGGTGATGCGACCCGCTGACAGGAGGAGACGCCGATGTTCAAAACGCTTGCCGCCATTGGGCTTCTGCTCTGCGCGCTGGCATCCCCAGCCGCGGCAGCCAACCTCGTCCTCGTAGAAGACGGCCAGGCGCGGGCGCAAGTGGTCATTCCGGACGATGCGAGTGACCGCGTGCGGGATCTCGCCGGTGACTTCGCGCGCGTCCTCGCGCGGATGAGTGGCGCCCGGCTCCCCGTGGTGAAGGAATCGGTTAGCGATCCGACCCAGGCGCGTGTCCTGATCGGTGCGTGCCGGGCATCGGCGGGCCTGGACGCGGATCCGGGCGCCATCCGAGGCGATGAAGCGTACGCCGGCTACGTGATCGCGTGCGACGGGAAGAACCTGGTGCTGCGCGGGAACACGCCGGCCGGCACGACGAACGCCGTCTATGGCTTCCTCCAAGATGAATTAGGAGTGCGCTGGTTCCTGCCCACGGAGCTGTTCGAGGTGGTGCCAACGCGGCGAACGGTGGCGGTTCCCGAGATGCGCCGGGTGGCCACGCCGAGCTTCGTTTGCCGTCTGGGAAGCGCGTCATGGAACCCCGAGGCGCTGGCGTGGAGCCGGCGCAACCGCTGGGATACCCATGAGGGCGGCTGGGAGATCCCCTACGCCGCGGGCTTCCGCCACTGGATGTATGCCGTCTTCCCCCCGAGCAAGTATGGCAAGAGCCACCCAGAGATCTACCCGTTGATCAACGGCAAGCGCGCCATCCCCTCGAAAGATGGCGAGCAACTCGCCCAGCCATGCACCGGCAATCCGGAGACGGTGCGGATCGCAATCGCGGAGGTAAACGCCTATCTCGACGCCCATCCAGAATGCCACACCTACCCCTTCGGGATCAACGACAACAACACGTGGTGCGAGTGTGACCTCTGCAAGGCGCAGGACGTAGAGCGGCCGCTCTACCGCGGGCGCAAGATTTACTCCGACCGCTGGTACACCTTCGTCAACGCCGTGGCCCGCGGGGTCCGCGCCCGGCACCCGGACAAGTTCATCGGCTGCTTCGCCTACGCGGGCGTCGAGCTGCCGCCCATCCGGATCGAGCGGATGGAGCCAAACGTCTTCATCAACCTCACGCAGGATACGGCGCAGTACTTCGACTCCGCCTATCGCAAAGTCGATTACGACCTCATCCGCGCCTGGCAGCAGAAGTGTGATCACGTGGGGAAGTACGACTATTATGGCCTTGGGGCACTGGCGCCTCGTGTCTTCCCCCACCTGCTTGCCCGCGATTTGAAGGCAATCCACGCGATGGGCGTGCGCGCCTTCCACAGCGAGCTCTATCCCTACTGGGCACACATGGGCCCGATGCTCTACGTGGCCAGCCGGCTCCTCTGGGACGTCCGGCTCGACCCCGACCGGCTGTTGCGCGAGTTCTACTCCGCTTTCGGGCCCGCCGCGGGCGAGATCCGGGCGTTTTACGAAACGCACGAGGCGGCGTGGATGAGCCAGAAGACCGGGAAGTGGTTTGGCGGGATCGGCAGCGCCGCGGAGCAGATGGATTTCTACACGCCAGCCCGAGCGGCACGCGCCGCGGAGCATCTGCGCCGCGCGAAAGCCCTGGCCACCGACGAGACGACCCAGGCGCGTGTCGACTTCATCGCCCGTAGCTACGCCTATCCGGACCTCCTCCTGCGCGGTTGGACCACCGCCCGGGCCATTGGCGAGGCCGCGCCACGCCGCCCGGCGGAAGCCAGGGCGCTCGCCGGGCGCGTGGAGACGCTCCTCGAGGCATTGGATGGCGAAGAGACGTCGTGGAAGAAGAGCATCGCCGACGACCCTCTCGCAGACCGGTGGTATCAGAATGGCGGGCGCCCGCAAATACGCAGCCAGTGGCGCTCGAGGGTCCAGACCGCTATGCTGGACGGGCTGCATGCCCTGGCAAGCTGGGAGAAGAGCCCCGCGGGCCAGAAGGCCGCGCCTGAGACGCGCGCGCTGTTCGACCGGATCGCCGCGCACCCGCAGGCGGGTTTCCTCTGGAAGGCGATGCGGGGCACGCTGGCGCTCGGCCCCAACCTGCTCCCCAACCCGGGGTTCGAGGAGGCGAAGGGGGGCCAGCTCGGCCCGACCGGCCCCGATTGGAAGAGCACCAGCGCGGCGGCCGGCTGGAGCACCTGGCAGGAGAACCCACACGAGGGCCGCTTCTTCCTCGACACGAACGAGAAACATGGCGGGAACGCCGCGGGCGCTTTCCAGGGCGGCGGCTGCCTCTGCTACATCACCACGGTGCCAATCGAGACGGGCAAGCGCTATCTTGCCCAGGTATGGGTCCGCAAGCCGGTCGCGCGCGAGGGCACCGCGGTCGCGCTGGAGATCCGCTGGAATGACGCCGCCGGGCGCTGGTATAACGGCGCCGCGAACCTGCGCCTGGATGCCCGGAAGGCCGGCGTCTGGGAGCAGCTGCAGATCCCCTTCATGGCGCCCCCGGGCGCCGCGCGCGTCGTCATCCTCCTCACCGGCTACGGGATCGAGAAGGAGGACGTGGTCCGCTTCGACAACGCCTTCCTCGGCGAAGCCAGAGAGTGACAGACTATCGGAGGGGACGGCGCTGGCGGCGATACCACGGATGAAGGGGACGGATGGGCCGGGTGGTCGCACCCGGGGGGTGTAGGCCATGCCCGCGCGTGGCGGTACATCCCCGCGCTGCTTGTGAGCAAAGCCCTGCCAGGCTGGGTTGATCTACACTCCCAGGTGACCTGGAGCAGCGGGGATGGGACGGGGAGTCCCGAAAGGGCTTTGCCGGGTAGCAGCGCGGAGCTTCGAGCTCCGCGCGCCCGGCTGTTCGCCCTGCCCCAGCGGAAACGGATGGGCTAGGCATGCCCGCCCGGGGTTGCGCGCTCCATCCGGGGGGCACCGTGAGACGCGGTGCGGTAGCTCCCCTTCCCTGGCGCCGGCGATGAGCCAAAGGGTAGGGAAGGAGCCGGGGGGCAGGGAAAGAAGCCGTCGGTCCGGGCGATTGCCCGCGCGTTCCTGCGGGGGCGGCAGGAGCGCACCGCCGGTCGGTGAACGTGGATCAGGAACAGCCGCGGAATGGGCGGCGAGCGCGATGGAGGGGCCGCGCCTGTTTGCCTGACCCGGGAGGGAACGTTCGATGCAGCGTGCTTTTCGGACATTACTGCTCACGGCCTGCGCGATCCTCTGGTTGACCATTCAGCCCGTTGCCGCCGCGCCGATCGAGTTCCACGTGGCGCCGGGCGGCAACGACAAGGCGGCAGGGACCGCCAAAGCGCCGTTCCGCACGCTCGCGCGCGCCCGCGATGCGATCCGGGCGCTCAAGCGTGGCAAAGGCCTCCCCGAGGGTGGCGCGCGCGTGATCCTCCACGGCGGGGTTTATCGGCTGGAGGAGCCGTTCACGCTCGGGCCGGAAGATTCCGGCACGGCGAAAGCCCCAATCATCTACATGGCGGCGCCCGGCGAGCGCCCCGTGATCTCGGGGGGACGCATCATCCGTGGCCTACGCAGGCAGGCCGATGGGTCGTGGTCGGTCACGCTTCCCGAGGCCGCCGGGCACAGGTGGGTTTTCCGCCAGCTCTTCATCAACGGCCGACGCTACATCCATGCCCGCTCGCCCAACGACGGCCAGTTCTACATCGTGCGCAGCGTGCCAGATGAGAACGATCCGAACCGCAAAGCGAAGGATCGCTTCGCCTTCCGGGGGAACGATATTCAACCGTGGCCCAACCTCTCTGACGTTGAGATCCGCGTCACTTTCAGCTGGAACGATGGTCACTTCCCGATCCAGGCGGTTGATACGGAAAACCGGATCGTCACTCTGGCCGGGCCGGCGGTGTGGGAGCTTCCCAAGCCGGGGATGCCCACCTGCGGCTATATCGTGGAGAACCATCCGGGCGCGTGCGACGCCCCCGGCGAGTGGCAACTGAACCGCGAGACAGGCGAGCTCCGCGTCATCCCGTTCGAGGGCGAGGACCTGAGCGATGCGGAGGTGATCGCGCCCGTCATTGAGTGCCTGGTCCTTGCTAAGGGCGACCCCGAGAAGGGCCGGTACGTGGAGCACGTTCGCTTCCACGGGCTCAGCTTCCAGCACGCCGCGTGGCACCTGCCGCCGGACGGCTTCTCCACGCCACAGGCCGCGTGCAAGCTCGGCGCTGCCCTGGAGTTTCACGCCGCGCGCCATTGCGCCGTCACCCGGTGCGAAGTCGCCTGCGTCGGGCGCTACGCGATCTGGTTCGATCTCGATTCCTCCTACAACGAGATCCGCCGGTGCCACCTCCACGACCTGGGCGCCGGCGGCGTGCGCATCGGCGACGCGGAGCGCCCCGCCGGATACGAGCGGGTCGCCCACCACAACGTGGTCGACAACAACTTCATCCACAACGGCGGGCACATCCACCCGGGCGCCACCGGCATCTTCATGGCCTACGGGCACAACAACGTCTTCTCGCATAACGAGGTCTCCGACCTCCGCTACACCGGCATCTCGCTCGGCTGGACGTGGGATATCGTCTATTCGGGCACGCGCGAGAACATCGTCGAGTATAACCACGTCCACCATGTGATGCGCGCGCTGGAGGACGGCGGCGGCATCTACAGCCTCGGGCTCACTCCCGGCTCGGTGATCCGCAACAACCTGGTTCACCACGTTGGCTCGTCGATCAACCCGGTTGGCCACGGCATCTACATCGACGGCGGCAGTTCTGGGCTACTGGTGGAGAACAACATCTGCCACGACTGCGGCGATGGCGGCATCCGGATCCAGCACGGCACGTCGTGCATCACCGTGCTCAACAACATCTCCGCGTTCTGCGGCTTCGGCCTCGGGATCGATTCCGAGCGGACGAACATCTTCCAATACAACATCGTCCTCCTCGACGGCGCCGGCACGCCGTTCCGCGACGTTCCCGAGTGGCAGAGCTACAACAAGATCATCGACCGCAACCTTTACTGGCGCCTGGATGGAAAGCCGATCAAGTTCCTCGGCTTCACGTGGGAGGAGTGGCGCAAAAAAGAGGGGATCAAAGACATCTGGTACACCCCGCGCATGGATGCGCACTCGCGGATCGCCGATCCGAAGTTCGTCGACGCGAAGGAGCGCGATTTCCGCTTCCAGCCCGACTCGCCTGCGCTCCAGATGGGCTTCCGCCCCATCGATACCAGCCGGGTGGGGCTTTACGGCGAGAAGGAGTGGACGTCGCTTCCCGCGCGCGTCCAGCTCTCCCCGCTCCTACCGCAGGAGATCCAGCCACGCCTGGTTCTGCCCGCGGACAACTTCGACGACGCCCGGCCGGGGCAAAAGCCGGCGCTCGCGTCGGTGGTGGAGAACGTCGAGAAAGGCGCCTTCGTGGAGATCACCGACCGGCGCGCGCTCTCCAAACCTCATAGCCTGCGCTTCGTGGACGCGCCCGGGCTCACCTACTACTACCCGCACATCTACTACCAGCCGGCGGTGACAGGGGATATCCGCCTGCGCCTGGAGTTCGATCTCTACCGCGAGCCGGGCGCCATGCTGTGGAGCGAGTGGCGGAGGACCGCCGCCATCGATAAGGTGGGGCCTTGCTTCTATATCGAGAAGGACGGCCAGCTCCTGCTCAACGAGAAGCGGCCGGCGGGGGTGCGCCTGCCCGAAGGCGAGTGGATCCACTTCGAGATCACCGATGGTGTCGGCGCCCTGGCCGATGCCCGCTGGGAGATGAAGATCACCGGTCAGGATGGCCGCGTGCTGTTCGAGGGCAAGGATCTCCCCTGCGGGCCCGACTTTGACCGCCTGCTGTGGCTCGGGTTTGTCGCCCACGGCACCGAGCCCGCCGAAATGTACATCGACAACATCTCGCTGCGCCGGGTCGAGCCGTAGAGCGCCGTCCGGAATGACCGCAGCGCACACCACGAGGAGAGAAAAGAAGGATGTTCATTGACTGTCATGCCCATGCCTATCGGAAGCGCCCGCCAGCCTACTCCTTCTCCACCGCGGAGCAGGTACTGGAGCGCTACGACGAGCTCGGGATCGAGAAGGGAGCGCTCCTCCCCATCGTGAGCCCGGAGATCTACCTCCCCCAGGCCAACGAGGATATCCTCGATATGGTGGAGCAGTATCCGGACCGCTTCTTCGCCTTCTGCAACATCGACCCGCGCGCGCTCACCAACTCGGCCGATGCGCCCCTGGGCAACCTGCTCCGCTATTACAAGGATCGCGGATGCCGCGGCCTGGGCGAGGTGATGCCGAACCTCCCGGTGATGCACCCGATGGTTCAGAACCTCTTCCGGCACGCCGAGGAAGTGGGCCTGCCCGTGACTACCGACGGCTCGGACCAGCTCACCGGCGACTTCGGGCTCTACGACGACCCAGGGCTGCCCCAGCTCGAGCACACGCTGCAGCGCTTCCCCAACCTGATTATCCTCGGCCACGGCCCAGTCTTCTGGTCCGAGATCGCGCGTCTGGAGACGCCCGGCGAGCGGGGCTACATCTTCCGGATTGGCGGCGGCCAGGTGGGGCGGCTTCCCAAGGGCCCCGTGAAGGAAGAGGGCGTCGTGCCCAAGCTGATGCGCCTCTATCCGAACCTCTACGGCGACCTCTCTGACGGCACGGCCTACAACGCCATCGCGCGCGACCCAGAGTACGGCCCGAAGTTCCTGACGGAGTTTCAGGACCGCCTCCTCTTCGGCACCGATATCTGCTACCCCACGATGGCGATTCCGCTCGTCGATCTCCTGATCGAGTGGCGAGACACGGGCAAAATCTCCGAGGAGGTCTTCCGCAAGGTGGCGCGCGAGAACGCGATCCGCCTCTTCAACCTGGAGTAACCCAGGGTTCTCTCAAGGCCTCAGCTTCGCCGGCGGCTTTCGGCCGCCGGCGAAGCCGCCTCTCCAGGCAAACCGCCTTACCCGGGCAGTAGCCGCCCGGCGGCCTACCGGTCAAAGAGGAGCCAGCCGAAGTCGGTGGCCGGATTGAGGTAGCCCCACACCAGGCGCCCGCGCGCTGGCACCTTCTTCGCCCAGGAGGCGGAGGCCGCCCCCTCCTTGCCAGGCACCGGGAGTGCGCGCTCCACGTTGATCCGAAGCGGCGCCAGGCCCTTCGCGCCGCCCCGCCCCAACCACGAGAGCGGGAGGCGGAGGACAAACGACCACCGCCCACCCTCAATGCGCGAGACCACCCGGAACGCCGGCGCCTCGCGCGGGATATAGCCATCGTCCTCGGTGTAGCGCGCCGAGCCGTCCGAGTTCACTGTGAAGATCCGGCGGGGCTCCGTCCGGAACCGCTCCACCATCACCTGCACCGCGTTGCCGGAGAAATCGCCCAGATCGCCCGCCTCGCAGCAGACGCCGAGGTAGAGCCAGCGCGCGTCGCGGCACGCCTTCCACGTCGTGGCCCGGCCTCGATGGTCTTCTTCCGCAACCGGCACATGGTCATGCGGGTCGTAAGCGCATCGTTTCCACCGCTCGACGTTGTACACCTGGCGCAGCCAGTGGTTGCACTCAGCGGTAGGAAGCTCGTCCCACACGCCGCCAAATGGCAGGCCATCCATCGCCGGCGCGTGCTCCACGCGCGGGCAGGAGAGCCATGCGCCCGCGGGCCGCTCTCCGGTGTACTCCGGGAAGAGTGGCTCGGGCTCGTGAACCCGGGCTTCGACCTCGGGAAACTCCTCGTCCAGGAGACGCTGGAGCTGGCGCTTTCGCCACCGGAGCATCTCCGGCGTGTACTTGTAGCCCTCGGCCTCGGAGTGGAAGCCCAGGCGCGAATCGGCCTCGGCGAGAGGGATCAGCTCGTCGTCAATCGCCATCTCATCCAGGACGATCTCGCGCATCCGGGAGAGGAGGTCCAAGCGCGTCTCAGGCGCGGCGGCCACCGCCAGCTCCTCGCGCAAGGCATAGAAGCGGAGGATGTTGTAGCCACTGCGGAACTGCAGCCCCAGCGCGGTGGCCACGCCGATATCGGCCAGGCACTCGGGGTTGTCCGCGAAATGGGGGCGCAGTTTCTTTAGGATGCGGACGCCCCGCTCCCAGCGCTCGGCCATGCGCCGGCAGAGCGTGAGAATCTCCCGAAGCGTGAAACGGTTGGTCACGCATTCGGCGATGTAGTCACCACTCGGCGGGTAGCCGATCTGCCATGTGGGAGCGAGGGGCAGGCGGCGTGGAATCAGGTAGAGCGGCCACGCGGGTCCATCGTGCATCGGGCCGTAGTAGCCGAAGATATGCGCCGTGGGGTATTGCGAGTAGCCGTCGCAGAACCACCGCCACGCCCGCGCCACCTCGGGGGCATGCCGGCCCCAGTCGCGCCGGGCCAGCGTCAGGAGGAACTCATCCTCATCCTCAGGGCAGGGGTCGAACGAGAGCTCGCCCGCCGCGCGCGTCATCAGCGAGGGATAGGTGCCGAAATACCAGGAGTGCATCGCCGCGCTCACGCCCAGCCGGCGCATCGCCTGGTACTTCCGGTGGAGCAGGCCCGGCGCCGGCACCACCTGCGCCGTGGCCGTCTCGTGCGAGCACCCGACCTGCAGCTTGGCCGAGACACGCGCGCCACTCTCCACGGCCGCTCGCGCGCACCGCTCGAACAGCTCGCTCGGGCCCGCGTAGGAGAGCCAGTAGTCCCAGGCTGGCCACATCTTGCCCAGCTGCCGGTTGAACCCTCCGGTTTCGAAGTTGTGCTGGAGAATCACGCCCTTTGGGATGTGGCGCGCGGCCTCCACGGTGGCCTCCGGGCCCCACGAGATGAACTGCCCGTAGGGCCAGGCGATCAGCTCGGCGTCTGGGTCGACCGAGTGCATCCCGCGCGCCAGGCCCGCGAGCGTGTCTGAGAGCACATCCCACGGCTTGCGTTGCGAGCACCGGGGGCAGGTGTTGGGCGTGGGCCAGCGCCCGCCGTCGGGTATGGATGAAGAGTAGCAGTGGGTAAGCCGCTCGCCCACGGGGATCACGATCAGCCCGCCCAGCCCGGGCACTTCGGAGAAGAGGGTGCGCGTCGCCTCCTCCAGATAGGCCTGGCCCTTCTCGGTGCTTGTGCAGAACGCGCCCCGGTGCCCGCGCAGATCCGGGTGGGCAGCAGCCGCCGCGGCAACCTCAGGATGGGGCGACGTGAACGCTGCAGGCTCGATGCAGAAGGGGTAGATCCGGATGCCATAGCGCGCGCACTTCTCCACCATCCACCGCAGCTTCGCCAGGCGCGGCGCCGCGTTTTGCCCGTATTCCGGGATGATCCGCGAGGGCACCGTCCGGAAGAAGTGGAGTGTGAACCAGAGCGCGTTCACCCCCTCGTGCGCCAGCCGGTTCAGATACTCCTCCGGGTAGTAATCCACGTTATCGGCCAGCTCGTCTCTCGATTTGGGAGGGCGGTTGATCGGCCCGTAGAAGCAGCGCGAGACGCGCGTCCGGATTACCGGCCTTCGGGTGAACTCGCCCAGGGGAAGGAATGGACCCTCGCGCCGGAGCATCTCGTCTTCCAGCCAGACCAGCCCGCGCCGGATCCCCTCGGTGTCGCCCGCCCCCAGGAAGCAGCCGTCGCGCTCCACGCGGACCACGAACGCCTCGCGGCATGGCACGGCGCAGTGGTGCACGGTAAGGGTGTAGGGTCCATCTTCGCGGATCCCGCCCAGCTGGAGGAAGCGGCGGAAATCGGCGAAAGCCGTCTCGAGCAAGCCGCCTGGGTCCGAGAAGCGGAGATCCAGGCGGACGCCATCGCGAAACTCCGCCTCACCCGGCTGGGGCTCGCGCCGGCGCCAGATCACCCGCTGGTGGTAGGGAGTGACGCGCAACTCATCGACAAACGCCCACTCGGACTCCGGCGGCTGCGGGGGAACGGGTTCGAGTTCAAACGGCATGGGTCGGCTCTCCTCACGCGGCCAGCCTCCGCGCTCCGGACGCGACACCCCGGCCATCCAGACGGCGAGGTGCGCCCGGATCACGGCTTGCAGAATACCGCGATCTCTGTTATACTGTTCCGCAGAACAGTCGCGATTCCCCTCATTGGTCCGGCGCGAGTCCCATCCTGTGCCTCTCGCTTACCCCGCGGCGCCTGTTCCATTGCGTTGCGCGTGTCGGTGGGCGGGGGACTGCACACGCCGGTACTAAAGAGGTGATATGCTTCAGTTCGATCGGTTCGGGTTCTCCCCGAACCTGATGAAAGCCCTGGCGGAAGCGGGCTACAAGACGCCCACTCCGATCCAGGCGCAGGCGATTCCCCTGGCACTTCAGGGGGATGATATTCTCGGATGTGCCCAGACGGGCACGGGCAAGACAGCCGCGTTCGCCCTCCCTATCCTTCACCGCTTCTCCGAAACAGGCAGAAAGCCACGCGCGCTCATCCTGGCGCCAACGCGCGAGCTCGCTTCCCAGATCGAAGCCAGCTTTGCGGCCTACGGGAAGCACCTGCCCACGCGGGTGTGCGCGCTCTATGGAGGCGTGCCGCTCAAGGGGCAGATCGCCCGCCTGCGCAAAGGCATCGATATCCTCGTTGCCACTCCCGGCCGCCTCATGGACCACGTCGAGCGGCACACCGTCGATCTCTCCGGCATCGAGGTGTTGGTGCTGGATGAGGCCGACCGCATGCTCGACATGGGGTTTGAGCCCCAGGTGCGCGCCATCGCCGGCGCCCTGCCCGCCAACCGGCAGACCATGCTCTTCTCCGCGACCGTACCCTCGGCCATCGAAAGCCTGGTACGCCGCTATCTGCGCACGCCCAAGAGGGTCGAAGTGGAGCGCAGCGGCACCACCGTCGACACCATCGACCAGCGCGTGCACCTGGTCGCGCCAGAGCAGAAAACGACGTTGCTGGCGCGTGTTCTCCAGGATGAGAAACCGACAAGCACGCTCATCTTCACGCGCACCAAGCGGGGCGCCGACCGGCTCACTCAAACCCTCCGCTCGCAAGGCTTCAAGGCCGAGGCGATGCATGGTGACCTGGCGCAGAACCGGCGCGAGCAAATCATCCGTTCGTTCCGCTCCCAGCACATCCACGTACTGGTAGCGACGGACGTGGCCGCGCGCGGGCTGGATATCCCGCACATCAGCCATGTGATCAACTACGACGTGCCCGAGGAGGCCGAGGCATACGTGCATCGCATCGGGCGCACCGCTCGCGCGCAGCGTACCGGAGTCGCGATCACTTTGGCCAGCGCCAGAGACCAGGCGGCACTGGCCAGCATCGAGCGCCTCGTTGGCCAGAGCATCCCGCGGCACACCCTCCCGGGCTTCGATTACCAGCACGATACCTCGCACATCACCAGCCAAGCGGCGCGGGGCGGTCGCGGTGGGGGGCGCAACGCCAGCCGCGCCGATGCGGTGCTCGCCTTCCTGGAGCGCCGCTACGGCCGCGCGGCGCGCGCCACGCGTGCACCCGCATGAGCGAGGCGATCTGACTACGGCTGTTTCTGGTAAACCCGGAAAAAGGCAAGCGCGGTCTCGATCACGACATCGGTCTGGAAAACGGTGCCGTAGGTGCTGCGATAGCCAGCAGGCACCTCGCAGACGAAGCCGAGGCGGTCGCGTGTCGCCATCGCGGTGAGTGTGGGCCGGGGGGGGCTCCACTGCACTGCCTCAATCTCGTACTGCTGCACGCCGGGGCGGCTTGCCTCGTGAAGCACGTAGCGGTCGCGGAACGCCTGGTTGAACTCCTCCGCCACCAGGTACGCGAGCTCCTCGTTCTCCGGGCGCGCGTACCGGGGGAGCAGGATCAGCCGGTTGTTGCCCCGGCCCCCGGCGTTGCCATGAAAATCGAGCGTCGCGTAGGGCTTCAGCTCCTCGCAGATCCGGCGCAGGGTGCGCGTCTCCGGCTCAGAGCACGACGCCGTCCCTTTCCAGTCCGAGTCGCCGGGGCCGTACACCCCGTCCTTGTTGCTATCTCGTCCCTGGTAGGTCTCCCAGTGGTCGATGGCGTTGCGGTTCAGGTCGACCTTGTTTGCGTTGTGGCGGATGAAGAGGTCATACCCGGAGGGGTTGATGATCGGCACGATCTTCAGCGAGTAGCGGCTGGTATCGAAGAGGCCCTTCCCCTCGGGCGAGGCGAGCAGCCGGGCGAGCTCCAGGAGGCCATACCCGGGCTCCCACTCGCTCCCGTGCGCGACGCCATACACCAGGAAGGCGGGCCGGCTCGGGTCGCCCAGGTTGAGCGAATAGAGCCGGTAATCGCCATACGCCGGGCCCTCTTCCTTGAAGCGGAGCGCCGGATTCTCGGCGGCGAGGGCGCGCATGGCGGCGACAAACCCCTCGTAGGTCAGGCGCTCGCGGAAGTAACGCCCGTAGCGCGCGCTCTTGCCCAACAGATTACCGAGGAAGAGGTACTTGTTGAAGCTGCCAGGCCGGCTCCAAACCGGCTCCGGGAGCGTGATCAGGTCGGTGGCGAGCACGCTCCCCTGCCCCACCTTCTCCACGACGAGGAGGGCGCCGCCGCGCGACGATTCGGCCAGGACGCGCGCCCGGCCAGGCGTAGCGAGCGTGCGCTGGGTGTAGGCGCCTCTCGCGCCGCCATACCAGGGGATCGTGTCGCCCGCGCGGAAGCCCCGGGTGAGCGGGTCCTCTTCCACAATGCGCAGGGTCGGCTCGTCCTCGCCGGTTGTCTCTTTCAGCTCCAGGCCGCGCGCCCGCGCGTAAACGCCGAGGTCCATGACCACCGGCTTGCCGCTCGCGGCGAAGCGCTCCACGGCCGCCAGGTCCAGGGCCTTCGCCGGGTCGCGCAAATAGACGATGGCACCCTGGGCGCTCTCCCAATCCGCCTGGGCTCCTGGCGCGCTGCGCGTGATGCGGCGCGGGTAGAGCGTCTCCAGGTTCCGCACGGTGGCGTCCTCCTCGGGTGCATCGGTAAGGAGGATCAGGTCGCGCCGCACCTGCACCGGCTCGGGCACGAACAGGACTTCCAGCGAGAGGTCATCGTAGTCGGCGGTGCCCACGGCGTTTTGCAGCTCCAGGTAGGCCATCACATATTGGGTGCCCTCGGGCACCTTCATCCCGGCGGCGACGCGCGTCCAATCGGATTTGCCGATGACCTGCCGGGAATCGCGCTGCGCGGTGATTTCGCCACGATCGCTCATGCAGTAGAGGCGCAGGCTGGCGTAGCCCTCGGGCCCCAGGTCGGTGCGGATCCAGCCGCTGAGGCGGATGGTGGCGCCTTCCGGCACTTTGATCTTGCCATCGGCGCCCTGGCGCCAGCGGCTGATCGTGGCCTTCCGGTTCGTGATCCGCGCGCCTCGCTTGCCGGAGTGGGCCGCTTCCGCGACGATGCTGAGTGCGCGGTCGGCGTCATCCGGGGTTCGCTTTTCCCATCCGGCGGCGTCTTCCGCCTCGAAATCCGGGTTCGGGAGGAGGTTCTCCCGGGGCGCCGCGAAAGCAACCGGCGCCGCCATCGCCGCGAGAAGAGCTCCAAGAAGCGCGAGAGAGTGACGGATCATGACGCTCACCTGCGCGTCGGCCCGTGCGGACCGGCGCCCCTTCCAAGCGATTGCCGTTTTCCCCACAGTTCTGCGCGCGCCCGCTTTCTCCTCGGTAGGCGTGCCGGATGGGCGAGGAGGAGCCAGGCCAATGGCGAACCACGGGCGTATGGTGTTCAACAACCGGGCGTATGAGCACCGCTCGCCTGGTAAGGCGGTATCTCATGGAGGTTCTGCGATGAGGTACTTCCTGATCTTGTGTCTGCTCGTTTCTGCCGGAGGAGTCGGCGCGCAGACCAAAGTCGAGTACGAGAGTGAGCAATCGAATGGACGCTCGAATAGCCTCCCTACGAGTGGCGAGGTAGCATCGCCCTGGCCCAGGGCCGTAGAACGAAAGGCGAAGGCAGATGGAGATTCCTGAGATTCTGGAGGAACTGTCGCGATATACGGGCAAGCTGCCCCGGGAAGCGATCCGGGAGGCGGTGGCCCGCCAGGAGAAGATTACGCCGGAACTGATCCGGGTGATCGACGAAGCGCGGGAAACCCTCGCCAGGGGCGAGACCCTAGAGGAATCGACTGCCCTCACATTCGCTCTCTACCTCCTCGCTCAGTTCCGTGAGACGCGCGCCTACCCGGCGATTGCGGAACTCCTCTCCATCCCCGGCGATGCGATCGCGGACACGCTGGAAGAAGTGCTGACGGAGGACATGGGGCGCATCCTGGCCTCCGTTTCCGGCGGCGACACGAGCCACATCGAGCGCCTGATTGAGAACCCGAACGTCAACGAGTATGTACGTAGTGCCGGCCTCAAGGCGCTTGTCACTCTGGTCATGACCGGCATGAAGGAGCGGGACGAGGTCATCTCCTACTTCCGGAGCCTGTTCCACGGGCGCCTGGAAAGAGAGGGGGGCTTTGTCTGGGCCAAACTCGTTGTCGTCTCCACCGATCTCTGGCCAGGCGAGCTGATGGATGAGATTCGCCAGGCGTACGAGGAGGCTCTGGTCGAACGCTTTGTTATCAGCCTGAAGGAGGTCGAGAGGCAGCTTTCCCAAGGCAAGGAAGCCGCGCTGGAGCTCACCTGCAGGATTGGCAACTACACGCTGATCGACGATACCGAGGCCGAGTTGGGGTCGTGGTACTGCTACAATGAGGCTCCGCCTCCGAAGCCACCGGTTGCGGCCTGGAAACCACCCTCACCGGCACAGGCACCCGCGACACCTGGCATGCCGGTGCGAAAGGGTAGGAAGATCGGGCGCAACGAGCCATGCCCCTGTGGCAGCGGCAAGAAGTACAAGAGGTGTTGCGGCGCCTAGCCACGCCAGCGGATCCCACCCCCGTCCGGCCCGGCGGGGCTTCCACTCTCGGATAGCCGCGGCCGGCGGGGGCTGGAACCGAAAGCCCAAAGGGCTTTTTCAGATAGGAGCGCGAAGCTTCATCTACGCCCCCTTATTGTCCCGCGCTGGTGCATACCGGGCGCGCCCGCACTCTCCCCATTCGCGCCCATCCCCGGCATCAACCCGGACCCGGATAGAGATGGCAAAAAGAGGTCTGGTGCCTCGTCTATTAGGATAGGAGCTTCCCCCGCGGCCTCACCCTGGGCGCGGGAAGCAACCCTGGCGAGGAATCGCTGAGATTCCGAGATAAGGGAACCGAAGCCTCGGTGGTAGCGCGCGGCCCTCTTCATCCGCGGTATCGAAGGGGACGCGCCGCCGGGAGAACACAGGCCACTATATGAACGTACCCTCATCTCGGAATCCCAGGGGATTCGGATGTGTATCAGGAGGGCATGCCAATGACTTCTCTACGGCGCTCACTCCTCGCGCTCTTCTGGTGTTGCCTCTTTGTCGCGATGGCAGCGAAGAGACCAGCATGCGCGAGCCTCGCGCTTCCCGAGCCCGCGGTCGCCGTCGTGGCCACCATCGGCTCGCAGGGCGGCGGGCAAGACCTGGTGCCTCAGAACGCCGAGGTGGTGCTGCACGAAAGAGGCCTGGACGTGACCCAATGGCGGGGCATCGTCATGGGAGCCGCCCCGACGACCACCAGCCTGCGCGAGACACTCGCCGCGGCGCTCCCGCCGGACGAGCGCCGGCTGGTGTTCCACCCGCGGGTGGGCCGCCACACAGTCCCTGAAGAGATGCCCGTGCTGTTGGAGGCCGTGCGCGTCCTCTGCCGGGGCGAGAAGGACGAGCGCGCCGCGCGAGCGGTCCACCAGGCGCTCTGCTGGATCGTGGGCAACCAGCTGGACGAAGCCCTGTGGCAACTTGCGGAGGCGCGCTCCGGGCATGGCCAGTGGCGTCTCGAACCTCCGAGGCCCCCCAGGCCCGGCGATAGAGAGGACCCGTGCAAGGTCCATCTGGTTCTCCTGTTCGAGCGCCCTCCGGCAGATGGAGAGGAGGGGAGCCAGCTTGGGCCGTTCCATCTCATCTTCCACGGTCCCGAGTTCGATACAATTGCCCGGGGAATGGCAGAGCAGCGCGCCGCGCTGGGGCGCGAGGAGTTCACGCGCCGGGTGGTGCAGGCTACGCGGAAGCAGCAGCCGCCGTTTCTCGATGACGCGCGAGCCAGCACAGCCACACGGCTGGCCTTGCGAGGCGTTCCAATCGCGGAAGCGGCGAAGCGGATTGCCGCGGAAGCGAGCCTGCCACTGGAGATTGCGTCCGTTCCAGCACAGCCCCTGG